>PPYE01540414.1_pt1 | contig 11279 bp, 9 predicted proteins | sample 1559881 | NCBI WGS metagenome assembly PPYE01 (sample SAMN08240022, study PRJNA423297) | Human gut metagenome, whole genome shotgun sequencing project.
AAAGATAACATGGTTGATCAGATTGTGCTTATCCAGACGTCCGCCCAACAGAATGCTCCATTTCTCGTTTTTCCATTCATTCTGCAAAAAAGCACTACCAATATTTACCGTCTGCTTCGTATAACGGTTGTATCCCCACATATCGTCCTTCAGGTTATCCCGGTTATACTCCAATCCCGCAGTCAGGTCGGCAGGCATGAAAAGGCATTTACCGAAACTGTACACATATTGAGAACCGCCGATAAATGTCAGGTCCGTTGTCTTTCCATAGGCGTTCTGGTCTTTTTTGCTGCCATAATAACTGTCGCGGTCCGTATGCTGTGCCGAAGTATAAACGGTCAGACGGTGTTTTTCATTCGGAGCAAAATAATCGAATTTCAAGCCACCACCGTTGATGGAGTGCTGAATCTGCTCGGCAATGTCAGCCTCGTGAGGCGGACGGTTCAGCAGGTTTCCGCCACGACGAAACTCCTGTAAGTGATGATACTCAAATGTCAACTTAGAATAAGTGCTTGTCTTGAGGAACGAACGGAAGCCGACTGTCTGGTTTTTAAGTTTCGGCATTTCGGAATAACCGTCTCCATCATGATCGTACGCATCCCGGTGACGGTTCTGTCCGAACACATAAAGTCCCGCCCGATGATCATCGGTCACCAGCGATGCGTTCAGCGAAGTATTATTATCGAAAGACGAGCTGCCGCCGATAGAAGTAAGAGTATGTGCCAACTGCCCCGAATTGCGCAATGGCTCCTTGGTGATAATATTAATGGTTCCGGCAATAGCGGACGAACCGAACAGGGCAGAACCTCCGCCTCGCATCACCTCTACCCGCTCGATCATATTGGCAGGAATCTGTTCCAACCCGTAAACACCGGAAAGGGCACTGAAGATGGGACGCGAATCGATAAGAATCTGTGTATACGGACCGTCCAGTCCATTGATGCGCACCTGCTGGAAACCGCAATTCTGACAGTTCGTTTCGACCCGGACACCGGGCTGGAAGTTAAGCCCCTGCGAAAGTGTAGGCGAGTTTGTATTCTCAAACATCTTCATATCTACCACATTGACCAATGTAGGTGCCAAGCGCCGTTTGGTCACGCTGCGATTGGCCGAAACTACCACTCCGTCAAGCGCTACGGCATCTTCTTCCAACTCAAAATTTTCTTCAAGTGTCTTTCCTTTCCTGAGACTGACATTGCGACTGATGGTTTTATACCCCACCGAACTGGCTTCGAGCACAAAATTCCCTTCGGGAAGGTTTTTCAGGAAATAGTGTCCGGTGGCATCCGTCACCGTACCGATGGTAGTTCCTTTCAGGGCGATTGTTATATAAGAGAGGTGTTCACCTGTTTTTTTATCGAGTACATGGCCGATGATATTGGCATCAGACGCTTTCAGTTCCGGATGTTCCGGTTGGTCGGCCATAGCAGGCAACAGGGCACAGCACAGGCTAACGAGGAAAAATATATATTTCTTCATTTTCATTTTTGGATAGTAGAATTACTAAATAAATTTCTCTAAATAATGCAGTGAGAGTGAGAGAGATGTTCTATCTCCCGGCAGGAGGTGCCCGCAAAGATACCACGCCCACGACGGACGAACAGTATCCTGCCCTATCCGGACGCCACGAAAGGGTATAGAGCAGACAAGCAATAAACTGAAGAGAGAGAAAAAAGATACCGGCTCCGGTAGTCACCACGTGATTCAGCAAATGAATCAATTGAAATTCGACCGTGGTGTGACTATGGGGAGAGTCTTTCTTAAACGGGTGCGAATGGACAATGGTCACCCCATTCACTACATGCGAGTGAGTAAAGAGTGTGATACCTGCCATGTACGATATAAATAGCACAGGCAGAAACCATCTCATTATTTTCAGGCACCCTTGTTTCATCCGTTTAGTTTTGTGGCAAAGATAAGAAGTATTCCATAATGGAACAATCCCTATTTATAGGGATAATAAATGTAACACCGCATCCGGACAGATTGTTCACACATTTTTAATCTTATTGGATATTTCCGGTCTCCAGGCGGCATATATAAAAAAACGGGGTGTGTCATCTGTGAATAATGACACACCCCGTTTCCATAGATACGGCCGATGGACGAATCCATCCCAGCCGTTATTCCGAACGAATCCAGGTCAGTTTATGCCAGATGCTTTCCAAAGGTCCCTGCTTATGCGCCTTCAGCCACCATTTACAGAAACGAACCTGCAAAAGGAAGAATGCAAAGCCTATCAGCAGGCTGACGGTATAACCGCAATAAGGGGCCAGATACAGCGCGAACGGGAAATAAATAATAGCTCCGGCAATAGACTGGGAGATGTAGTTCGTCAGACTCATCTTACCATAAAACCGCAAATCGGCTGTCAGCTTCCTGAATTTCTCCGTTTGATATAGCAGCACGAACGAAGCGACCAATACTATTGTGAAAGCAAACTTTTGCCACATATCCATCACTACCCCTACCGTCTGGCGTATCATATCCGGCTGTCCGGCATCCATCAATTGCACTTTCAGCTGATAGAGAGGACCAAACAGAACGGCACTCCAGATCAGGGCTTTCACCCAAAAGCGGATCGTGGCCTCCGAAGCAACGAAGAGTTGCTTTCGTCCGATCAACATTCCCAGCAGAAACAGTCCGGCTGTCTGCAGGAAGCGTCCTGCACCTATTGCCCAGAACAGGCTCGCTTTTTGTCCCAAGGTTACATTTCCCCAGATAAACTTCCAGAAATCTCCTTCCTTGGTATATTCGGCTACTTCGCCATACATCTGACCGACTCCCAGGTCGGGCAAAGAATGGGCGGGATTGAAAAGATTCATCACGTAATGATACCATTCCACCGGTTGCAGCAGCAGGAAAATGGCCAGGATAAATACCGTACGGTCACTCCACTTACGGACAATAAACAGGAAAATACCTACCACACAGAATAGCAGCAACACATCTCCTGCGGGGAAGAATGCCGCATTCAAAGTGGCAAAACCACCCAACAGGAGCAGACGCCAAAGAAAACGGTACCAAAATCCTTGCCTTTCTTCTGTTGGTTGGTATACTGTATGTAGAACGTCAACCCGAAAAGCAAAGCAAAAATAGCATACGCTTTCCCGGCAAATAAAGAAAATGTCACACTGAATACCCCTTCGTCGAGGATATTGAGCCATCCCGGTTGGGAGGCTGCGTCGGGATATACAGGAAAGATAAAGTGCTCAAGGTTATGAACCAGCAGGATCGCCATCACGGCAAAACCGCGCAATGCGTCCACTACCTCGATACGGGGAGTTTTTGAAGCAATTGTTTGTCGCATGTTTTTGTTGTTTTTATAATGTGATTATTGAATTAGGGACAAAAGTAATAAAATGAATCAGAACCGGGAAAATAAAGTCAATAAAGTAGATAACCTTGCAGCACTCCTTACAGAAACAAACTCAGGCCTCAACTCCCGGCCTGCTTCATGCTATCCTTTCTTCGTCCTGAGAAACAATACCGGAACGACACACAGCAACGTGACGATAAAGGCGATAAAGAAATCGTCGTTAATGGCACTGATGTATCCCTCCAGATCGATACGCTTCAATATCAGCATCTCCGCCACTTCTTTGGCTGTATCGGGCGTTCTGCCCCCTGTATGTTCTATAAACCGGCTCAAGGAATGAAGGGTCTGCCGGTATACGTCTCCTGTATAGTTGAGTGCTTCGCCATATCGCTGCGTGTGAAAAGCCGTACGCTGTGTCAGCAGATGACTGAAGATGGCTACTCCGAAACTTCCTCCCATCTGCCGGACAATGTTCGTGATACTGGAAGCCTGTGCCATATCACTGTTACGGATATTCACCAGCGACAGGGTCAGCAACGGGGTGAAGAGCAATCCCATACCCAGTCCGCGCAGATAAAGACTCAGTATGATGTACCACTTCTCGGTCAGAAAAGACAGATAATAGTTCATATAGAAACTCAAAGCCATCAACAGGATTCCCGACACGATAAAGACCTTGGGGTTGATCCGTTGCATCAGTTTGCCGGACAAAGGAGAAGCCACTCCCTGGATAATCCCCACTGGCATGAAAAACATACCGGCCTGCAAAGCCGAATAGCCCAGATTATCCTGTAAATAGAGCGGAATCAAAAACGTACTGCCGAACATACCGATACCAAAAACAAACAGAATCAGGTTGGACAACGCAAAGTCCCTGTCGACAAACAGGCGCAGATTGATCAGCGGTGTCTTGACGGTAAACTCGAAATAAAGGAAAAGAATAAAAGTGACCACTGCAATCCACATGGCACCAAGTACTACGGGACTGCTCCATCCCATGGAATTGGTTGACGAATTGACTTCGGAAAGCCCGTACATGAAGACAGGCAAGAAGATGGCTGAAGTGATGAAACCCGGGATATCGAAAGGAACTCCGGTTCCTTTCACATGTTCCTTTTGCACAATGGCAGTGACGATCAGGGCCAGGATTCCTATCGGGATGTTGACATAAAAGATATAGTTCCAGTCCATATAATCTACCAGGTATCCACCGATAGCAGGCCCGAAAGAGACCGAAGCGGCAGAAGCGATGGACCAGAACCCCAATGCCGTCCCCCGTTGTTCGGGAGGGAATACATCGCTCACAATAGCCATGCCGACAGGAAGGAGCATGCCGCATCCGAAACCTTCGATCACCCGCCAGAAGATCAGCTCTTCGATGGTAGATGAACTGCCACACATGAAGGAACCGGCCGTAAATACGAGTAGGGACAAGAAATATATCTTTTTATAACCAAAGCGTTCGGACAGCCATCCGGCAGCAGGAAGAATACTCGCCATCGAAAGCATGTATCCGGTCAGCACCCATTCGGCCACATTGATATCCGCACCGAGCGTACCCATAATCACAGGCAGCCCGGTATTGACGACTGTAGAATCGAGCACCGCCATAAAGGTGCCTATCATGATGTTGCCCAATACGATCCATTTATAAGAAGAACTTTCTTTCATTCTTTGACGATCTTCACGTTAGCAGACATCCCCGAAAGCAGTCGGAGATTGGCTTTCAGTTTCTCTTTACCTTCTACCCGGTCGATTGATATCTTCAGGGGAATCCGCTGGGCCACCTTTGTATAGTTGCCCGATGCGTTATCAGGGGGAATCAGAGAAAACTCGGATGCAGTATTGGCACCGATATAGAAGATTTTGCCGTAAAACGTCAGTCCGGGATAGGCGTCGAGGGTGAAAAGAGCCTGTTGTCCCATACGGACTTCATCAAACTTAGTCTCCTGCAAGTAGACAGTCACCCAGAGTTTCTTGCCCTCGTTCAAGGTAAAGATGTTCTCGCCCGGCTGCAACAGATCGCCGGGAACCACCCACTGCTTGGCTATCAAGCCATCGACAGGTGAAACAATCCGGTAATCCTCAGTCATCGTGCTGTCGAGCACAGCCAGCAGTTCACCTCTCTTCACGCTGTCACCCTCCTGCTTGAAGACAGCAGACAAAGGGGCCATCGCACGGACGGACACATTCACACGACTGCCATCCAGGTTTGCATCTATGGTAGATACGTATTTTCGATAGTTCCACCACCAGACAACGGCTACGACAATAGCGATGATAAGCAATATCACCAGCCAGATAAACTTTTTCTTATCAGAGGGATTCGATGTATTTGCAGCGTCCATAATTCTTGAGATTAGTTACAAGGGTGTAAACAAAATCCGCAAGAAAAGGTTTGATGGCTGTGGGAAAGGAATCGCTGCCGGCTATAGAAGACACGGAGGGCACAGAGCGCTATTCCTGGGAATAGTTATGCTCTGTGCCCTCCGCAGTATCTTTTTATGGTCAGCCGGCTTAGTACACCACTGTTGCAATCACCTGTATAAACAGGATCAGGAATACCATTGCAATCGGATATACCGTAGCATAAGCTACACTCGGGATATTGCTGTCTACCATCGAGTCGGCAGCCGCAAGTCCCGGCGTACTGGTCATACCGCCGGTAATGGTACCCAGCAAATCGAGCAAGCTGATCTTAAACACCAGACGTCCGACGAACACAGCAATCAGCATCGGTACTAAAGTAATGGCGGCACCTACTCCGAACAGCAGCAGACCGCTCTCCTGGAAAGTAGCGACCAGATTCTTACCTGCCGACGTACCTACCTCGGCAAGGAAAAGCAACAGTCCCAACTGACGAAGCAATTGGTTGGCAGGTCCGGACATAGACCAAAGGATAGGCCCGGTCTTGCCTATCGCGCTCAGCAGCAAAGCCACCATCAGCACACCACCTGTCAATCCCGGTGAAAAGGATAATCCGCCCGGGAACGAGATATTGAGTTTGCCGAACAGAACTCCCAGCACAATACCCATAGCAATGGGGAAGAAATCCGTGTCGGAAAGCTTCTTGGCATTATTACCCAGCAGACGGGCTACTCCCTTGATACCTTCTTTCTCACCAACGACCATCAGTTTATCGCCAAACTTCAATGCCAGGTCGGGTGACGGAGAGAGGTCGATACCGCTTCGACGGACACGTGTCACGGTACAACCGAAATTCTTCATCAGGTTCAGGTCGCCCAACTGCTTATTGATCATATCTTTCTTGGTCAACAGCAATGATTCGATTTCTTGCGTGTTTTCCAACGGAAGTTCACCTTCTTCACGTTCACCTACCAGCACGGCAAGTTGTGTCAGAGCTTCTTCGCTACCCACTGCCTGAATGTAGTCCCCTTCATGGAGCACCGTATGGGCTGTCGGAATGGATATCTCTTCCTGATGCTTCAGGCGTGAGATAACGGCTCCTGTCATGGCACGTGCATTGATCTGCATCAGGCTACGGCCGAATACACTCGGATTCGTGATACGATAAATGCAGGTTCCCAGTTCCGGAAACTGTCCGCGACGCTCTATCTCAAGACGACGGGCCTCTTTGTCAAGGTCGATACGCATTATCTTCGGCAGCAACTTCACAAACAGGATGACACCAATCACGCCAAACGGATAGGCAATACCATAAGCGATAGAAGCCAACGGAGAGTTGGTGCTGTCGATGGCAACGGCCAAACCCGGTGTACTGGTCAGCGCTCCGGCTACCAGCCCCACCACACTCGGTGTATCGATGCCAAACGCATACTTTAACCCGACAGCAGTCAGACAGGCAGAACTGATGATAAGCATGGTAATAATGATCAGCGTCTTCCCCTTACTGCGGAAAGAATCGAAGAATCCCGGCCCCGCCTGGATACCGATGGTAAAGATAAAAAGTACCAATCCGAAATTCCCCAGTTCCTTGGGAATAATCACACCGAAATGCCCGAAAAGAAGGGCAATGAAGATAACCGCCGACACGTCGAGCGATAGCCCCTTAATCTTGATTCTTCCCAACATGAAGCCCAACGCAACAATAAGGAAGAGAGAGAAATAAGAGGAGTGCAATAAATCAGTAAACATAAATAAAAAGGTTAATTTTAGTTGTTATGTGCGCAAAGGTACGTAAAAAACTGTTTTCGACTATAGCAAAAGAAGAAGTTATTTTCTTCGCCAAACCCTAAAGCCTTCACATAAGGAAAGCGGAACGGATATTTTACAATCAAAAAGACAGAAATTAAAAGATTCTGCTAACGCACCCTCTATTTAAAAACGGTCATATAGGGTAACCGGAAGACTTAGCAGCCAACTTCACCCCTTCCAGAAGTCCTGAAAACGGGGTTCTGTTTTTCACTTTTACAGAAAAACAATAAGGATAGACAAAAAAGGGAGTAACCATCCGGCCAGTATGCCGTAACCATACTTACCGGATGAAGTAATCATCCGGTCAAAATGGTATAACCTAACCGGAAAAAGGCTTTGAAAAAGACTGTTTTACTCTACTTCGTCCACGCTTCCGAACGGCGACCAAGTGTCAGAAAGCAACGATATAGGTAATAAGAGATCCATATTTCACATATTACAACCGAATCAGCGACAGATAGCAGTTCATGCGGCACATTAAGTATCCGAACACAAAATCGCCAACGGCATTTCCCGGTGTTTTTCCGAACAACTCCCAACGAGGGATACAAATACGGGATTCTACAAGATTTTAAATATCAATTTGACAAATTGCTCTTTTCTTCGAAAATATACTTTAAGAAATACAATCCTCCCCTTCGCAACATGCTCCTTTATACTCAAATTCTAAAGTGGCATGAGTGATCCCGACATGTTCCAGTTCATGCTTAACCTCGCGCTTTACCTCTTCCATACGGCGGAGATCGCCTATCACGATATGGGCAGTCAATGCTGTTTCGGTAGTGCTCAATGCCCAGATATGCAGATGGTGATAACTCTCCACACCGGGTTGCTCCAGGATAACCCGCCCGATCTTTTCACTATCTATTCCCATCGGGACTCCGTCGAGCGAAAGGCGGAGGCTGTCGTGCAGTAAGCTCCAGGTTGAGATGACAATGATGACGGCAATCACCAGGCCGATGATCGGATCGACAAGTGTCCAACCGGTGTACATGATGATAATACCCGAAATGACCACTCCCACCGATACCAACGTATCGGCAGCCATATGCAGATAAGCTCCTTTCACGTTGAGGTCTTTTTCCTTATCTTTCATAAAAAGCCAGGCTGTAACGGCATTGATAACCACTCCCACACCTGCCGTCCAGGCAATGGCAGCACCTTCAACCGGAACGGGATGGAACAACTTCTCTATACTCTCGGTGATGATAATGCCGACGGCAACCAGAAGAATAACAGCATTGAGCAGAGATACCAGTACCGTACTCTTTTTATAACCGTATGTATAACGACTGTTGGGATGCACCTTTGCCAACCGGAAAGCAAGCATGGCAAGCACAAGGCTTGCCACATCGCCCAAGTTGTGCCCGGCATCGGAAAGCAACCCCAAAGAATCATAATAGAAACCGATGCCGAACTCAACGAGGACAAACAAAATATTCAGCGTAATGCCAATTATAAAAGATTTATTGAGCGACGTCAGTTCGTGGACGTGCTCGTGATGATGTTCGTGAGAATGTGCCATGCTCGATTAAGATATTTATCTATTCTAAAAACAGACAAACCGGCAGATTAGTTCAATGAAATATCATGCATAAAAGGTATCAAGCCATCCGTTTCTTCAACGGCCGGCGACTGCAGCAAAACCAGAGACTTCAGTTCTTCAAGTTCGGCCGTACAGACACAGAAATAGACATTCTGGGCCGGCAATTTCAGAAAGATCTTCCGGTTGGCATTCATTTTCCTGTTCGACCTCTCACAGTAAGGTCCGTTAATCGATACAATATAATTGCGTAGACACTCAAATCCGGCTTCGGACAGACGAAAGAAAAGGTTGCCAAATTCCAGATGATACACTTTACAATGGGCACAGTAAGTAATCATTCCATTGCGGGTTCTGCTGATTAGTTCCATCATAACTTTAACGTTTTGGTGATGGCACAAAAGTACGCAGATCACCAAGTGAAGGCAATACCTACTAATATCTAATTATCAGACAACCGATAGCCACATATGGGGAGACAAGTCTGCCGTACGATCATAGTATGAAGAAATCTCAATGTTCAGAAACGGTCGGATACCCCATCAACCTTACTGCAGTCATCACCAAAACTCCCGCTACGACCATCCGCAATACTACTCCTAGGTCTTACAAGAGATATTATTGTCTTCAAAAACTGAATTGTTTTCGGACAATAGCATAACACTTGGATCACTTTTCAGAAAAGCCATAACTATCACATGCTATTTCAATTCTTTGCCACATATATGATAACAATATACAAAATGAATAGCTAAGTAAAGTTGTTTTTCCTTGCTTGTATATACCATATTTTTACAGATCATGGCACAGGCCACTCTTTCGTTCCCTATTCGCCAGCACATCTACTTATTAATAGGTACTGAGTTCAGTCTTTTTCATTCTGTTTAGGTATTGTAACACCTTTTTAGTCCACCTACCTTTGCAAACAATTACAAAGTAAGAAGGGCAATCCTATTAATTAACATTTATATTTTTAACAATGAAAAAGAAATTATTTACACCGAGCACACTTCTCCTTTTGGGAATGTTATCTCTTTTTAGCGCATGTAATAACGATGATGACGGTACGAATAAGGCTCAGGAGATAGCTGGAAAATACGAAGGCTACTCAATAGGTAATTGTGCCATGTTCACAGACTATGTAATGGGTGAAAAATCAGTAGCAACGATTGTTCCCAATGAAGATGGCACTATAAATGTAACCTATGATTCCGGATCCGGTGAGTTTAAATTGAATAATATTAAAGTTACTTCCAAAACATTCGAAGGATCGGGACAGGTAGAACTCTCCATGAACGATAAACCTGCAGGTGCTAAAGATTTTACACTCACAGGAAGCATAGATGAACAGCAAAAACTAACCCTTAAAGTGAATGTACCAAGTGTGATGGGAGGGCTTACTATTGAATTTATACAAGGGACATTGCCTATATCATATCACGTTTCGGGTACTTACAACAAAGAAGCCAATTTATCAGTCAGTGTCGGATCGACTACATATCCGGATATCACAGATTGTAAAGTCAGCATAAAACGTTCATCGGATGATACTGTAGAGCTTACTCTTAAAGGACTATCTAACTTGAACAGTTCTCAAACAGGCAGAGCTATGAATTTAGGAGACTTCACAGTAACTGATGTTAAAGTTACCAGCACTGACAATAGTATTTTCAAGATTGAAGGAAGCATTAATACTACTGATACCAACAACACCCCAATTACCGGAACTCTTTCAGGTACAGTGAGCAATAGTGAAACTAATATTACTTTCACTTTTAAACCCGGTGCCATGCCAATTGATATTACCGCAATGTTTAAAGGAAAGAAATAAAAAAGCATGAGAAAGGCGATTTTGTTTTGTTTAGCCATTACTCTGCTGGGAACGATGCTTATATCGTTCTCAGCTTGTAATGGGATATTGAGCAGCCTATATGATGAACCGGAAACCGCAAAGGATTTCGGCTTCATTACGATAGATCATGCCAATCATAGCGGTACGGTACGGGTGGATGCTACCCAATATACAAAATGGAACTACATCAATCTGCACACCCTGCAGATTGACTCGGCCAAAGTTACCGCAGAAGGTGCGGATGATCCGGACACATGGGACCTTGCCATTCATCGATACGATGTAAAGACTAATGGCGGTGAGGTGCTTGAAACCGATTATCAAAGCCTGAGTGCACTGAAAAACGCAGGCAGCATGCCTCAAGGTATCTTTGTCGCCGACGAATGGAC
>PPYE01456449.1_pt1 | contig 11275 bp, 7 predicted proteins | sample 1559881 | NCBI WGS metagenome assembly PPYE01 (sample SAMN08240022, study PRJNA423297) | Human gut metagenome, whole genome shotgun sequencing project.
GAAGATATTTACGGACATGATGGAATCAACCTCATCACTCCCATTATGGGTAAGACACACCTGACCCTTATGTTCCAAATATTAGGTTTCAACTCTAATATCAAACATCGGATCAGCCTTGTAGCCACAGAAGGAACTGTTCCTGACGCAAACGGATATATGGCCGTAGAATTACGCCACAATGCCGAAGGTGACAGACAGGAATATCCGAGTTCCGGTTATGTATCCTTCCCTTTATTGGATGTTCCCGGATATAAAGAGGGTAAGCTACAAGGATTTAAAATAAAAATGAATACCATTAACAATGGCGAAGAAACCGTTACAGTAAGTTATAATAAAAGTAAATCTACAAACTTTCCGTTCATACAGAAAGGTATATCCAACACAAAAATTAAATGATTCTTAACAACTCCTTGTCTTATTGTAACGAAAAGGCTGTATCCGAAAATCTTTCGATACAGCCTTTATCATTTATTCCACCTTATTATTATCCGAAGTTCTGTAGCCTCTCAAAAAATCAGCCACATTCATACGTTTCTTTCCTGCCAGCTGCAAAGTAAGCACATTAATAAAACCATCTTTTACAGCCACCTGAAAATAGGTCTTCATATCCGTACGGATATCGCCTATATTCATCTCATGTGAAGCAAAAACTTTCTCCGTTTCATATATTTTTAAAACCTGACGTGTTCCATCAGCCACACACAGTTCGGTCCATGCAGCCGGATAAGGAGACAGCCCGCGAATAAAGTCATAAATCTGCTTCACACCTTTATTCCAGTCTATACGGCAAGTTTCTTTAAATATTTTCGGTGCCGGACGCAACTCCGTTTCCTGCCGGATCAAACTTTCCTGAGGAACAGGTTTCACACTTCCATTCAAAATAGCATCCACGGTTTCCAAAACCAAATCTCCCCCCAAATACATCAGCTTATCATGTACTATTTCCACATTATCCGTATCAGCAATAGGAACGCGCACCTGTTGGATAATCTCACCGGTATCTATCTCATGTTTCAAGAAAAAAGTCGTAATACCAGTTTCCGTATCTCCGTTTATCACCGCCCAATTTATAGGAGCAGCTCCTCTATATTGAGGTAATAAAGATGCATGCAAGTTAAATGTGCCCAAACGCGGCATATTCCATACTATTTCGGGAAGCATACGGAAAGCAACTACAATTTGTAAATCGGCTTGTAAAGACCGGAGTTCCTCTATAAAAGCCTCATCCTTCAATTTCTCCGGCTGAAGTATCCTCAGACCTTGAGAAACAGCATATTCTTTCACCGGACTAGGTTGCAGCACACTGCCATGTCGTCCCATCGGTTTGTCGGGCATAGTTATCACACCTACTACATTATAGCCTCCTTCAACCAATCTTTTCAGGCTCTCCACCGCAAAATCGGGAGTACCCATATATACGATCCGCAAATCTTTCTTTTCCATATACTTACATTATTTAATCTTCAGAGAAATCAACCAACACCTGCCGGTACGAATTAAATATTTTGGACTTGGAAACAAACCCTTTGTATTTTCCCTCTTCATTAATCACAGGCAGGTTCCAGGCCTTTGTATCATCAAACTTCTTCATCACTTCTTCCATTGAATCAGTAACATTGATCCGTGCCGGAGGAGAAATCATAAATTTTTCCACCTTGAAACGATGGTATAATTCCTGACGGAACATAATATTACGGATATCATCCAATACCACAATGCCCAAAAGTTCTCCATTGACATCCACTACCGGAAACAAATTGCGTTTAGCCTGCGAAATGACTTTAACCATTTCACCTAAATCCATATCAGGACGCACTTTCTCAAAATCAGTTTCAACCACACTGTCAATATTCATCAGAGTCAATACGGCCTTGTCTTTATGATGCGTTATCAATTCACCTTTCTTAGCCAAACGCATAGAATAAATACTATGCGGCTCGAATATCATAATGGTAAGATAAGAGCTGACAGATACCATCATCAGCGGAAGGAACAAATCATACCCGCCAGTCAGTTCTGCAATCAGAAAAATACCAGTCAGCGGAGCATGCATTACTCCCGACATCAATCCCGCCATTCCCAACAAGGCAAAATTTTTCTCCGGGATATAAGGACCTACATGCAGTTCATTACAGAAATGAGCGAAGATAAACCCGGTGATACACCCCAAGAACAAACTGGGAGCAAAAATTCCCCCGCAACCACCACCGCCATTCGTTGCACTGGAAGCAAAGACTTTGAAAAGTACAATCATGGCCAAATAAACGAGTAACAAATTATCGAACCCATAAAAGATAGAGTTATTCATTACTGTATTCCAGTCATGATTGGTTACGCCATTCAGCAATAAATTAATAGTATCATATCCTTCACCATACAATGGAGGAAACAAGAAAATCAATATGCTCAGCATTGCACCGCCTATAGCCAGCTTGATATACGGATTACTATATCGACGAAATATATTCTCCACAGAATTCATAGCCCGCGTAAAATACAAAGAAACCAACCCGCACGCAATGCCTAACAGAATTGCCGAAGGAATGCGCTCCATCAGAAACGGTTCATCCATATGGAACTTGAACATGGCATCGGGACCGGTAAGAATATAAGAAACAGTAGCTGCCGTGACACAGGAAACAAGAAGAGGCAACAATGATGCCATCGTCAGATCAATCATCAAGACTTCCAAAGTAAAAACCAAGCCTGCAATAGGAGCCTTAAAAATACCGGCCACAGCACCTGCCGCACCACACCCCACCAACAGCATCAGGGTCTTATGCTCCATCTTGAATACACTTCCCAAATTAGAACCGATAGCCGATCCGGTCAGCACAATCGGAGCCTCTGCACCTACGGAACCACCAAAACCGATAGTAATGGCACTGGCTATCACAGACGACCATGTATTATGCCGCTTGATGCGGCTTTGGCGACGGGATATGGCATATAATATTTTCGTCACCCCATGACTGATGTCATCTTTCACAATATAACGAATGAACAATCCGGTAAGAAAAATACCAAAAACCGGATACACCAAATACAACCAGTTGACTCCTGTAGAATCAAAATTTTCAGTCAGAAATTCCTTGATCCATTCTACTAGAAACTTCAGAAACCATGCGGCCAATGCCGTAAAAATACCAGCAAGAAAACTTAATATAAGAATAAAGTGTTTCTCTTTTATCTTCTTTTCGCGCCATAAGATAAAGCGCTGTAACCAACTTTTCTTATTTTCGTCTATAATTGCGTCCATTCCTTTTTTTACTCTCTAATAATCTTCACTTCTCCCCCTTTACCCAGTTTGATAATGCTGGATGGTTTGGGATGCCCCACTTCATCTTGTCTATACTCCACAATATAGTCTACAGCTTGTTTTACTTCTTCACTGATTTCACTGAAGTTGGCAGGTGAAGGCTGACCGCTGATATTGGCAGAAGTCGACACAATAGCTTTACGAAACCGGAAACAAAGTTGTTTGGAGAATTCCTCAGCCGTAACACGAATACCTACACTGCCGTCCTCAGCCAGCAAATTCTCAGCCAGATTACGTGCCCCATCATAAATAATAGTCAATGGTTTTGTGGTAAACTCAATCAAATCCCAAGCTACCGCAGGTACATCACTAACATAAAAATTTACTTTTACCGTACTGTCCACCAATACAAGCATCGCCTTACTGTCAGCACGCTTCTTTATATCATAAACTCGTTTCACCGCCTCCGGATTAGTTGCATCACAACCTATTCCCCAAATAGTATCAGTAGGATAAAGAATCACTCCTCCCTTCTGCATCACTTCACAGGCTCTCTTCAAATCCTCTCTAAAATCTCCGTTCATATCGTTTTTTATTATTTGGTTCTCATTTTAACAAGTTGCAAATGTAGCAAATCCTCTTGATAATGACGAGTTAAACCCGAAAAAAAGATACCTTGATTGTTTTCCGAAACAGTCAAGGCATCTTGTCCACACAATAAGGATACTAATTCTCCCTTTATCTTCTATTTTAAAACAAAGTATTCGTATCCTCCACCAGCCTGCCCATAGCCCAAGCCGCCCGGATATTCAGTTCTCTATCCAAAATCAACACATCGGCATCCATATCTTTCTGCAATGCCCCCTTCCGGTCATCCACTCCCATAATCCGTGCCGGAGTTTCAGAAGCCATCCGCACGGCATCGGCCAGCGGAATACCAGCTTTTACCATTGTCCGTACCAATACATCCATGGTTGCTATGCTACCTGCCAATGAAGAATGATCAGCCATTTTGCATACACCATCTTCTATAATCACATTAGGATCTGTTATTTCCATTCCATCAGCGGCGGCATATGCCAAAGCATCCGTAACCAAACAAGTTTTTTCCACTCCCTTCAACTTATAAGCCAACCGAAGAATAGTAGCAGGTAAATGGATACCGTCGGCAATCAATTCAATGGTCATTCCGTCTGTCAGATAAACACTTTCCACTGTCCCTTCGTATTTATATTCACGACATTTATGGAATCCCGGCATACCGTTATAGAAATGGGCAGTATGAGTAAACCCAGCTTCAAACGCAGCTTTTATCCCCTCGTATTCCGATTCTGTATGTGACACAGCCACTAATATACCTTTTGATTTCAAATAGCGGGCAAATTCCAACGCGCCCGGAAGTTCAGGTGAAGCGTCCCAACGCTTGATGCAGTCAGTACTTTCCAATAAAGAAGTATATTCCTCTTTATCAGGATTCTTCAATTTCCCGGCAAACTGCTCACCTGCTCTTTTCGGATTCAGATAAGGGCCTTCTACATGCAACCCCAACACAGGACTGTCCTTCTCGTTCATCAAGGTTTCGCACACAGTTACCGCCTTACGGATTTCTGAAAAAGGAGAAGAAGACAAAGTTGGGAAAATACTGGTCGCCCCATGCTTCTGATGCGCTTTTATAGCTGCGCGGAACGCCTCTTCCGTACATTCATTAAAATCGTGACCACCACCGCCATGAGCATGCATACACACATATCCGGGTACAATATACATCCCTTTAGCATCAATCAATTTTGCACCGATCAGTGCCAGGTCACAGTTAGTCACTTCCAATATTTTATTATCCCGTATCAGTACAGAGCCTTCGTCCAGCCAACCTTGCGGAGTAAAAATCTTGCCGTTAATAATTTGAGTCAACATGATTAGCGAGTATTAGATAATATTTATTCAACGTTTTTTTGTAACAACAAAAGTAAACACTTCTATTGAAAAAGAAAAGTAAAACCTTTATTATCTTTTTTGTTTCTTCAATGAGAATATAGGCAAAAACAAAAATATTCCAAGTATAGACATAACTAACCCGCCTATAGTACCTGCTGCCAAAGGGAACCAGAAAGCCTCTTTTCCATCTCCCACCATAAAAGGAATAAATCCCAGAATAGTAGAAACGACCGTCAGAAAGATAGGCAGAATTTTCGAATTCCATGCCTTGGTGAAGGCACGTACCGGTAATAACAGAGGATACCTTTTTCTTATCGCATTATATTCATTTAGAATATAAATACTGGCATTTACTGTAATACCGCAAAGTAATACAAAAGAAGCAAATCCCCCCTGATCAAAATTCAGTCCGAAAAGATAAAACGTAAGGAATACGCCGATATAGGATATCGGAATAACAAAAATGATAGCCAAAGGCTGTTTCAAGGAATTAAACAAAATAGCCGTCGTAAAGAAAATAATGGCGATTACAATCAACAGCAATGCGTATTGCTTGTTATCTTTCTTATTCCATGACCAGTAATCCTGCTCATTTTCGGCTGTATATCCCATAGGCAATATCTTATTAAATTCTTCCAAGTCTTTCTTCAACAGTTTTTTTCCTTGTTCGGAAGAACCGATATATTCATATTGCAGACAAAGCCGGTATTGCTGGTTTTCTTTAGCGGAAACTTCCCGCACTCTCACGCACATCGTTACTGAAGCCCTGATCCTGCAAACCATATACACTCCAGCTACCACCTCCCAAAGTCAGTGCCTTACTGATTATATTAGCTTTCAAAGTATACGGGAATCCGCTCCGCTGATTTTCTTTTGTAAAATAAATCTGGATATTAGCCTGACGCGCATTATAGATATACGTCTGAAACTGCCTGATTTCCTTGAAATCGCTCAGATAAGTTTCCATCCTCTTAATCAGCACATTCATCTGCTCCAATGTACTGCCATTAGGCAACGTAGCATAAACGGAAAGCACCACTTCACCTTCATCCACCCCTTGATAGAAACGGGTAAAATAGACAGTCAACCGTTTCATAAAAGTGGGTCTGAGCAGAAAACGTCTTCTTTTTCTTCTCTTTTTCTTCTCCAAACCTATTTTATCAATCATGGACGGAACAAAGAATAATGCAACAAACAAAGATACTGCCAGATTGATAATGACCACCGCTGCAAAATCCTGCAAGTTCAGACGTATCTTCTCATCCAGAAAGAAAATAATAACCAATGCCCCGATAGTAGTCAGCGTGGCCGCCAGTACAGAAACAAACGCCTTCAGATTGCGGCGATGCAGAATATGGTCTGTCATCACTATCGTATTATCTATCACCAAATTCAATGAGATGGTAATACCCGCCAATGAATAAAGCTGCATTTCCAGACCAAATGCATAATAAAGAATGACGGCAACAGATATATTAACCGCCAGACTGGTCACAATCAGGAACAGATAACGCAGATTTCGTGTTATCAACGCTACAAACAGCAATAAAATCAATACGGTCAGTCCGGTACGGAAATAAATCTTATCCAATTCTTTCTGAATATATTCCGTAGCGTCATAACTGATATGTACCTCATAGCCCGGAGGCATCTTCTGTTGCAACTCACCCATAAGGTGCTTCACTTCCCCACTTAAATTTAATTGATTGGCAGTTTCCTCGGCCGTGATATACAGGTAGACAGAATTCAGCCCGTTTATCCGGTAATAACTTTGCGGTCGTTCTTCCACATGCCTTACCTTTATCAGTTTATCCAGCGTAACCATCGTTCCATCTTCGGCTTGCAGTTGAATGGCTCCCGGTTCAAATTCCATTTCTTTTTCAGTAGATGTACGTACCAGTCTGATCCACTCTCTGCCCTCCGCACCTTTTTCAATAGAACAGATCCCCAGAAACTCTTTTTCATAATGGCGGTTAATGGCCCGTTGCACAGCCTGCAGTGTGATTCCCAAACGCGAAAGCTGGTCACTGTCATACTCCAACTGCCACTCCATAGGTGTAGCTCCATTCAGTTCCACTTTATAAATCCCCTTCAACTGTCCCAATACCGGCTTGATATTCTCTTCCGCATACTGCTGAATCAAAATAGGATTGGCAGGCGCATTCAGTGTATAAGTAATAAAAGGTCTGGATGCCTTATCATCCGAACGTCGCGTACTGATTTGAGGATAACTCACCCCCTCGGGCAGCTGAGGCCAGGTCTGTCTGATGATGGTAGACACTTCAAAGCGGGTAACGTCAATATCCGCATGCTTGTCCAGTTCCAAAGAAATTGAGCCGCTGCCGTTATCCGAAGTAGAGTTCACCTTCCTGATTCCCTTTACTCTGGCCATCATCGCCTCCAGTTTACTGGTAACCTCCGCCTCAATAACCCGTGACGAATTGCCGGGCATACTGAAAGAAACAGTCAGACCGGGCAAGGTACGCGACGGCGCCAGCTTAACCGGCAACAGCGGTACTAATACCACCCCTATCAGTGACAGGCAGACAAATGTCACTATCAAGGTAAACGAGGAGAGGTTACGCGGATTACTCATCGATAAATTCCTGTATTAAAATCAAACTTGTCCGCAAGGGAAAAACCGGACTCAAAATCGTGCAGCGTCAGTTTACGTATCTTATAATAATTCAACCAATAATTCTGCAAAGCCGAAATATAATTTTTCTGCGCCTCCTGCTGGCGGTTCAACGAAAGAGTAAGACTATTCACATCCGCCTTTCCGATGATAAAACGTTGGCGTGTCTGCTCGTATGCCATTACGGCAAGATCCAAAGCCTCCTCCGCACTCGCAATCAAACTCTGCTGAATATTAAAATCATTCACCGTCATAATCACCTCTTCCTCCACACTCAGTTCTTCCTGACGGGCGGCAATCCTCACCACATTCAGATTATTTCTCGCCATATTATATTTACCCTTTCTCACCCCCCAGTCAATCAAAGGAATAGAAACACTGACAGAAACCAAGTCCTGTTGCAAAGGATGCCTGTAAGCATCTCCCAGTTTATCCGCCACCTGGTTAAAGCCCACACTGGCATTAAAGCTGGCATTGAAACGGGATTCTTTCTTTGTCTTGTCCACATTCTGTTCCGCTTCCAGCACATTCTGCCGTTGTTCCAGGAAAGTAGGATTATTCTCTTTGGCCCGCATCAACGCATCATCTACGGGAATCATCTTTCCTGTGGGACGTCCCGGTATATCCAATTCAATCACAGTATTCTTATCCAGGTTCAGAAAGGAAGCCAATGAAAACATAGCGCGTTTCAAAGCAATCTGCGCATTCTGCAACGTATTATGCGCATTCACTTTGTCCAGCTGCAATGTCAGCAAATCGGCACGTGATATGGCTGCTATCTTATGACGCTGGAGTCCGATGCTATAAAGGGTATCACTGGACGCCACATTCTCCTCCGCCAAGCGGTAATCCGCCTGTGCCATAGCCAACGCAAAGAAATAAGTCACCGCTTCTTCTGAAACCATTTCCGTGTTATAAATGAATTGCTTCTTCACCTTTTCATACTTCAACGGCTCTATTTTCCGGTCCCAACGAAAAGCATTATATCCCAACAGGCTCTGTTGATATCCCACACGCACAGGGATACTGGAATACTGTGTAGACTTTGAGTCACCGAAATTACGCATAAAGTCCAGTTCCGAATCAATATAGAAAGTACCGCCCGTCCAATCCAGATTCTGTTTGATACTCAATCCACCCGATGCGCTGAACATCTGTTGTTCACGATACACATCCATATCCTCATTCGAATCATAACGCTGGGTGATATAGCGATAATATTTAGCCGGAGTCAGATCCAGCGTAAGACTCGGCAAACGGTTCGCCTTGTAAGTACGATATTCCCAATATCCCGACAAATAAAGATTCTGATATCTGAAAGCGGACAAGGAACTATCATTCGCAATCTCTATCGTGCGTTGCAAATCCAGCTTCACCACCTGCTGCGCCTTTGCTCCGAGAGACAACAGCATACACCCCACCATCCATATGCTAATGTACTTCATTTTTGTCATGTTTTCTATAAATAAACCAATATATTAAAGGAATGATAAACAAGCTGACCAAAGTTCCCACCACCATAGAGCCAATCATGGCAATAGACAAAGGCTTCTGCATCTCCGACCCCATATCCGAGGTAAACAGCAACGGAACCATTGCAAAGACAGTTGTCAGCGAAGTCATGATAATCGCTCTCAACCTGCGCCTGCCCGCTGTATGAATGGCTTCCACCAAAGGCATCCCCGCTTTCCGTAATTCATTGATGGCATCCATTTTTAAAATAGAGTCATTCACCACAATACCACAAGTCACGATAATGCCTATGGCAGACATCAAATTCAACGTGTGACCGAAAACCCATAATGCCAGCAAAGCAAAAGCCGTATCAATAGGAATTTCCATCAAGACAATCAGCGGTTGCAGGAAACTCTCGAATTGCGCGCAAAGGATAAAATACATCAGCAACAAAGAAACAAAAAGAATCACAGTCAATTCCCCCATCATTTTTTCATTCGAAAAGAAACTACCCGAGAAATCCACTTCCCATTCCTTTTCCTCACTAACCACCTCTTTTACATTCCGCATCAGTTCCGGTGCATCCTTCACATCATAAAAACTTAAAGGAATATATTCTCCGTTCTTTCCCGCCGTAATACTCTTCAAATCTTCGGCGGGCACTACCGTCACCAGATTATTCAAAGGAATATGATTCACCTCTCCGTTACCATCCGCCATCGTCCGCACCAAAGTTTCACTTAATACACTATTTACACTCTTTTCCTCTCCGGCAATACTGATAGGCAGATATTGCTGATAAGAGCGTAAAACGGAAACCTTGTTTTCTTTGAAAGCCGTGCGGAGCACCCGCGTCAATTCATCATATGATACGTTATACAACAACAGTTTTTCTTTATTGATTATCAGATTCATCTGATTCCGGAAAGCGATGCCCGTCGGAACATTACCCGCCACCCGCGTAATTTCCTTTTCCAACCGCTGCAAATGCTCCGCATCCGGTGCCTGCGACTTATTCGCCGTATGGAGTTCCGCTACCACATCCGCTTCTCCTGTCACAAACAATTTTTCAAAGATTGTTTCGGGAGGTGAGAAAGTAACCACAGCCAACGGATATTTCTCTCTTATCTCCTTCTCTAATAATTCCTGCAATGAATAGATTCCGGATGGCTTTTCCGTCTTGAAATAAAGTTCCGCTTCGGTAGACGAAAGTTCACTGCCCCCGTTCAATATATAATCCTGCATACCCACATAAGCAGCATGCTCCGTTACCCGGTCGTCCACCTGTTTCATTAAATCATCCACCCGGCGGTTGTTCTCGTCCACATGGATATTCTCATTCCACTCTATCCTTGCCACCAGTTCATTCTGGTCAATCTGCGGCATACGCTCTTTTTCCATTACATAAAAAAGAAACACACACAGTGGAAGGGTTGCCAGCGTGCCGGTCACACAAAGCTTTTTATGTGAGAACACCCAGTCAATCCCTTTATCATAAAAGCTTTCCAGCCACTCATTTTTCAGCAGATTGTCAAAACGTCTGGAAAGAAATCCCTTACTGCGGATACCGACCTTATAAAACAACAGATACAATACGGGCAGCAACATAATACCCGTAATATAAGATATCATCAATCCCACCGTGATAGAAAAAGCCTGATCCATAAAAATAGCTCCGGCTATGCCACTCATAAATATCAAAGGCACAAATACCGCAATGGTTGTAAGGGACGAACTGAGCATCGGTGTAATCATTTCCGTCGTGCCCACGGCACACGAACGTTTCAGAGAATACCCCCGTTCACGATACTGCGAAATATTTTCCGTTACAATAATGGCGCTGTCTATCATCATACCTACTGCCAGAATCAAGCCCGAAAGTGATATCACATTCAGCGACACATGACAGAAATAAAAGAAAAAGAATGTGATTACAATAGAAGTAACCATGCTGATGCCGATAATCAACGGTGAACGGACATCCCCCA
>PPYE01001422.1_pt1 | contig 11273 bp, 9 predicted proteins | sample 1559881 | NCBI WGS metagenome assembly PPYE01 (sample SAMN08240022, study PRJNA423297) | Human gut metagenome, whole genome shotgun sequencing project.
GTAATTGGGGTATACTACCCTTAGGTTCGTTAAAGGATGCGCAATCTTGTATCCAAAACGGCTTTTTCACCCCAAAATGATTTTGCGGAGGTAATGAATAATGTTGGTAAATGCAACCGAAATGCTGATCAAGGCACGCGATGGCCACTACGGTGTGCCCCAGTTCAACATCAACAATCTGGAGTGGACCAAGGCAGTCCTGACCGCCTGCGAGGAAATGAAGAGCCCCGTTATCCTGGGTGTCTCTGAGGGTGCAGGCAAATACATGACCGGCTTCAAGACCGTTGCCGCCATGGTCAGCTCCATGGTGGAGACCATGGGCATCACCGTTCCCGTTGCCCTGCACCTGGACCACGGCACCTACGAGGGCTGCAAGGCCTGCGTTGAGGCCGGCTTCTCCTCCATCATGTTCGACGGCAGCCACTACTCCATCGAGGAGAACGTGGAAAAGACCAAGGAGCTGGTCGCTCTGGCACACTCCAAGGGCCTGAGCATCGAGGCCGAGGTCGGCTCCATCGGCGGCGTTGAGGACGGCGTTGTGGGCGCTGGCGAGATCGCAGACCCCGCTGAGTGCGCAAAGATCACCGATCTGGGCATCGACTTCCTGGCTGCCGGCATCGGCAACATCCACGGCGTTTACCCCGCCAACTGGAAGGGCCTGGACTTTGAGGCTCTGGACCGCATCCACAAGGCTACCAACAACATTCCTCTGGTCCTGCACGGCGGCACCGGCATCCCCGACGAGATGATCCAGAAGGCCATCAGCCTGGGCGTTTCCAAGATCAACATCAACACCGAGTGCCAGCTGGTCTTTGCTGAGGCCACCCGCAAGTACATCGAGGCTGGCAAGGATCAGCAGGGCAAGGGCTTCGACCCCCGCAAGCTGCTGGCTCCCGGCGCTCAGGCCATCGTTGACAAGTGCAAGGAGAAGATCGAGCTGTTCGGCTGCGCAGGCAAGGCCTGAGCCGAAGCGCATCTCCTGAGCACATTCCCGCCCCATAAATGATATTGCCCCGCTGTTCTGTGCATCACAAAACAGCGGGGCATTTTTTTGTAAGCCAGTCCGCAAAAAGGGGGCTGCTGCACCGGTTTTTCCGTGTGCCGCAGCCCCTCTTCTTTACTGGTTCAATTTTGCAAACGCTTCCCGCACATCGCCGGAGAAGTAGAGCGTGCCCAGCGCGCACACGGGGCCGGTGCCCCCAAGGGCGACCGCCCGGGCCACACCGGCTTCAATGGTGGAAGCAGGCTCGGCCCTGCCGCCCCGGGCGCGGATCTGTTCGGCCAGCGTCTCAGCGGGCATGGCGCGGGGGGTATGGGCCGCTACGGTGACGAACTGCCCGGCCAGCGGCAGGAGTAGTGCCAGCATCTCGTCCACATCCTTGTCCGCCATGATGCTGAGCAGGAACACGAACTTCTGCCCCGGAAAGCGGTCCCGCAGGCTCTGCACGGTGGCCCGCATTCCGTGGGCGTTGTGGCTGCCATCCAGCAAAAAGGCGGGCGAATGCCGCAGCAGCTCGAACCGGCCTGGCCAGCGCACCTGTTCCAGACCGGCACGGATGGCACTGTCCGGGATGTTCCAGCCCCGGCTGCGCAGCACCCGCAGGGCCGTAATGGCCGTGGCGGCGTTCCGGGGCTGATAGCTGCCGATCAGGGGCAGGCGGATGCCGTTCAGGCCGTCAAAATCAAAGGTGACAGCATCCAGATCCCCGTCCTCGATGGTCAGTCTGCTGAGGTCCACCACGGTCAGCGGCGCGTGCCGCTCTGCCGCCGTACGGGCGATGACGGCATCGGCCTCGTGCACACCGCCATAGCTCACCACCGGACTGCCCGGCTTGATGATGCCCGCCTTGGCCGATGCGATATCGGCCAGGGTGGGGCCCAGCTCCTTTACATGATCCATGCCCAGCGCCGTGATGACCGCGCACTCCGGCGGGTCGATGACGTTGGTGGAATCCAGCGTGCCGCCCAGGCCCACCTCCAGCACCACGATGTCGCATTTCGTCTCAGCGAACCAGAGCATCCCCAATGCCGTGATGATCTCGAACTCAGTGGGGATATCGGTCATGGCATCGGCAGCGGGCTTCACACGCTCCACCAGCCGCACCAGCGCCTCGTCCGGGATCTGTTGGCCGTTTACCTGAATGCGCTCGTTGAACCGGTTGATAAAGGGCGAAGTATACAGGCCCACCCGGTAACCCGCCGCCTGCAGGCAGGAGGCCAGCATGGCCGCCGTGCTGCCCTTGCCGTTGGTGCCCGCCACATGGATGAATTTCAGCTGCTTGTGCGGATCTCCCAGTGCGGCCAGCAGGGTCCGGGTGCGGATCAGGCCCGGCTTGTGCCCCGCCCACTGGACGGCGTGGATATAGTTCAGCGCTTCTTCATAGTTCATTGTGCAATGCCTCGGATCGTTTTGTTTTCCAGCAGCAGGCGCACCAGCACGGTGTTCACCGCCGCCAGGACCAGCGCGTTGGGAATGCGGGTCACCAGCACGCTCCACGGATAGTTATAGAAGAGGTGGAGTGCCAGCGAGTTGATGACAATGGAGCCCACCGCATGGCCGGCAAACACGCTGATCTGGGTGCGCAGGCCCAGCCGCAGGTTGGGCAGGGCGCGCCAGAGAAGGCCCGCCGTCAGGCCGATGGAGCCAGCCCCCAGCGTGATCAGCGGATTGATGGCGTAGCCGGAAAGGGTGCCGCCGATCATATCGGCCACTGCACCCACGGCAAAGCCCTCCACCGGCCCGAACAGCACAGCGGCCAGCAGGGTGGGCAGACTGCCCAGGGTGAACCGGACAAAGCCGGTGGAAATGCTCAGCACCCGGGCAAACACGATGCTCATGGCAGTGAGCAGGGCCAGCATGGTGAGCTTGCGGACGGAATTTCTGGAATGGTTCATATCAATTGTCCTCCCCTGTTTCGGGAACCGCGGGGCGGGCAATGCAAAACGCCCTCCCCTGTGACAAACCGCACAAAGGAGGGCGTGATTCAACGGTTCACATCCAGACGAGGCCGCAGACGGCCCCGTCTGCACCCAAGTCCATGCAGCAGCGGGATGCAGGCCATGCACCGCGGGTCTTACCTTCGTCCGCAGCACAACTCCCCGTTGATGCGGCACTTAACGCGCATGGCCTTACTCTGTTGATGGTCTTATTATATGCCTTTTTCCGGCCCATTGCAACCACAACTCCCATCATCTTTCCCAATTCGCGGGGCAGATTTTTGGCGGGGTGCACAATTCCGGCCTACACAAAAAGCCCTCCGGTGCGTCTCGTCCCGGAGGGCTTTTGGGGTACAGAAGGTCTGGTCAATTACTGCACATCGGTCAGCTCAGCCAGCTTGTGGAAGATCTCGGTGTTGTCATACACGCCGCGGAACTTGTCTGCACCCTGACCACGGGCGTAGAGGTTCACCATGGCACCGGTGTGGGCGTAGGTGGTGTGATCCACACCGGACTTGTGGTTGATGGTGTGGCAGATGGCCATGCTGAAGGGGATGTAGGTGCCATACAGCTCGTAATCCTGCTGGCTCATCTTGCTCTGGCTGGAAGAGCCGACCTTGAGGGTGCGCTCGTAAGCGGTGCGCAGGTTCTCCACCTCGTAGTCGGTCAGCAGCAGCTTGCCTGCGTTGGCGGCATCGGGGTCGGTGGGCAGGGTCAGGCCGAAGTTTGCCTTCACATCCTGCATAGCGGTCTCAAAGGGAGTCTGATTCTTCACGTAGTTGTTCACATAAGTGGAATCGAACTTTGCGTAGGACATCTTCTGGTGGGCCAGGTTGGTCAGGAAGGTATCGTAGTTGGTGGTCTTGTAGCCAATGCCCAGACCGCCGGTCTCGTGGTCAGCGGTCACCAGGATCAGGGTGTCATCGGGGTGCTGGGTGTAGAACTCCACAGCGGCCTGCACTGCGTTGTGCATCTCGATCACATCATGGATGGAGGCAGCGGCATCGTTGGCGTGGCAGGCCCAGTCGATCTTGCCGGACTCCACCATCATAAAGAAGCCGTTGCTGTTGTCCAGCAGCTCAATGCCCTTGCGGACATAGTCGGTCAGCTGCCACTCTCCCGGAGCGGCATCCATGGCGTAGTTCATGGACTTGCCATCGGCCAGATTCTCGGCAATGATCAGGGTCTTGCCTGCCCCGGCCTTCAGGGCAGCAGCACCGGCCTGGGTGGTGACAACATTGTAACCAGCCTGTGCAGCCACCTCGTGGTTGTTGGGGCCGGTGCCATCGCCGTTCACCTTCTGGAACTCGCCGCCTGCGAAATACTCAAAGCCGGAGTTTGCCAGCTCCACGCCGATCTGATAGTAGTTCTTGCGGGTCTTCTGATGTGCATAGAAGGCAGCAGGGGTGGCATGGTCAATGTTCACCGTGGAAACGATGCCAACCTTGTAGCCCTTCTGCTTATGGAGCTTCTCTGCAATGGTCTCATAGGGCACATCACGGGTCCAGGGGCACATATTGATGACACCGCTCTCGGTCTTTTTGCCGGAAGCGATGGAGGTGGCAGTGGAAGCGGAGTCCGGGCAGAAGGAGGTGCTGTCGTAGGTGGTCACGCTGCCCACCTCCGGGAACTGGGTAAAGCTCAGCTCTGCCTCGGTGATGGCACCGTTGTTGGTGACAGTGCCCTGATAGAACCGGGCAGACTGGATCTGGGCAGTGCCCATGCCATCGCCGATGAACAGGAAGATGTATTTGGGCTTCTTCTGGAACAGGCCAAAGCAGTTCTCCTCGTCAGCTGCGGTGGAAGCAGCCGGAGCGGCAGCGTTTGCAGCCACGGGGGCAGCAGTCATCAGACCGGCGGCAGATGCCACAGCACCCACTTTCAGGAAGTTGCGGCGGGACATTTTATGTTCTTTCATACGATAATTCCTCTCTTATCCTGAGCCCTCCCGGGCCCTGTTGCAATGTATCTTGGGAACGGTTCTATTGTACCCGTTCGGAGAAAGAGGGGAAACCATGGTAAAGCAAATCTTAGGTAAACCTTGGGCAATGAAAAACAGGCATTGGTAAAAAACAGGTGGTCTTTGTAAAATCGAGCCTTTCCTGCTCGCGGGCTCTTCCACTCCGTCAGGATTCGCCCCGGATCGGTTGCATCCGGTGGGCAAATCGTGTATACTGTAACCCGATTTTTATTTGCGGAGGGAGGGGTGCACATGTCCGTTTTATGTCTGGGCGAAGTCTGGCTGGAGCTGAACGCCGCCACGGCTCCGGAGCTGACGGAGATATTCCGGGCGCAGACCGGCGGCTGGGGCGCAGACTTCTGCCGCCAGTACGCCGCATTGGGCGGGCAGGCGGCTCTGCTGGCCCAGCTGGGAGCCGACCCCTTTGGCCGCAAGCTGGCGGCCCAGCTTGCCCGGGATGGTGTGGATTGCTCCCTGCTCTGCTTCACGGATGCCTTCCCCACGCCGGTGGTGTTCACCGGAGAGGACACCGCTCTGCCCTACCGTGCCCACACCGCCGGGCTGGCCCTTTGGCCGGAACAGCTGGAAACCGCCCCGTTCCGGGGAGCTTCTGCCTTCTGCTTTTCCTCCGCCGGGCTGGTGGACAGCCCCCTGCGGCTGGCCCACCTCAAAGCCCTTGCCGCCGCCCGGGATGCCGGGGCGCTCTGCTGCTATCTTCCCCGGCTGGCGCAGGCCGCGCCCTACTGGCCGCAGCGGGAGGCCTTGTGCCAGACCGCCCTGCAGTTTCTTGACCGGGCAGACGTTCTCTTTTTAGAGGAGAGCGACCTGCTCCTCCTCTTCGGCTCCCGGGAGCTGCGCACAGCCCTGTTTGCCCTGTTCACCGGCCATGTGCAGCTGATCTTTTTCTACAAAAAGGACAGGATTCTCGCCTTTACACGCAGTGTTATGGCTTCTGCCGCAAAAGAAGACCAGAGCCCCGCTCTGGTCTTGTATCGGATGGAAAAGATGGGGATTCATGTAATAGATTTGCCACGGTTAAGGGAGCATGTACTAGAACAGTTACTGAGTAACGATGCAAACACAACGGAATGCCAAGGGCTCCCCTACTAGGGGAGCTGGCGAGCGAAGCGAGACTGAGAGGTTTAACCCGGACGCTGGCGAGCGAAGCGAGACTGAGAGGTTTAATCCGTAGCCAAACAAAAACAGCCAGCGCCGTGGAAAGGAGGAGAAAGCGGCGCTGGCTGTGTATGAGAACTCCCAAACATTTGCGGCTGTCAGGAGATGGTTGGTAGTCTGTCCGCTGCCTTGGCTATTGCCTCGCATCAGCAGGGGACAGTGTTTTTTTAAAGGGGCCGCGCCGCCCGGCTTCTGCCGGAGATGCGCGGTTTTCATTGCCTGCATGGCATCTTGGGAGGATGTTTTTCTGTTCCTCCCTGACTGCACCCTTATTGTACAGGATAAAAATGGAGTTTCTTTGTGAGGAATTTGAACAAATTGAAAATAAACGGAGCCGCTGCACATCATTTTGTACAGCGGCTCCGTTTTTTACGATTTTTCTTTAATTTTCAGCCAGATTACCGGTGTAGAGCTGGTAATACTTGCCCTTCTTGGCGATCAGCTCGTCGTGGCTGCCGCGCTCGATGATGCGGCCCTGCTCCAGAACTACGATACAGTCTGCATTGCGGACGGTAGACAGGCGGTGGGCAATGACAAAGCTGGTGCGGCCATACATCAGGCCGTCCATGCCCCGCTGGACCAGCGCCTCGGTGCGGGTATCAATGGAGGAGGTCGCCTCGTCCAGGATCAGCACCGGGGGATCGGCAACCGCGGCGCGGGCAATGGCCAGCAGCTGGCGCTGCCCCTGCGACAGGTTTGCACCGTCGTTGGTCAGCATGGTGTTGTAGCCATCGGGCAGACGCTTAACAAAGCCATCGGCATTGGCCAGCTTTGCGGCGGCAATGCACTCCTCATCGGTGGCATCCAGGCGGCCATAGCGGATGTTCTCCATGACCGTGCCGGTGAACAGGTGGGTATCCTGCAGAACGATGCCCAGAGAGCGGCGCAGATCGTCCTTTTTGATCTTGTGGATGTTGATGCCATCATACCGGATCTTGCCGTCTGCGATATCGTAGAAGCGGTTGATCAGGTTGGTGATGGTGGTCTTGCCGGCACCGGTGGAGCCGACAAAGGCGATCTTCTGGCCCGGGCGGCCATAGAGGTTGATCCCGTGCAGAACGGTCTTTTCCGGCACATAGCCAAAATCGACATCGGTAAAGGTGATGTCACCCGCCAGCTTGTGGTAGGTGGTGGTGCCGTCGTGGTGGGGATGCTTCCAGGCCCAGATGCCGGTGCGCTCGGTGGTCTCCATCAGCTCGTCATCCTTGCCATACTTGACGTTGACCAGGGTGACATAGCCCTCGTCGGTCTCGCTGGTCTCGTCCATCATCTTGAAGATACGCTCTGCACCGGCCAGTGCCATGATCACGCTGTTGGCCTGCATGGACACCTGGCTGATGGGCATATTGAAGCTCTTGTTCAGGCTCAGGAAGGCCATCACGGTACCCAGGGTCATGCCGCCCACATTGCCAACGGCCATGGCCGCGCCTGCCAGTGCACAGACCGCGTAGCTGATGTTGCCCAGCTGTGCGGTAACGGGCATGATGATGTTTGCGTAGCTGTTGGCCTGCTTGGCGCTTTCCTTCAGCTTATCGTTCAGCTGCCGGAAGCCATCCAGAGCCTTCTGCTCGTGGGTGAACACCTTGACGACCTTCTGGCCCTCCATCATCTCTTCGATGTAGCCGTTCACCTTGCCCAGATCCTTCTGCTGGGCCACAAAGTACTTGCCGCTCATGGAAGTGATCTTCTTGGAGCAGAACAGCATCAGGGCCACCATCAGCATGGTGACAACGGTGAGCTGCCAGCTCATCAGGCACATACTGATGAACACGGACACGATGGTGATGGCGCTGGACACCAGCTGGGGGATGCTCTGGCTGATCATCTGGCGCAGGGTGTCCACATCGTTGGTGTACACCGACATGATGTCGCCGTGGGGGTGGGAGTCAAAATACCGGATGGGCAGGCTTTCCATGTGGGTGAAAAGCTGGACGCGCAGGTTGCGCAGGGTGCCCTGGGTCACGTTGACCATGATTCGGGCGTTGAGCCATGCGGCCAGCACGCCGATGGCGTAGATGCAGCCAATGCGCACCAGTGCGCCTGCCAGCGGGCCGAAGTCCGGTGTGGCCTGCTTGGTCATGGGGACGATGTAATCATCGATCAGGGTTTTGAGGAAAAGGCTTGCCTGCACGTTTGCCAGTGCGCTGACGATGATGCAGATCAGCACAAGGATGCAGTGGGGCAGATAGTGCTTGAACACCTCATCCATGATCCGCTTGAGCAGCTTGCCCGGGTTCTCGACCTTCGGCTTGGGGCCGCCCATCCCACGGGGGCCGGGGCCCTTTACTTCTTTCGCCTGTGCCATTACTGCTCACCTCCTTGCTTATCAAAATCGCCGCCGCCCTGGGTCTGGCTGTTGTAAACTTCCTGATAGATCTTGTTTGTCTTGAGCAGCTCCTCGTGAGTACCCAGGCCGTTGATCTGGCCGTTGTCCAGCACCAGGATGCGGTCTGCATCCTGCACGGAGGAGATGCGCTGTGCAATGATGATCTTGGTGGTACCGGGGATCTCCTCCCGGAAGGCCTTGCGGATCTTGGCATCGGTGGCGGTATCCACGGCGCTGGTGCTGTCGTCCAGGATCAGCACCTTGGGCTTGCGCAGAAGCGCGCGGGCAATGGTCAGGCGCTGCTTCTGGCCGCCGGACACGTTGGAGCCGCCCTGCTCGATCCAGGTATTGTACTTATCAGGGAAGCGCTCGATGAACTCATCGGCGCAGGCCAGCTTGGCCACCCGGATGCACTCCTCCTCGCTGGCGTTCTCATCGCCCCAGCGCAGGTTGTCGAGGATGGTGCCGCTGAACAGAACGTTCTTCTGCAGCACCATGGAGACCTCCCGGCGGAGGACATCCAGGCTGTAATCCTTAACGTCCACGCCGCCCACCTTGACAGAACCGGTCTCGGCATCATACAGGCGGGGGATCAGCTGCACCAGGCTGGATTTTGCGCTGCCGGTGCCGCCGATGATGCCCAGCGTCTCGCCCGGCCGGATGCTGAAGGTGACATCGTTCAGGACAGGCTGGCCGGAGCCGTGCTTATACTTAAAGGTAACATGCTCGAACTCGATGCCGCCATCCCTGACCTGCTGCACCGGTGCCTTGGGGGCGGGCAGGTCGGTGGTCTCATCCAGCACTTCCACGATACATAATGTGCGCCGAACCAGCTCAGGGCGATGTTGCAGCCGTACACAGAGACCAGCATGGCGGGATTGTTGAAGCTCAGGCGGCTCTCGGCGTGGACGAACTGCTTGTACAGGCTCTCGCAGGCCTTGGTGTACTTCTCGTTCTCAAAGTGCTCCCGGACAAAGCTCTTGACCACGCGGATGGCCGAGACATTCTCCTGCACGGAAGCGTTCAGGTTATCGTAGTTCTTGAACACCTTATCAAAGATACCGAAGGTGGGAACCATAATGCCTGCCAGCACTGCCACCAGGAACACGATCGCCACCAGGAACACCATGGCCAGCGAGCGGCTGATCATGGAGGCCATGATCAGCGCGAAAACCAGATGGACGGGGGCACGCACGCACATGCGCTCGATCATCTGGAACGCGTTCTGCAGGTTGGTCACGTCGGTGGTCATACGGGTGACCAGACCGGCCGTGGAGTACTTGTCGATGTTGGAGAACGAGAAATGCTGGATGTTCTCATACATCGCATCGCGCAGGTTGCCTGCAAAGCCGGTGGATGCCGTGGCAGCAAACCTGCCGGCCAGCACGCCCAGCAGCAGGGCAATGGCCGCCACCAGGAAGGTGAGCAGGCCGTACTTGATAACGGCGTTCATGTCGCCCTTTTCAATGCCCTGGTCAATGATCACGGCCATGATGGTGGGCAGCAGCACATCCATGATGGCTTCCAGAGCAGAGAAGATCGGTGTCAGGATCGCGGCGCGCTTGTACTCGCCCAGATGTGACACAAGTTTTTTGATCATCTGTTGTAATCCTCCTGAAGTTTATTTGCAGGGGTCATTCCAGCCCCTTGCGCAGCTTGTTCAATAACCGCAGAAGCTCTGCGTTTTCCTCTTCCGTCAGCAATCCGGCCACAAACTCATCGGTCTGGTGCAGGGAGAGCATCATCTTTTCGTGGACGCGGCCTCCCTCTTCCGTCAGGATCAGCCGCTTGAGCCGGGCATCCTGCGGCACGCTCTGGCGCTCGATGTAGCCCTTGCGCTCCATCAGCTGCAGGATGTTCGTCACAGTCGAGCGTGTGATGGAGAACTCCCGTTCGATATCGCGCTGGTACACGGGCTCGTTCTTGTGCCAGTAGAGGTAGCTCATGATCCAGTCGTGCATGGGGGTCACGTTGTCCACGTTGTTCTCCCGGTGGAACTGGTTGATCTTGCGGAAGATCAGGTTGTTCACCCGGCGCACCTGTGCCGGGATGACCTGCGGTGGCTCCCATGGGGGGTTGCAGCAGGGCTGTTTGTTGCTTTCATCGTGCATAATGGTTTCCCTTTTGAATTGTTTGTGACAGGATTGTTTCCTTTGGAACTGTTTGATGCCGTACAATATCATAACGCACGATTCGATCATTGTCAATAGGAGACGCAAAATAAAATACAGAAGCGCCCCACCGAACGGCGGGGCGCTTCCACTGGGCGCTGATTTTGCTTCTGCTGGCTCAACAGCCCTTGCTTTCTGACCAGAATATGCTTTAATAAAAGCAACTATGGGCGCTGCGCCCCCGAATACTGCAAGGAGAACTCTATGGAACAACGGAACACCCGCCTGCGGAACGCGGGCTTCGTCACCTTCTTTTTCAGCGGCATCTGCACCATTTCCAGCGGTGTGGTGGTCAGCCTGCTGCAGGAGGAATACGGCTTTGCCTACGGCATGACCGGCACCCTGCTCAGCCTGCTGAGCATCGGCAACCTGCTGGCGGGCCTGCTGGCCGGTGCGCTGGTGGGAAAAATGGGCATGAAGCCAAGCGTCCTGCTGCTGACCATCGGCTATGCGGTGGGCTACGGCCTGATGGGCCTGACCGGCCTGCCCATTCTGCTGGCGCTGGCCTTCTTCATTGTGGGCATTGCCAAGGGCAGTGTCCTGAACACCTGCACCATCCTTGTCAGCGACAACTCTGCAGACCGCACCCGGGGCATGAACACCATGCACGCCTGCTACGCCTGCGGTGCCCTGCTCTGCCCCTTTCTGATCTCTGCCGCGGCCAGGGTCAGCACCACGCTGGCCGTGCTGGCGCTGGCAGCGC
>PPYE01386992.1_pt1 | contig 11272 bp, 5 predicted proteins | sample 1559881 | NCBI WGS metagenome assembly PPYE01 (sample SAMN08240022, study PRJNA423297) | Human gut metagenome, whole genome shotgun sequencing project.
TGTCTGCGGGTGAATATCTGGACACCGGGACTGAAAGACGGGAAGAAACGCCCCGTCATGGTGTGGCTGCATGGTGGAGGTTATTCCGCCGGCAGTGGTCAGGAGCTTCCCTCGTATGACGGAACAAATCTGGCAAAGAAAGGGGATGCAGTGGTTGTGACGCTGAATCATCGTCTCAACGTCCTGGGTTTTCTCGACCTTTCCGCCTATGGCGATAAATATGCAAAATCGGGCAATGCCGGACTGCTTGATCTGGTGGCGGCACTGCAATGGGTGAATAAGAATATAGAATCCTTCGGTGGAGATGCTCGGAATGTTACCATTTTCGGTCAATCCGGTGGAGGAGGCAAGGTCTCTACGCTACTTGCCACGCCATCGGCGAGAGGCTTGTTCCATAAAGCCATTGTACAAAGCGGATCTATGCTTCGCACGATGGAGCAAAAGTATTCTCGTCGCATTGGCAGTGCCGTGATGGAAGAACTTGGTCTGAAGGCTTCGCAGATAGACGAACTCTGCAAGATGCCGTATGACAAGGTGCTTGCCGCCGGTGACAAGGCGATAGCCAAAGTGCGTGCAGAGGCAGAGAAGGAGGGGGTGTCTTCCTTCATTTTTGGCTGGGCGCCTACGGTGGACGGCGATGTACTGCCCGTACAGCCTTTCGACCCTCAAGCTCCAGCACAAAGCAAGGGCATTCCGGTAATGATTGGAACTACTCTGCACGAATTTACCATGAGTACTTATGTCCCCGCTTTTCGTACCATTACCAAAGAAAAAGCGGTGGAATTCCTGCAAAAGAAATACGGCGAACGTACGGACGAGTTCCTTACCGCTTTCGAGAAAGCCTACCCCGGCTATCAGCCTAAAGATTTGGTGGATGTGGACTTCGTGTTCCGTCCCGGTGCTGTGGAGCAGGCTAAACTGAAAGCTGCGCAGCAGGGTGCTCCGGTCTATATGTACATGTTCGCGTGGGAATCGCCCGTACTTGACGGCATGTTTCGCAGCACGCACTGCATGGACATTCCCTTTGCCTTCAACAATGTAGTGCGCCACGCTTCCATGACCGGGGGTGGCGCTGAAGCACAAGCTTTGGGTGAAAAGATGAGCAGCGCGTGGTTGAACTTTGCCCGTACGGGCAATCCCAATGCCGAAGGGTTACCCGAGTGGGAACCTTATACCGCAGAAAAGGGAGCAACGATGATTTTCAATAACGATTGCCAAGTGAAGTATAACCATGACAAGGAACTGCTGGAGGTAGTGATGGCATTTCCTACACGTGGGTTCTGACACTTTCTTAAGAAACCTTTTATTATTAACATAAATCTAATTTAATCAAATGAAACAAAATCTGAAGCAAACAGCTCGGAAGAGACTTGCAGCTATGGCACTCTTCCTATTGATCTGTCTTCCTTTCAGTCTGGCACAAGCCCAGACTATAAAGGTGAACGGTAGGGTTACTGACGACCTGAATGAACCGATGATTGGCGTGAGTATCTTTGAGAAAGGCACTACCAACGGTGTCATTACGGATATGGACGGCAACTACTCTTTGTCTGTGAAAGAAGGAGCGACGATTGTCTATTCCTACATCGGCTACCTGACACAAGAAAAGAAAGCAGTGGCAGGAGTAATGAATGTGATATTGAAAGAAGACACTAAAACGCTGGATGAAGTGGTGGTGGTAGGTTACGGCGTGCAGAAGAAAAGTTCACTGACCGGTGCCGTATCTTCGGTAAAATCAGAAGATATGGAAGCACGTACCATTACCCGTGCTGAGCAGGCATTGCAGGGTAAGACTGCCGGTGTGCAGGTGCTCAGTGCATCGGCCAAACCGGGTGCTTCTCCGCAGGTACGTATCCGTGGAATAAGCTCTAACGGTTCTTGTGACCCGTTGTATGTAGTGGATGGACGTATTGCCAGCGATATTGGTGGTATCGACCCTAATGACATTGAGTCTATGGAAGTTTTGAAGGATGGTGCTTCTGCAGCTATCTATGGCGCTGCTGCCGGTAACGGTGTAGTATTGATTACTACGAAGAAAGGAAAAGGAAACGGTAAAATCACATACGATTTTCAATATACTTCACAGAGTTTGGGTAAAGTACCCGAAGTAATGAATGCTGCGCAGTACAAGGAATTCTTCTTGGAAAACAAGAAGCTTACCCAGAGTGCTTTTGATACCTATTGGGATGGAAAAACCGATACGGATTGGGTCGATGAGGCTTTTGAAAACAGTTCGATGGTACGTCATAATGTGACTTTCCAAGGTGGTAGCGACAGAGGTTCTTTCTATCTGTCATTGTCCCACCTTGATAACGACGGTATGATTGTCGGCAATGCCGATACTTATGAACGACTCACGGGAATGGTAAATGCCAGCTGGAAAATCAAACCTTGGCTGGAGGTAGGTACCAATAATCAGATTGAGCACTACAAAACTCAGTCCGTAGCCGAGGGCAATGAGTATGGTAGCATGATGCTTTCTGTATTACAATTAGACCCTCTGACCAAGCCTCTTTATCCTATTGATGACTTGCCGTTGAATATGGCTACCATCTATAAGGATCATAAGAATATGTTGGGCGATGGAAACGGCAACCTTTATGGTGTATCAGCTTTCACTGGCAATGCCGAAGCTATCAATCCTTTTGCCATGCGTGACAACTCTTATACCAAGAACAGAGGCTTTAATATCAATGGTTCTACTTATTTGAATTTTATGCCTATCAAGGGGCTTACCGTTACTTCTCGTCTTTCTTATCGTTTGGCTTCAACTTCCTCTTATGGCGTGGGGCAATCTTATTACTATACTGACAAGGCTAAACGTGATTGGGTGGAGGTTTCGGCTTCGGATTATAGCCCAACCTATTATCAGTGGGAGAACTTTTTGAACTACACCCGTTCTTTTGGCAAACACAACGCAACATTGATGTTGGGAACTTCTTATAGTCAGAGCCGTTCTTATGGCGTTAGCGGAAGTAAGAAGGGATATAATGAAGATACTACAGATATGTGGGGAAATGTGATTAACAGAGTTTCGCATTTGGGTTTCTTGCAGAATGATCCTAATTTCTTCTACTTTGCCTATGCTACATCTGATGCTGTAAAGGATGTAAGTGGTGGTGAGCCTACCTATACTCGTAAATTATCTTACTTCGGACGTTTGAATTATGACTATGCCGGAAAGTACATGGCTCAGTTCTCACTGCGTGCCGATGCTGCTGACCTCTCTGTGTTGCCAAAGAACAAACGTTGGGGCTATTTCCCGGCAGTTTCTTTGGGTTGGGTTCTTTCGGAGGAAAATTTTATGAAAGGAACTGAAGACTGGCTGTCACAATTAAAGCTCCGTGCCAGTTGGGGACAGAATGGTTCTACTGCATCATTGGGCGGTTATAAATGGAATGTATCAATTGGTGCTACCGGGCATTTGGCTGTAGGTGATAATAATAATTTCTCTTACATCAATGGTTATGCTCCCTCTGCTACCGGTAATGACGGACTTAAATGGGAAACTTCTGAACAAACCAATATAGGTATTGATGCCCGTTTCTTGAATAGCCGTTTGACTGTTACAGCCGATTATTTCCATAAAAAGACAAAAGACCTGATTGTTTCGGGCATTAAGGCTTCAACTGTAGTAGGTAACAGTTTCTCGCCAGTTAATGCCGGTAATATTACGAACAAGGGGTTTGAATTGGAACTGGGATGGCAAGATCGTATTGGTGACTTTGCTTATGGTGTCCGTGCCAACGTTGCTACATTGAAGAATAAAGTGACCAAGATGCATGAGTCTTTATCAAGTATTGATGGGGCTACTTATGTGACTTATGGAGCCATTACTCGTTTTGAGGTAGGTAAGCCCGCGTGGTATTTTTATGGTTATGATTTCATGGGTGTGGATTCAAAAACCGGTGAGCCAATCTTTAGAGATATTGATGGTGTAGAAGGTATTACGGATAATGATAAGACAGAAATTGGTAAGGGAATTGCCGACTATACTTATGGTATTACCTTGAATGCAGCTTGGAAGGGATTTGATTTTATCTTGTTTGGTACGGGTTCTCAAGGTAACGATGTGTTCTGTGGCTTGAACCGTGTGGATTACAATTTGAATCAGCTGACTTATTTTACAAAAAACCGCTGGACAGAAAGCAATCGCAATGGGAAGACTCCTGCATCAGGCGCTACAGATTATACCAAGTATCTGACTTCTTCCGGTTGTGTATTTGACGGTTCTTATTTTAAAATTAAACAGATTCAGTTAGGTTATTCTTTCCCGAAGCAACTGATTAAGAAGGTAGCAATTGAAAATCTACGTATATATGGCTCACTTGAGGACTTCTTTACTTTTACAGACTATCCTGGTTTTGACCCTGAAGTTACCGGTGTCGGAAATTCATTAGGTGTGGATAAAGGTAGTTATCCTAATTCAAAGAAGGTTGTTCTTGGTTTGAGTGTGACATTCTGATTTTTATGAACTTATTAAAATGAAAAACATATGAAATTAAGATATTCTTTAATGCTCGGAGCGCTCCTTATATTGGCTGGCACTTCGTGTGAAGACAAATTGGATATACCTCAAAAAGGTGTATTGGACTTTTCCACTTATTATAAAACTGACGAACAAGCTCAAGCAGCGGCTGATGCGCTTTATATACAACTCAAGGGTACATACTATAACTATACGATGATGAAGAATGCCCTTTCGGACGATGTTTGGGCAGGTGGTGGTGGTCGTAATGACAATGCAGAGCTGGAAGGCTGTAATGAATATTCATTTGGCTCAGACCAAAGTTTTATCGGAGGCGTATGGGAAAGCTACTATCAGCTTATTTATAAGGCGAATGTGATTCTGGGACGTGTTGAGCCTGATACTGATTTGAAGAAGAAGGCTTGTGCTGAAGCCAAGTTCTTCCGTGCTTTTGCTTATTTTGATTTAGTTTCTATGTGGGGTGATGTACCATTGGTAGACCATGAACTTGATAAATCCGAATATCAGTTGGCTCGTTCGCCTAAGGCTGATATTTGGGCGTTGATAGAGCGGGACCTGACTGAAGCTATCAATTCAGGACTCTTGGAGGAAAAGAAGAGTGTAGATGATAAAACGACATGGCGTGTTACCAAGCAGTTGGCACAAGCTATATTGGGTAAAGCTTATTTATGGCAAGAAAAATTCCATGAAGCTGCTGTTGTCTTGAATGAAGTTAGAGCTAGTGGTAAGTATAAACTTTATGATGGAAATTATGAGGATATCTTGACCTACAAGGCTGAGTATAATTGTGAAAGTATGCTCGAAAGTAACCGTATTTTTGATGCAAGTAATTCCATGGATGAGTTCAGTTTCTTTGCAGCTGAAGCAAACCTGAAGGATGGCAATCAATCCGAAGCTGATGCTTGCTTGAATGAGGTGCGTCAGCGTGCAAGATTGGATGCAAAGACGGCTACCTTGGATGCCATTAAATTGGAAAAGAGACTGGAACTCTGTTCTGAATATACCCGTTATCAGGATATTATCCGTTGGAAAGATGCGGAGGCTTTGCTTAAGGATCAGGGTGAAAGAACACCTATCTTGTCAAATAAGGCAGGAAAAGATGAGCCGGATAATGTAGCGGTAGAATACATTCAGTATAACAAGGATAAAACGCGTTATGGTTTCAAGGAAAGACATTATTTGTTGCCTATTCCGGCAAAGGAAATCCGCTTGAATCCGAATATGGAACAAAATGCAGGTTGGTAAAGCGCATAAAGAATCAAAATCTAACTTCGTCATCTGATGCAGATAGACAAAATTAGATTTTTCTAACTGATTAATTGTTTGTAGAAGAAGTCCCCCGTGGAAATCATCTAATTGTACGGGGGCTTCTTTTGTGGCTTTTTAAATATAATATATATGAGAAGATTGTCAATTACTTTATTTTCACTCTGTCTGGCATCTGCCTTGACTGCACAGACGACCGGTTCGAATCAGTCAGTCAGACTGCGTGCCGATAATATCGACGAAGTAGTCAGTGCCATGACCCTCGAAGAGAAGGTACACCTCGTCATCGGTTGTGGGATGTCGATGGGAAGTGATACCAAGTTTCCCGGAACAGCGGGACGTACTTACGACATTCCCCGACTGGGTATCCCTTCCGCCTATCTTGCCGACGGACCGCACCGGTTGGCGATGGCTGCCAAGCGGGAATTCGACAGCCGTACTTATCATGCTACGGAATTTCCTTCCAGCACCACGGTGGCAGCAACTTTCAATCCGGATGCAGCCCACAAGGTGGGACGTACTTTGGGTACGGAGGTGAAGGATTATGGTTTGGATGTGTTGCTGGCACCGGGTGTCAACCTGATGCGAAATGTGCTCTGCGGACGTAACCATGAATATTATTCGGAAGATCCGGTGCTGACCGGCAAAATGGCTGCTGCTTATATCAACGGAATCCAGAGCCGGGGGACAGGTACCTGCCTGAAACACTTTGCCGTAAACAACCAGGAGACCAACCGCAATAACAACGACTCTCGCCTGACACAACGCCCCTTGCGCGAGCTGTATTTGAAGTGCTTTGAGATTGCTGTCAAAGAGTCTCAGCCCTGGAGCGTGATGACCGCCTACAATAAGGTGAACGGCAAATATACCTGCGAGGACCGTGAACTGACAGAAGACATCCTCCGCGACGAATGGGGATTCAAGGGACTGGTGATGTCCGACTGGAATGCCGGAAAAGATGCCGTGACCTCCATCGTAGCAGGAAACGATATGCTTCAACCGGGGCAGGACCGCCAGTATAAAGCTATTTTGAAAGCCGTAGAGAGTGGTACACTGGATTTGGCACTCCTCGACCGCAGCGTGAAGCGTGTGCTGGAGTTTGTGGTCAAGAGCCATACCTTTGCCGGCTACGAGTATCCCAATAAAACCGACTTGGAGGCTCATGCGCAAGTAGACCGTGAGATAGGTGCGGAAGGTATCGTGCTGCTGGATAACAAGCAGGCGCTACCCATGGCTGCCGGCATCAAAAAAGTGGCCCTTTATGGAACTACTTCCTATGACATGGTTCCTGCCGGCATGGGCTTTGGCAGTACGGGCATCGGTTATTACACGGTTTCTATGGTAGAAGGTTTGCGCAATGCGGGCTACACCGTGGACAAAGAATTGCTGAACCGCTACAAGAAGCATATGGCCGACGAGCAGAAACGGCTTTTTCCTCACGGAAAACCACCTTTCGCCTTTACTCCGCTGCCCCGTGCCGAGGAGTTCCTGCCCACTGCCGAGGAACTGGCTGCACAAGTGAAAGCCAACGACATTGCCGTGCTTACGCTGGGGCGTGTCAGTGGCGAGGGCTGTGACCGCCGTGTGGAAGATTTCCTTCTGAAGGAGAACGAATTGGCTCTGATTAAGCAGGTGTCTGCCGCTTATCATGCTGCAGGCAAGAAACTGGTGGTGGTTCTCAACATCTGCAGCCCGGTGGAAACTGCTTCTTGGAAGGGACTGGCAGATGCAGTGGTTTGTGCCTTCCAGCCGGGACAAGAGGTGGGCAATTGTATCACGGATATCCTGACCGGAGAGGTGAATCCTTCGGGCAAGTTACCCATGACGTTTGCCGTGAAATATGGCGATGCGCCGTCGGATGCTAACTTCCCTTTTGATTACGAGTTCAAGATGCCGTCGTTTGCTATGGGTACCGGCATGAACTTCAAGTCCGAAAAGAAAGAGGAGAAACCGAAGGAACCGGAGAAAAATGTGGATTTCACCAACTATGAAGAGGGAATCTATGTGGGTTATCGCTATTTCGACACTTTCGGTAAAGAGGTTTCCTATCCGTTCGGTCATGGTTTGAGCTATACTGCTTTTGACTATGCGGTAGAGAACGCCAAAATGGATGCCGACCGCTGTGAGTTGAAAGTGAGCGTGAAGAACATCGGCAAGGTGGCAGGGCGTGAAGCTGTACAACTCTATGTGAAAGCTCCGAATGGGGGACTTGACAAGCCTGCCAAGGAGTTGAAGGCCTTCGGCAAAACTGCCTTGCTCCAGCCGGGCGAGAGCCAGACACTGATTCTGACTTGGAACGTGATGGACATGGCTTCCTTTAATGAGAAAAACAGCTCTTGGGAGTTGGCTAAGGGTGAATATCAGTGGATGGTTGCCGCATCTTCGGCCGATGTGCGTTGCACAGCGGTACAGAGGGTGACAAAGGCACGCAAGCAGAAAGTGCATGATGCCATGCGGGCGCAAGTGCCTGTGGCTGTGTATCCGATGGTGAAGAGATGAGGGGGATATGCGTGAAAAAACTGATATATATCAATTAGTTTTAGAATGGAAAACGCTTATTTTGTAGTACATTTTTAAATCGATACCATGAAAAGATTGATACTCTCTCTCTTAGCCGTCTGCTTGCTGTGGATGGCAAATGCACAAAATCCTGCATGGGGACCGCAAAGCAAGGTAGTGACCGACAGCATCTACAGCCAGGTATTGAAAGCACACCGTGCCTACACCATCTATCTGCCGCAAAGCTATAGCAATGAAACGGATAGGAAATATCCTATCCTCTATTTGTTGCACGGCATGTCGGGGGTGAATACCAGTTGGTTTACAGACCAACGTGTGAAGGACGTGATGGACCAGTTGGTGGCATCGGGCGAGGCTTGCGAGATGATTATCGTCAGCCCCAATGCAGGAGGCAATCCGGCTACTTGCTGGAACGGCTACTTCAACATGCCGGGCTGGGCTTACGAAGATTTCTTCTATAAGGAGTTCCTTCCTTATATAGAGAAGACTTACCGGGTGAAAGGTGATAAGCGGCATCGTGCCATTGCCGGACTTTCTATGGGCGGAGGTGGAACGACGAGCTATGCACAACGCTATCCGGATATGTATTGTGCTGCCTATGCCATGAGTGCTTTGATGAACATCCCCGTCAGTGGTGAGGAGGTGGGAAAAGATCCCGACCCCACAAACAAGATGGCTGTGCTGACGCGTTCTGTGCAGGAACATAGTTGCATCAGGTATGTGGTTGAGGCAGATGATGCGCGTAAGGCACAGCTTCGTACAGTACAGTGGTTTGTGGATTGCGGAGATGATGACTTTCTGCTGGACCGTAATATAGAGTTTTTCCAAGCGATGCGTAATGCCGGTATCCCTTGCCAGTTCCGTGTGCGGGATGGCGGACATACCAGCGAATATTGGCATTCGGCACTTTATATGTGCCTGCCTTTTGTAAGTCGCAGCTTTGCTAAATAACAAAAAGCTAATTCATTTAATATAAGAAATTATGAAAAGATTATTAAGTTCGGCAGCGATGCTGCTGGTCTGCTGTGTCACCCTTTTTGCACAGCAAGCTCTTTGGGGAGGTGCGGCGGTTGTCTCTCCTGATATTCATGATGACAACACGGTTACTTTTCGCTTGAAAGCTCCTAAGGCTGTAAGGGTGCAGATTACTGGTGATTTTCTGCCTCCACAAACTATTAAGACTCCTCGTGGCGATTATGATGCACCGGGCATTGCCGATTTGACAGAGGGGAAGGATGGCGTTTGGGAATTTACTACTCCCGAACCATTGAAGCCGGAACTTTATGGATACTCCTTTATTGTGGATGGATTGAGAATGATGGACCCGAGCAATGTTTACATGATTCGGGATGTGGCTACCGTGACCAATGTATTTATCATCGGTGGTGACCGTGCCGATTTGTATAAAGTGAATAAGGTACCCCATGGAACGGTAAGTCGCATGTGGTACAATAGTCCTTCGCTGGGAATGGACCGCCGTCTGACGATTTACACTCCGGCTGGTTATGAAACCAGCGGCAAGCGTTATCCGGTATTTTATCTGCTTCATGGTGCAGGTGGTGATGAGGAAGCTTGGATTGCTCTTGGCCGTACTTCGCAGATATTGGATAATCTCATTGCACAAGGCAAGGCTAAACCTATGATTGTGGTGATGACTAACGGCAATGCTTGGCAAGATGCTGCTGCAGGTGAATCTCCCAAGGGTTTTGTTGCCCCCTCCATGCGTCCCGACGAAAGAGCGAAGGTGGCGGAAGGTGCTTTTGAACTCTCGTTTCCCGAAATTGTGAAGTTCGTGGAGAAGAATTTCCGCACTCTTGCCAATAAGAAGAACCGTGCTATTGCCGGGCTTTCTATGGGTAGTTTCCACTCTTGCAATATTTCCAAGTATTACCCGGACATGTTCGACTATGTAGGTCTTTTCTCCGGTGCAAGTACCGGAAACGATAAATCGACTTGTCCGGTCTATACCGACTTCGAAGGTAAGCTGAAGACTCAGTTTGCCAAGAAACCGGCTCTTTACTTCATCGCATGCGGCAAGACGGACTTTGTTTATAAAGGTGTGGCCGACTTTCGCAAGTTGCTTGACGACAATGGTTATAAGTACGAGTATCTTGAAACGGGCGAGGGACATATCTGGAGGAACTGGCGAATCTATCTGACGGAGTTCGCGCCGAAGTTGTTCAAATAAGAGGATTTGGTATAACTAATTTAATAACAAAATAACATACGTATCATGAAAAGAATTTCTATTTTGTCAGCTCTGTTGCTGATGTGTGCGATGACTTTCGCGCAACAAGCTCTCTGGGGAGGCGCTCCCGTGGTCTCACCTGAGATACACGACAACAATACAGTAACTTTCCGCTTGAAGGCGCCGAAAGCCGTAAAGGTGCAAGTAACCGGCGACTTCCTGCCTACGCAGAAAATCAAGACTCCTTTTGGTGAGTTTGATGGTCCGGGTGTGGCAGATTTGAAAGAGAACAAGGACGGTGTGTGGGAATTCACTACTCCCGAACCGCTGAAACCGGAACTCTACAGCTACACTTTCCTGGTAGACGGACTGAAGATTAACGACCCTGCCAACGTCTATATGATTCGAGACGTGGCAAGCGTGACGAATGTATTCATCATCGGTGGTGACGAGCGCATCGACCTTTACAAAGTGAATAAAGTTCCTCATGGAACGGTATCTAAGGTATGGTACAACAGCCCTACGCTGGGTATGGACCGCCGTCTGACTGTCTATACGCCTGCCGGATATGAGACAAGCGGCAAGCGCTATCCCGTCTTCTACCTGCTACACGGCATGGGTGGCGACGAGAACGCATGGAGCGAACTGGGACGTACGGCACAGATTCTGGATAACCTCATCGCCCAAGGCAAGGCCAAGCCGATGATTGTAGTAATGACCAACGGTAACGCTGCGTTGGAGGCTGCTCCGGGTGAATCGTCACTGGGTTTTGCCGCTCCCAGCATGAATCTGCCCAAGACGATGGAAGG
>PPYE01031019.1_pt1 | contig 11269 bp, 10 predicted proteins | sample 1559881 | NCBI WGS metagenome assembly PPYE01 (sample SAMN08240022, study PRJNA423297) | Human gut metagenome, whole genome shotgun sequencing project.
ATTATGAATTGCAGTAAGTATCTTTGGCCGATGGTGTTTGCTTCGGTGATAGCCGGCTGTTCGTTTACCGGAGGCAATGCCCCGATAACGGACGGTTCAGCGACGGCATCCGTCTATACCGTTAAGCCCGGAGACACGCTGTATGCGATTTCCTCCCGCTACGGCCTCGATCCCGCCGTGGTTGCGCGCGAAAACCACTTGACGAATCCGTCCCACCTATTGGTCGGTCAGAAACTTCGCTTGTCCGTATCGTCTTCAACGGACGCCAATATCCGCAGAGTTGAAGCCAACACCAAGACACAGACGAGTTCGAGCAGTTCTGCTAAGCCCTCGACCTCTTCAAGCGCTGCTCCTGCCGCATCTGCAAGTACTACCCAGACCGCTTCTTCAAGTAGCTCTGTCGGCAGCGCAAACGGCACCTACGGCTGGCCGGCTTCAGGAAAGATTATTCAGAATTTCGGCGGCTTGAATAAAGGTATCGATATCGCTGGATCCGAAGGCGAAAAGGTTCACGCTGCTGTGAACGGTACGGTGCTTTTTGACGGTCAGGTCCAGGGTTACGGTAAGGTCGTGATGATTCGCGATAAAGACGGCTGTGTTTCTGTCTATGGCCGGGTGAAATCGATCTCGGTAAAACAGGGCGATCAAGTTCGTAAGGGCCAGGCGATTGCCGTGATGGGAACAACGGATGTTTCTCCCCGTGTCCATTTTGAAATACGTAAAAACGGCAAACCGATCGATCCTCTTACAATGCTCCAAAAGCGCTAAGTTAGTAGTTAGGAAAATTCATGGCACGAGCTAAAAAAGAACGGGCAAAGTATGTCGCCGTTATTGAGTCTCTGGATCAGGAAGGCCGCGGTGTCGCACGCCGTGACGGTAAAGTCGTTTTCATCGAGGGGGCGCTCCCCGGCGAGAAAGTCGAATACGAGGTCTACCGCAGCAAACCTTCTTTTGAATTAGGACTGACAACCGAAATTTATAAGGAATCCCCGCTTCGCGTTTTGCCGAAGTGCCCTCACTTCGGCGTCAAGGACGGCAGCTGCGGAGGCTGCGCCATGCAACATCTCGAGGCCCATGCTCAGGTGGCCATGAAGCAAAAGGTTTTGATGGACGCCTTGTGGCATATCGGCAGAGTCCGCCCTGAACAGGTTCTGGCACCGATCTACGGCTCTGCATGGAGATACCGTCATCGTGCCCGTCTGTCTGTGCGTGAAGTCGCGAAAAAAGGAACCGTGCTCGTGGGCTTCCATGAAAAGCGTTCCAGTTTTATCGCAGACATGAAGAGCTGCGAAATTCTTCCCAAGCGTGTCAGCGATCTTTTGGTTCCCCTGCGCGAACTCATTAACTCTTTATCGCTTCGCAAGAAGCTTCCTCAGATTGAATTGGCCGTGACAGATGAAGCGCTGGCTTTAGTGCTTCGTGTCTTGGAAAAACTGACGGCTGATGATGAAGCAAAACTCAGACAGTTCCAAAAAGACTACGGCGTCGATTTTTGGTATCAGCCGAAAGGCCCGGATTCCATTTATCCGATGGACCCTGAAAATGCGACTCGACTGAAACTGCACCATCGAGAAACCGGTGTGGAAGTCGTCTTCAGACCGACAGACTTCACTCAGGTAAATCATCGCTTAAATGAAGTGATGGTCACCAGAGCGCTTCGTCTGCTGCATCTTGAACCCTCGTCCAAAGTCATTGATTTCTTCTGCGGTCTCGGCAACTTTACGCTGCCGCTGGCGACAAGATCAGCAAAAGTTCTCGGTATCGAGGGAAGCACCGAACTGGTTGATCGTGCCCGTGCAGGTGCAAAAGACTATAATCTCGCAGACAAGACTGAATTTGAGGCTCGTAACCTGTTTGACTGGACGCTGGACGATTGGGATGCCGTCTGGAACAAGCTTGGCGGCGTGGATCGTGTTCTGATCGATCCGCCTCGTGAAGGCGCTATGGCGCTTTGCCGCTCGCTCGCGGACACGGATAAGCGTCCCGCTCGTTTGGTTTATGTTTCCTGCAATCCGGCAACGCTGGCCCGCGATGCTGCGCTGCTCGTAAGGGAAGGCGGCTGGAAACTGCTGTCTGCCGGCGTGATGAATATGTTCCCGCATACGGCGCACGTTGAAAGCATTGCCGTTTTTGAACCGGGTCCTAAGCCGGAAAAAATCGACGAAATCGATGAAATCGAAATCGGCGGAATGACTGAAGAGGCTGAGCAGGAAGCTCGATCCGAGGAACCGAAGATTTAACGAAAATGACGTCTTTGGTTTTTCAGATCGTAATTCTGTTTGTAAAAATTTTGGCGGAGCTGCTGGTCATCATTCTAGTGCCGGCCTTCGCCCTAAAATTTTTCAAGAAGGACTTAAGTTTCGGTCTGGCATTTTCTGCCTCTATTTTGATGATCCTTTTGCCCGTGCTCACGTACGTGAATAACGCCGAGCTCAACAACACGATGCTGCCTTTTGCATCCTGGGGGGTGGGTTCGGTACTGACGCTTTCTTGGATGAGCTGGGGACTGTCGACCGGGGCCATCATTTCTTTTTTGTATGCGGCTTACCTTATCGTGGAAAGCCGCGCCCGCGGGACGATAAATTTAGTCCTGCTCTTCACGGGTCTCGGCTACCTCTTAAATCTGGTGTCTCAGGCAGCTGCGCCGTATCTGCTGTTCGGATCTTTCGGAGTAAATCTTGCCAAAGAAGACCTACCGTTCTTATGCCTGTCGCTGGTACTTGCCTTAGGCGTGGGTATTTACGTAAAGTATTCTGAGGCCGCTGGAAAAACATTCAGCAACGAATAAACAAATAAAAACTAAGGAGAAAGAGAGTGGAAGAAAGCGGAGTATTTGAGTACTGGTTTGCTTTTTTGTTTGCATTGGGCTTTTGTGTCTGGTTTCCGACCTATGTCGTCAAAACCAAAGGGCAGGGCATCTCGACGTGGGGGCTGGCGCTTTGTATTGTCTTCCTGTTTATTGGACTGCCGCTCCTTTCAATTAGTCTGATTCGCGATGTTCTTCCTTCTCTGTGGCTGAGCTTTACCAGCGCCAATTACGAGTCTCCGAGCATATCGCTGCTTTACGGAACCATTCATAAGATGGCCACGCTGGACCAGCTGTATGTGGCGCTCGCCATGATTTGTATTTTGGTTGCCATCGGTCAAAGCATTTTTGCTTCTTGGCTGCTTTACATCCGTCACAACCGCGAAAGCCTGGTTCGGGCACTGAGAATCATGTGGTCCTCGGCTTTCTTTATTGTGTTGGCAGCCGGCATTCTGCCGCTCATTATCTTGGGCTCTCACGGATTTACGGTGGCGATTCCTGCCGGATATACGATGGGTGCTTATATTGCAGTGCTCATGGTGATCACTGCTTACCTGAGAATGAGTCCGCAGGTAGCGGATAATTATCCCATTAGTCACCAGCCGAAGAAAGATCGGGAAAAGAAATAGGAGTGAACGCATGGAATTTCTTATGGCTGTCCGCACACTGATTGCAACAACTGTGATGCTGTTTTGCTCATTATGGCTGGCGCGGCAGTTAAAGATCCATCGTCCGAGACTTCCGGTTTCTGCTGTGCTGATTTTGTCTTTAATCATGCTGTTTGAACCGGGCATGCTGGCTTTCTTGGTTTGGGTAGTGCACGATATCGCTTCGGTAAACGGAGGACTGATGATCCACGCCTACACATTTGTCAAAGCTTCTGTCGCGATCTATCTGCTTTTTATCCTTCCCTCGATTTGGTTTGCCAGAAGCTTCTATGTCGAAAGCAAACTCGTGACCCTCAAAGCACTTCGCTTCGCGATCATTCTTCCGGTCGCATTTACCGCCGTAGTTTTTATTGAAGTTCCGAAAATGATCTGGCAGGATCGCGCCACAGAACTTGTTTCTTCCGGTTTGGAGACGTTCATCGTGGTAGCTGTGATTAACTTGATCCTGCTCGGCCTGACCTACCGTTTCAAACCTTCGAATACGCCTGCACCTTGACCGGTTGCAGGAAACCTTGCACAGCGGAAAACTAAGTAATCAGGCGTTTCAGCCTCTCGTAAAACCTTAGTCCTTAATCCCTGCATGATAAAATCAACCGATTGTCTTTTAGACAAAAAGAAGTGCGGAATCCTCTGCATTTCTATTTTTTACTTTTTTCGTTTTTAAGAGATTGAAATGGCTATTGAACGCACACTTTCGATTATTAAACCCGATGCAGTTGCCAAAAACGTTATCGGTCAGATTTACTCCCGCTTTGAATCTAACAACCTCAAGATTGTTGCTTCCAAAATGAAGTGGCTTTCCCGCCAGGAAGCCGAAGCTTTCTACGCTGTTCACCGTGAACGCCCCTTCTTCAAAGATCTGGTTGACTTCATGGTTTCCGGTCCCGTTCAGATTCAGGTTCTCGAAGGTGAAAATGCCATCATGAAGAATCGTGAACTCATGGGCGCTACCGACCCGAAGAAGGCTGCCAAGGGCACCATCAGAGCCGACTTCGCTCAGTCTATCGACGCTAACGCTGTTCACGGCTCCGACAGCCCTGAAACAGCTGCCGTTGAAATCGCTTTCTTCTTCCCGCAGATGGACATCTACGCCGGCCGTTAATCGACCACGCATGTAGTTTAGTTAGCGATGTAAAGAATATCCCCGCGCAAGCGGGGATAACACCCGATCATGACAGAAGAAAAGTTGCCTCAGAAAGTGAACCTCCTTGGATTTGATGCCGAGGGGCTGAAGAAGTTTTGTGAAGATCTCGGAGAGAAGCCTTTCCGTGCGAAACAGCTTGAGCGTTGGATTCATCGCCGCGGAGCACGCGATTTTTCTGAAATGACGGATCTCGCCAAGTCCTTCCGAGCCAAACTCGAGAAGGTTGCTGAGATTCGGGGTCCCGAAATCATTCGGGATAAAACAGCTGCTGACGGAACTCGTAAATGGCTGCTTGACGTCGGCAGCGGTAACGCCGTTGAGATGGTTTATATTCCTCAGGACGGCCGCGGCACGCTTTGTGTCTCTTCTCAGGCCGGCTGCGCAATGAACTGTCTGTTTTGTTCGACGGGTAAGCAGGGCTTTAACCGTAATTTGAAAGCATCGGAAATTATTGGTCAGCTTTGGCATGCCGAACACACTTTAAGAAAAGATCTCGGTATCACCGATGAAAACGAAAGAGTAATTTCCAATGTTGTCATGATGGGCATGGGTGAGCCGCTCCAGAATTTGGACGCTGTCATCCCGTCCCTGAAACTGATGCTCGACGATAACGCCTACGGCTTATCCCGCCGCCGCGTTACCGTCTCCACTTCCGGCCTGGTCAGGCAGATGGATAAGCTTGCCGAACAGTGTCCGGTCGCATTGGCAGTAAGTCTCCATGCTCCGAACAATGAGCTTAGAGACAAGATCATGCCGGTCAACCGCAAGCATCCGCTCGAGCAGCTGCTCGCGGCCTGCAAGCGTTATTTGGAACACGCCCCGAGAGATTTCATCACCTTTGAATATATTCTCATCGGCGGCGTGAATGATTCACTCGCACAGGCCAAAGAACTGATTACTTTGGTTCAGGACATTCCCTGCAAGTTCAACTTGATCCCCTTTAATCCCTTCCCGGGATCCGGTCTTGAGCGCAGTAAGCCCGAAGAGGTTAAAGCTTTTGCCGACCGACTGAACGGCGCAGGTATTGTCACTACTGTGAGAAAGGTCCGCGGTGACGATATCGATGCGGCCTGCGGTCAGTTGGCCGGGGAAATTAAAGACCGTACTAAGCTCGCAGAAAAGAGAGCAAATCGCGAGATAATCATCAAAGAGATTAAGAGCCCGGCAAAGGCAACAGGAGGCGAGAAAAATGTCTGAGAACAATATCAACTTGGAAGCCAAAGACCAGCCGTCTGAAGCAACGACGTACGGCGGCTTGTTGCGTATTGCTCGTGAAAATAAAGAATTGAGTATTGATCAGGTATCTTCTCAACTAAGAATTTCACCGGATCAGATCGAAGGATTGGAGTCGGACAACTATAAAGTTTTTCCGACCCCTGTTTACGCTCGCGCCCACCTGCGCAGCTATGCCCGTTTGTTAGGCGTCGATGAAGCCAAGATCATTTCGCTCTTTAATGCGGCATTGGCTCCGGACGATAAAGATCCGCGTACGTTCATCCGCCGCACGACTCAGGAGCTCGCTCCTTATCACGATGCTCAGCCGAAAAACTTTGTCGGTAAGTTTATTGCCGGACTGCTTTTCTTAGCAGTTGTAATCGCATTGGGTTGGATCGGCTACAACTACTACATGAGTCAAAAAAACGAAAAAGCTGCCGAAGTTCCTCAGGCAGAGGCTACACAGCCGGCTGAGGCAGCCGCTCCGGCTTCTGAACTTGCAAAGACTCCTGAAGCCGTTCCTGTTTTAGTTTCCAACACAACGGTTGAACCCGCTCCTCAGCCCGCTGCCGCTGCTTCGGCTCCGGCCGCAGCAGAAGCTCAGACACAGGCTGATCGGGATGCCGCATTAAAAGAAAAACTGCAAAAAGAAGCTGAGGCAGCAGCCGCAGCGAAAGTTGCTGAAGAAAAGCGCTTAGCAGAAGAGGCCAAGAAGGCAGCTGCCGCTGCAGCGCCGGCAGCTGCTGCTCCGTCTAAACTGCTGACGCTGACTCATAACGAAGCTGAAGGCCGCTGGGATCTCGTGGTTCCGAAATCCGCCAACGGAACGTACAAAGTGACGATCGGTGCCGAAGGCGGGGAATGCTGGTTCGGTGTTTACCAGGACAAGAAGCTCGTTCACAATGCTCAGTTAAAGAGCGGTGAAACTCGGGATTATGAAGTTCCGTATCCTTTCAAAGTCTCCGTCGGCAACCGTGCTAAGGGCTTTGTGAAAGTTGACGGCGCACCTGTTGATCTGAATATCAATAATCGCGCGACTTCCACCGTGTTTACTTTGGTTCAAAAATAACGAATGTCCTCTTCACAAAAAGAACCGATGATTGTCCGCTGGAAGGACAATATCGTTGAGATCGGCGCCGGCCGCCCCGTAGTGATCCAGTCCATGACGAACACGGATACGGCCGATGTCGAATCCTCGACTAAACAAGTTTTAGAGCTCGCTCAGGCAGGAAGCGAGCTTGTTCGTCTTACGGTCAACACTCCGGCAGCTGCAAAAGCGATCGCTGAAATTCGCAGGAGGCTGGATGAAGCAGGCTGCTTTGTTCCGCTGGTAGGCGACTTTCATTACAACGGCCACAAACTGCTGAACGAATATCCCGAATGCGCCGAGGCGCTTTCTAAGTATCGAATCAATCCCGGCAACGTCGGAAAAGGCGACAAGCAGGAAGAAAATTTCCGCACAATGATTGAGCTCGCGAAGAAGTATGACAAGCCCGTTCGAATCGGCGTCAACTGGGGCTCGCTCGACCAAGATCTTTTGGCCCGCATGATGTCGGAAAATCAAAAGCTCGAGAATCCGCTCGACGCAAAAGAAGTACTTCGTGAGGCCTTAGTAAGAAGCGCGGTTGAAAATGCGGATCGAGCTGTTGAGCTCGGTATGAAGCCCTCTCAGGTAGCTATTTCCGCGAAAGTGAGCGGCGTCAAGGATTTGATCGCCGTTTACCGTGAGCTCGAGGCTCGCTGTGCTTATCCTCTGCATCTCGGTTTGACCGAGGCCGGAATGGGACTTAAAGGTACGGTTTCTACGACCGCTGCACTCTCCGTGCTCCTGCTGGAAAATATCGGAGATACGATCCGTGTTTCGCTGACACCGGAACCGGGCCAGTCTCGTACAGCGGAAGTCGAACTTGCGTGCGAGATCCTGCAGGCTCTCGGGATGAGGAACTTCACGCCTCAGGTTGTTTCCTGCCCGGGCTGCGGACGCACGACCAGCTGCCTCTTCCAGGAGCTGGCAAAGGAAACTCAGGATTTTATTAAGTTGAGAATGCCGGATTGGCGCAAGCATAATCCGGGTGTTGAAAACATGAATGTGGCGGTGATGGGCTGTGTCGTGAACGGCCCCGGAGAGAGCCGTCATGCAAACATCGGTATTTCTCTGCCGGGCTCAGGCGAGGCGCCGGTTTCTCCCGTCTTTATCGACGGTAAGAAATGGGGGTCTTTGAAAGGGCCGAAGATGAGCGAAGAATTCCATTCGCTCATCGAAGAGTACGTTCAGAAAAATTACCAAAATGCTAAGGAACAATAATGGCGATTGAAAAGATTCAGGCAATTCGCGGCATGAGCGACATGCTGCCGGAAGATGCCCCTCTTTGGCACTTCTTTGAAAAAGAAGCTTCCTCTCTGGCGAAACTTTACGGTTATCAGCACATTCGTACTCCGATCGTCGAACAGACTCGTCTGTTTAAACGCGGTATCGGCGAAGTGACTGATATCGTTGAAAAGGAAATGTATTCCTTCGTCGATTCCTTAAACGGCGACGAGCTTTCTCTGCGTCCGGAAAACACGGCCTCTGTCGTACGTGCCTGTATTGAACACAATCTTCTTTATGAAGGACCGAAGCGTCTTTGGTACATGGGCCCGATGTTCCGTCACGAACGCCCCCAGAGAGGACGTTATCGTCAGTTCCATCAGTTCGGCATGGAGGCCATGGGTTTCAAAGGCCCGGATACGGATGCCGAACAGCTGCTGATGCTTAACCGCCTCTGGAAGCGCCTCGGAATTGCTCCGGTTCGCCTTGAACTCAACTGCTTAGGCCAGCTTGAAGACCGCAAAGCCTATAGAGAAGTATTGATCCAATACTTCGAGGCTCACAAAGATATTCTGGACGAAGACGCTTCTCGTCGTCTTTATTCCAACCCGCTGCGCATTCTCGACACCAAGAACCCCGACATGCAGGACTTGGTCAATAATGCGCCGAAGCTCTATGACTCCTTAGGCGAAGAATCTAAACAGTTCCTTGCAGACCTGGAAGCAATTTTGAAAGCCGAAGGTATCGACTATGTTGTCAATCCGAGACTGGTCCGCGGTTTGGACTATTACAACCTCACGGTCTTTGAATGGGTGACCGATAAACTCGGTGCTCAGGGCACAATCTGCGGGGGCGGCCGCTACGACCCGCTCATCGGAATGCTGGGCGGACGCGATGCTCCGGCCTGCGGTTTTGCCATGGGCATTGAACGCGTGCTTGAACTCATGAAGGAATGCGGCGTTAAGCCCGAATCCAGAGAATGCGACGTTTACGTCGTTTGGGACAAGGCGCTTTACCTTAACGCACTGTCTGCAGCTGAAAGACTCAGAGATGCTGATATCGCGACGATCATCCACAGCGGCAGCATGAAGTTCGGCAACCAGATGAAGCGCGCCGATGCTTCAGGAGCTCTTTATGCATTGGTGATCGGAGCCGACGAAGCGGCGGCCGGAAAGGTCGGCCTCAAAGCACTTCGTGAAAACCTTGAAGGTTACGGTGAACAGAAGACGCTTACGATCGACGAAGCGGTCTCGTTACTCGGCCAGCACGTTTAAAAAGAAGAGGGAACCGGCGTCCCCTTACGTTTACTTCTTTTTTTTAGAAATTGAATTTAGAACCTTTAAATAGACCGGGAGATACATTACATGGCCTATGACTTAGAAGAACAAGAGTCCCTTGCCGAGATTAAGGCTTGGTGGGAGAAATGGGGTAACTTAATTTTGACCGTCGTGACGGTCGCCTGCTTATGCGCCGCCGGTTTTCAGGGCTGGCGCTGGTATCAGATGAAAGAATCGACGGATGCCGGTGTTCTGTACGCACAGATGATTCAGGCAAGCAATATGAAGGATGAGGCTCGCGTTCAGGCAATCGCCGGCCGTCTGCACGAAAGCTATGCTTCGACGACGTACGCCGGAATGGGGGCTCTGCTTGCTGCGCATAATGCGGAAACCGCCGGTAAGTATGCCGAAGCAGAAAAAGCACTCAAGTGGATCGTTGATTCCGACAAGTATCCCGAACTCAAGCCGCTCGCTTCTGTCCGTCTGGCTGGTGTTTATCTTGATGAAGGCAAATATGATCAGGGCCTGACTGTTCTCAATGCAGTTAAAGACGCTAAAGGCGAAGAAGTTCCTGTTTATGACCGTATGGGCGACCTCTATCTCGCCAAAGGCGATGTTGCCGCTGCTCGTAAAAGCTGGGAAGACGCCTTGCGTCATGCGCCTATGACCAATCCGCTGGTCGGCGTCATCGAAATCAAATTAAATTCTTTACCCAAGGAATAATTCATGAGTACAAAACTCAAGATTGCGGCCGCAGTCGCTGCAGCAGTTCTGCTTTCGGCTTGTTCCAGTCCTAAACATGAACCCATGCCGCTGGTGAAATTTACACCGAGCATGGAAGTCACCGAGGTTTGGTCCAAAGGACTTTCCTCTGCCGAAGGCTTCTTAGTTCCCGCGGTATATGACGATATGGTGTTTGCAGCCGGCGGAAAGACGCTGACTCGTTTAAATGCCAGGACTGGTGAAACCGAATGGTCCGTTTCTTTTAACAGCCCGATTACCGGGGGTGTCGGCTCTGACGGCTACGTTACAGCTGTCGGTCTTTGGGACGGCAATCTGGAAGTTGTGGATGCCGAAGGCAAGGTCAGCTGGGAAAAGAAACTGACAACGGAGCTGGCTTCTCCTCCCGTGGTTTCTCACGGCCTAGTGATCGCCCGCACGATGGATACCCGAGTCTCTGCTTTTGAAGCTTCCTCCGGCGAACTGCAGTGGACTTATCAGAGAAGTCAGCCCGCTTTGACGGTCCGTTTACCCACAAGAATGCTGGCTCATGATAACTTTTTGTTAGTCGGACAGCCGAACGGCCATATCGTGATTTTGGATATTGCCTCCGGAAAACCGATGTTTGAATTCCAAGTCGCCCAAGCGAAAGGCGTGACCGAAGTCGAACGTTTGGTTGACGTTGTCGGGGCGCCGGCCTTCAGCGACAACTTAGTTTGCGCCGCCGCCTTCCAGGGCGCTGTAACTTGTGTGGACAGCACCAACGGACAGACGAGATGGACGCAAAAGATTGATGCCGTCGCAGGTCCTGCCATTGACGAAGACAACGTTTATGCCGTCAGCGTCAACGGAGAAGTCCAGGCCTTCTACCGCGAAAGCGGAGAACAGCGCTGGTCCAATAAGACCATGCTCTACCGCGGACTTTCCGCGCCGGTCGTATTCCCGGGCGCCGTGGCTGTCGGTGATGAAGACGGTTATGTTCATTTCCTTTCGCCGAGAACCGGTGAAGAAATGGCGCGTGTTCGTTTGAGCGGTCCGATCGTAACGCAGGCACAGCCTTTTAGTGCAGGCGCTATTTTCCAAACCAGTAAAGGCGACGTTGCTTATTTGTCGAATAGATAAGAATTATGG
>PPYE01108027.1_pt1 | contig 11269 bp, 6 predicted proteins | sample 1559881 | NCBI WGS metagenome assembly PPYE01 (sample SAMN08240022, study PRJNA423297) | Human gut metagenome, whole genome shotgun sequencing project.
TCATTGTGCCGCCCACGGCTGTGTACGGGAGTGTACCGGACCCGCCGGTAGAGGGAAGTTCGTAGTCGGCGTTGTCGGTCTCGGTGTTGGTAAAGGTGAGGGTGTTGCCCACCGTTACGCCAGCCGGCTGATCGTAGACTACGGTAAAGCGAGAAGAGTTGCCGTCCTTCTCTTTGATATAGAAGGTGTAGTCATTCAGGTATTCGTCTGCAATGGGTACAGTGGCTGTCCAGTCTTTGCTCTTCTCCAACGTAACGGTGTTTTGATGCGGATAAAGTGTTGCAGTGTCCTTGCCCTCACTGGTTTTATAGCAGTACAAGTACACCTCTACTTCATCCAGCTTTGCCTGTGCCGCTGTCAGGGTGTTGTTGTCCTTATCGCGCCAGTGCTTGATGATGGTCAAACTGTTGGCGGTGTTGGGCACAAACAGCTCGCTGGCCTTGCCATTGGCGCAGAAGAGAACCGTGTTCGATTCCGGGACACCGGCTGCGCTGTTAGAAGCATAGCTGCCTACGGCGGCGTTATAGGCTGCGGCTTCGTCATAGCCGCTAGCCTGATAGATAAAGTAATACGGAGCGGATGCCTTGCTGTAGCCTGCGGGTGCTTTTGTCTCCGTAAGCCGGTACAAGGTGTTTTCCTGCAGGCCGTCCGTTGTTGCAAAGTAGAAGGTCAGCGTGCCGTTGGCATCTACCCCAGCTTCATTTTGGACGGAATCCCAACCACCGGTGCCGGAATTGAAACGATCCAGAGCGAAGGTTGCACCCGTCAGGGCGTTTGAATAGTTGCGCTTATCCACCTTGTAGACAGTCAGCTTAGCCTGATGCACCATGGAGGACGCACCAACCTTTTCAAGCACGAAGTCTTTGATTGAAGCACTTCCGCCGGAAATTTTTGCTTCGTTGCTCAGGTTGATATTGGCGGTAGCGTTGGTAACATATTCATATTCCAGCACAAGCGGTGTTGAATCCGGCAGGGTAAAGGTGGTGGTGTAGGTGGGGTAACCGCTGCTATCTGTACCCAACACCGGCCGGGTGTAGCCGTACTCGACTTTGGATATTTCTTGTTTGGTATCTGCATTATACAGCTTTACGCTGAAAATATCCAACGATGCCTGAACGCTTGCGTGCTGTACGGTAAGAATATCGGTCAGGGTGACCGTGGTGCTGGTGGGGTCAAGGTCTTTGGCAGCGGGGTTGATGGTCAGGGTGTACTTTACGCGGCTGTCGTTTTTTTCTCTGACCTGCAAGGCTTCCTTTTTAAGCACATCGACCTTTTGGGTGACCTTTACATCGACCTTGTCCTGTTTGTTTTCTTCCTTCCACTTGATCTTGTTGGTGTAGAGGAATTCATCAAACTTGACGTTGCTCCAACGGGGATCTGTCAGCTCGGCCTGATAGCACAGCACCAGCTCGGTATAGCCCTGCTTTTTGAGTTCAGCAAAGTCGAGCTTATCCAGCCCATCAATGTGGAACGTAATGGTCTGCCCATCCTCTGAACCCTCGGCGGGGGTGTTGATATCAAGCTTGCTCGGGTCTGCGAAGTAGTCCCGAATACTCCTTTCACCAGAACCCTTCAGGGGCAGCTTTTCAGACCAGACGCCATTACCGTAGCCGTTGATGAACACGATGGCAGCCGATGGGTTGTTGGTGGTGCGGTAAGTGAGACCCTTGGGAAGCGTATCGGTCAGGGTGATCTTTGCGGGCAGGGTATCGCTTACAGAAGAGAAATCCAGAAGGATCTGATATTGGAGTACCTTGTTCTGGAAATCAGAATAATTGGGGGTAAGCGTACCGCCGGAGGAGTAATCCGGAGCGCCGCACCAGTAGATAATATTGTTGACAGGGTCAGTTTTATTTACCATCTTGACGCCCTTGGACATCTTAAGGCCGGTACTGGGCTTCTGGTAATCGTAGCTGACATTGTTTCCATTCAGCTGATTGGAGATAGTAATACGGTCGCCTTCCGACAGATCGCTTATATCCACCTGTGTGCTGTAGTTCAGCGTCAGCTGGCTGAGGGCAAGGGTGCAATTTGTGGTGTCAAGCTCGATCTTGAAGGAACGCACCTGCGTGGTATCGTCAGTAGAAGAGACAGGATTTTGCCACCAATCATTCGAATAGTACGTTACTTTAAACGTGATATCCGACCTCTGTGTGAGGGCATTATAATTCAGTGTGTATTCCTGCTCCCCACTGGTGTAGGTGAGGTCAAAGCTTTGCTCGATCTGCTTTTGCAGCTCGCTGGCAATGCCATAGTGGATATTTTTGCCATTGAACCAGTAGCCACCGATATTATCCTTGATCTCATACGTTCCCTTGCCGGGGATCGCAGCGGTGATCGTCCAAGGTGCTGCCAGAAGGTTCGGGTGGTCAGCGTCCTTCGGGGCAAGCTTGCCGGATGCAGTTTTTTGCGGGCTGAAGCTTTGACCGCCCTGACCGCCGCCAGAGGGATTGAACGTCTTTTCGTCGGTAAACTTGTTGCCGCCGATCTCCTTGCTGTACTCGGCTTTGTTTTTCACCGAGGTGACGCCTGCCGGGAGAGTGGTCTGATACTTGAACTGATACAGCTTTGCATCACTGCCAGCAGGGAAGGTGTAGGTAAAGCCGGATGCAGTAGGCGTTATCAGTACCGGTGTTTGTGCAGTATCGGAAGTTTCCAGCCACTGACCATTATTCTTTTGCTGTACATACCGCTTGACATTGCCTATGATCGTTGCACCGTTATCAAGGGTATCTGTTACAGTGTAGCCGTTCAGGTCAGAGCCGGTAGGGTTCTTTACAGTGACGATCCAGTCGATGCAGTTGTTTGCGGAATCGTATGCGCCCTGTTCTTTTGTAATAAGACTGTCCAGCTTAACGGTACGATCGTCTTGTTTGTTGCCGTTATCGGTAGTTGCGGTGTTTTGGAGCTCTGAGTAACAGGTACGGGTGGTAAGAACATCGTAGGTCAACTCGTAGCGTTCACCGGCCTTGAGTTCGTCAAGACCTTCGATCTGGAAGGTCTTTTCGTAGCCGCTGTATTTGCTATCGGCGTTCTTTGTGAAATCCGGTGTGCAGGTGACGGTTTCGAAAGTGCCGTCCGCTTTATACTTTTTCAGCTCAAAGGAAGCCTTGTCATACTCAGCCTGAATGTCGCCATTTACGCGCTTCAGGCCGTCCCAGATCTGCACCTTTTCATCCCAGCCATGCTCCGAGCTTACCGTGACCGTATAGCGGATCTTGGTCTTGCCATCGGAAGTTTCTTGGATCGTGCCGTTATTATCCGAAGGCTGGCTCTTCTCGATCTTGATATCCTGATACTTTTCCAGCGTGATCTCCGTGCTGCTGCCGGGGAAGTGGAACGTTTTATTCTCGGTAGCAGACTCCTTGCTGTACGTCCAATCGTAACTGAACTGGCCGCTAAAGGTTTCCGCCGGGTTGAAATGAGGAGACGTAATATCAAAGACAAGCGTAGTGGTGCCGTTTGTGTGAAAATACTGTGTGCCTACTTCGTTGCCAGAACGGTCTTTAATTGGTGTGTGTGTTTCTGCCTTCGGGCACAGTTCGTCCGGCAGCTTATAGGTCAGAACATTTTTTCCATCTACTTTTTCCAGCACACCGCCGGCAATCTGATAGTCGAAGGTAAAATAGACGGATTGATCAGCCTTGACCGTAAAATTATCAGTCTGTTCGGTGTTGTCGATCTTAAAGGTATATTTGGTAATGCCGCCCTTTTTCATACCTGTGGAGGTTGTCTCGCCCGCAGGCGTTTCCACAAAGTAATCAAGGTAGGTCGGTTCTTCCGTCGTCATCAGCGTGGGCGCACGGTTCGGGCGGCTAGGCAGCTGGCCGCCGTATGTGTCGGCGTACTGAGCGGCGGCAACATCCACCACACCCACGACCTCGGTGTTGAACAGTGTTACCTCAGCCACCTTGCCGTCCACGTCGCCGGAAATAACGGTCAGCGTGTCGGCGTCGCTGTCCACACTGCTCACGATGCCCACGGTCTCCACGGGCAAAGCGTCGGTCACGGTGGTGGTCTGCGGCTCAGCAGCGGGGGATACCACGCTGGGGGCAAGGGTGTCTGCGCCGGATACGGAGGTCACGGTGCTGGGTGCAGCGGTGTCAGCGCTGTCCACCGGCTTTTCGGCGGGCTGCTCCGTCTGCGGGTCAACGGGCTCGGGGGTAAGCACAGTGTCCTGCGTGCCGGAGGTGGCTGCGGTATCCTGTGCGCCGGTGCTGTCGTCAGCACTGGGGGCTGCATCCTGCGCAGAAACGCCGGAGCCCTCAAGCTCTGCGCTGTTTTCAAACTCTGTATCCACGCTGAACTGGTCGTCCAGATCCGGCTCTGCACTGTCGGCGCTGCTGTCCACAGCCACGGTGCGGGTGACGTACTTATTATAAATAACGATGTCGCCGGGCTGGGCGGCGCTGCCGTCCTCTTCCAGCAGCCAGTCCATGCCGCTCATGGAGCTGCGCAGGGCAAGCACGCTGGCCTCCTGCGGGATGGCGCTTTGGGGAATCTCGGCGTACTTCAGGCAGTAGGCAAGGAACATCACGTCCCACTCGCCGTAGGCATTGCCGTAGGACTGACCGTAGCGGGAGTAGTAGCGCAGGGTCACGCCGTCCGCCGGGTCGATCTCGAAGTTTTTCTCGCTCTGCTCGTAGCCCAACTGGGTCTTTGCCACGCTGAGCAGATCCGCGTTCCACTCGCCGGTGATCACGGCATCGGCGTTGGCGGCCTGCCACTCCTCGGGGGTCTCAAGGTCGGCAGAGGTATCGCTCAGGCAGCTTACGGTGTGGTGATGCTCCGGCAGGGGGCACACCAGCACTTCCTCGTAGCAGGCGTCGGTGTGGTGGTGGTAGATGGGCTCCACAGTGTCCACCACCGGCTCCAGCGCCACAGGCTCTGCCACCGCCATGGCCACCAGCTCGGCGCTCTGGGTGGGCTCTACCACCTGCTCCACAAGCTCGCCCTCTTCCAGGCCGCAGGTCAGCTCGTACTCGGTGGTGTAGCAGCTTTCATCGTGGGTATGCTCAAATTTTTCACAGATCAGGGTGCCGTCCTCGGGGTCGTAGCAGTCATCATCGTGGACGTGCTCTTCCTCCATGCAGGTCAGGGTCTGCACTTCGGTGTAGCAGTCATCGGTGTGCTCGTGGGGCACAAACTCGATCTGCGGCTCCAGCTCCAGCGGCATGATCTCTTCCTCGGCGCTGCTCTGGGCAGCACTGGCGGCGGCAGCTTCGGCAGCGGCAACTTCGTCCGCATTTTCAAGCTGGCCTTCCGTGTAGCCGCAGATCAGCACCTTGTCGTAGCAATCCGCCGTGTGGGCGTGCTCCACCTCGCCGCACTGGTACTGCGCGGTCATAGAGATGCCAACGCCGTGCAGCTGCCAGTTGACGAACAGGGTGGTGATCATGGCAAGCGCCAGCACAAATGCGGTGTAGCGCCGCAGCGTGTGCCGGTTTTCGCGGAACTGCTCCTTGTAGGTTTTAAGGATGTCGTTCATAACTTAGAGTACCTCCTCCCGGGCTCAATGGATCAACGAGAAACTGGACAGGGGCCATACCCTTAAAAACACCCTGCCAATGATCTGACTTTTTTCCACGCAGCCTATCACGCTGCTGCGGCTGTCGATGGATGTGGAGCGGTGGTCGCCCAGCACGAAGTAGCGGTTTTCCGGCACCTGATAGGGGAACCGGATGTCGCATTCGCCCACGGTCAGCGCGTCCACATAGGGCTCGTCCAGCACCTCGCCGTTTACCGAGACCACGCCGTTCACGTCCATATCGATCACATCACCGGGCTGCCCGATGATGCGCTTGAGCAAAAGCTTGTTCTGCCAGTAAAAGCCGCATAACTCACCGTTTTCAATGTGGTTGGATTTTACCAGCAGGATAATGTCCTTATCCTTTAATGTAGGGTTCATACTGTCGCCGGAGACCTGAAGCACCGGTAAAAACAGCGTAGCCAGCAGCACGGCCGCTGCGGCCACCACCACCAATATATAGACCGTACTGCGCAGCACCCGCTGGTAGCGGTTCTGGTACGCAAGACGTTCACGTTCTGCGGCCACTTCCTCGGTGGAGGGGATGGAAGCAAACCGGATATCGCGTTTTTTCATGTTTCCTCCGAAGGCTGGCTGTCGGCGCTGCGGTACTGGTCCAGCAGCGCGTTGGCCTTGCGGTCAAATGTCTGCCAGCGCTGCTGCACCTCCTGCTCGGCCTGCTCTACCATGGCGCTGCATTCCTGCCGGGTCTGCGCCTTCAGGCTGTCGGCGTCTGCCTGTGCCTGCTCCAGAATGCGTTTGGCCTCGCTGCGCGCCTGCGAAAGGGTGTTGGCAGCGGCGGCGTCGGTGTCTGCAAGGTTGGCCTGCACCGAGTGCAGATAGTCATCGGCGGCGGCCTGCGCGGCGGCGAACACGTTGTTCAGCTCCAGCGCAGCCTGCGCGATGGAGCCGGCTTTTTCCAGCCGGAGCTGCCGGTCCTGCAGCTGCGCGGTAAGCGCGGCGTTCTGCGCCTTGAGCTGATCCTCGCTCTGCTTCAATGCATAAATAATCTCTATCAGTTCAGCGCGGTGCATCCGCCGCAGTTCACGATCTGCCATGTATGTCCAAACTCCCAAACTATAAAGTACAAGCCAACGAAAAGGTTTTCGTAAACTACGAAAATACTTAACAAAAACGGCTTAAAATGCGCTTGCCGCCACAGGATTTGGGGGGTGTAAAGGGTGCGGAAGCGCTCCTTTACAAGCTACCTTATTTTACCACATCCCATGTAACAACAATATAACAAAACAGACACAAAATCAAGAGATAACGCCGAAAAAATATCGCATTTTTTTATATTTTGTGTGTATTTTTCCCCAAAAACGACTGCAAGACCCCAAAAACTTAAAAAGTTTGTTCATAATTTTGAGATGTGAAGTTTTGCGCACTACTGTACTGAACTGCTGCGCGCACGAAAAAACGGGAGCCGCACTTTTTCGAAAAAAAGCGCGGCTCCCGTATGCAGACTTTGGGGTCAGCCTTTTACTTGCCAAAGCTGGTCAGCAGGCTGTTCAGCGAGACAAAGGACTGGTAGATGACGTTGACGTTGTTGATGATGGAGCTTGCACCGGAGAAGATGCGGGCGATGTAGTTGAACACCTTGCCAACGTCCAGGAAGGACTGGTAGGCGCTGCTTGCACCGCCGTCCAGATAGGTCATCTCCTCGGCATCGATCACGGCGTAGCTGGCGGGCAGTTTCATGGTAGAAGTAGTCATGGTAAGATCCCTTTCTTCATTGGTATCAATGCGTTTTACAGCGTTGTTCAGAACATGGTGGAGACCAGCAGGGTGGTAAGCAGGGCACCGGCTACCAGTGCGGGCCCTACATACTTCTGCCACTGAATCGCGGTGGGCTGGGTGGCGGGCTGCGGCACGGTGGAAGCACCGGCCTTGGCGATCCAGTGCGCGTAGATGGTAGCGTCGGAGGTGAACACGGTGGAGGTGGTCACCTTGCTGCCGCCTACCGGCTCGGTGTACCAGCCGTCAAAGGTGTAGCCCGTCATGGTAGGCTGCTCGGGCGTGCTCTCCAGTTTGCCGGACAGGTTCGTGTAGGTTACCACAGTAGAGCAGATGCCGCCTTGGGCATCCATACCAATGGCGAACACGTTCTGTTCCTTTTTGCTCTCTGAAGTGTTGCCGGCAGCAAACGCAGCCGGCAGCGCACAGCACAGCAGGGTGAACAGGCAGATCCCGACCACCAGCGTTTTCAGGAATTTTTTCATGAGATCCCTCGCTTTCCTTCACAAAGATGGAGACCCTGCCCCACCCGGGCGCAGCCCGGACAGCGGAGAAGTTTCTTCAATCTATATTTATCACATCCAGTGTACCAGAACCGCAACAAAAAATACAGCTTTTGGCTGAAAAAATAATAAAAATTATGAAAAAATGATTTTTACCCTTGCAAGATGAATTTTATGCCCAGATAGACCGCATTTTTTGAAAATTGCATCCTTTAAAACTTGTCTTTCGTAAAAACATGGCAGGAAATGGAAAGCATAAAAACAGCGTCTAAAAGCCCAAAAAACGACAAAAAACGCCGCAAACGCTCTGGGTACTGCGGGGAAAAGGCTGCAAAAATGCAGCGTCCCTCTTGTGGAACGGCAGAAAATATGCTATACTTAGCTGCACGATGCGCCATCGCCAAGCGGTAAGGCAGGGGACTTTGACTCCCCCATCGTAGGTTCGACTCCTGCTGGCGCAACCAGAATGCCCCGGCGGCCTTTGCGGCTGCCGGGGTATTTTTGCGTCTGTTCAATAGCGGCGGTGGATCTTTTTAGTGGGTTTGCGGCGGTTCCAGTTGGCACACAGCAGCCACAGCCCGTAGATCAGGGCGGCGATCAGGCTGAGCACCAGCACTACCTTCAGGTACAGGCTGGTGAAGAACTCCTTCACCTTGTCCACCCCGAACAGCAGCGGGTTGCGGGCTACGTCCTGCCCGGCGATCAGCTCCACCACGCCGATGGTCTCGCCCGCCAGCTTCAGCTCCACTGTGCCTACCACATCGCCCTGCTGGATGGGGGCGCAGACGTAGTCCGGCAGGTGGAAGTATTTCTGGGTGACGGTGCCGTCGCTGGTGGAGGGCAGCAGGGTCATCATGCTGTCGTTGGGGTACAGCTGCAAGGTGTCGGTGTCGGAAGAATACTTTACTGGGATCTCTGCAATGGTCAGGTCGGTGTCCAGCGCAGCCTGAATGGAAAAGCTGTCAAACACCCAGTCCATCAGTTTGACTGTCTCAAACAGGGCGGGACGGCGGTTGGCGTAGCCAAGGGTATCGCAGCTGTCGGGGCTGTCCATCACGCAGAAGATATAGGTGGCACCGTCCTTGTTGCCCCACGAAACATAGCTCTGGGTGCCGGTATCGTTTTTAAAGGCGGTCACATTGCACATACCGCCCTGCATGGCGCTGCGGTAGTAGCTGCCGCCGCTGGCTTTGCTCAGTGCGGCGTTCTGGCTGACCAGCACCGAGGAGGAGCGGTGCTTCTCCTTGGCGGGCATGGTAAAGCTGGGCGCACCGGACACCTCTACAAAGGCGTCAAAGCTCATCAGGTAGCGCAAAATCAGGTACATATCCACCGCGCAGGTGGTGTTGCCGCTGTCGATGCCGCAGGCGTCCGTCCAGCTGCTGGCGGTGGTGCCGATGCGCTTGGATAAGGTGTTCATCTGCGCCACCCAGCCGTCCAGATCGCCGCCGGAAAGGGTGTACGCCACACCCATGGCAGCCTCGTTGGCGTTGCGGGTAAGCATGGCGTACATGGCTTCGCGGTAGGTGAAAGTCTCGTTGGAGCGCATATCTGCGTTATTGGTATTATAAACATAGTCCGAGATGGCAAAGGGCATCTGGAAGGTGTTGTCCAGCTGGTCGGCGTAGTTGGTCAGCAGCACGGCAAGGGTCATATATTTGGTCAGACCGCCGGCAGACACCTGCTTCGTGCTGTCTTTATCGTAGACGATGATGTTGGTATCGGTGTTGACGATATAGGCGCTTGAAGCCTGCACCTGATACACCGGGCTGGGGTCGAACATGGCTCCGGCGGGCAGCACAAGGCAGCTGAGCAGAAATACAAATGAAAGAACCAGTGCAAAAATACGTTTCATGTGGACAATTCCTTTAAAAAGCGATAAAATATACTAAATAAGGCTGCGCGGTACAGCGCGCCGGAGGATCAATTTTGCAGCAAGTGTGCTGTGTTCTATAATAATAACAGGTTTGCCGGGGTGTTACAAGAGCCTTGCGGTGTTTTACACCGTTCTTTCGCTCCGGCAGGGAGGGCAGGAATGGTATATCTTACAGGGGATACCCACGGCGATATCCAGCGCTTCAAGCAGGGCAAGCTGCGCTGGCTGGGCAAAAAGGACACCGTGGTGGTGCTGGGGGATTTTGGCTTTGTATGGGACGGCAGCGCCGCAGAGCGCAAGCGGCTGGACTGGCTGCGCAAGCGCCCTTACACGGTGCTGTTTCTGGACGGCAGCCACGAAAACTACGACCTGCTGGCACAGTACCCGGAGACCGAGCTGTTCGGCGGCAGGGTGCAGAGCCTTGGCGGCAACGTATACCATGTGTGCCGGGGCAGCGTGCTGGAGCTGGAGGGCAAGACCTATCTCTGCTTCGGCGGCGCGGAAAGTCAGGATAAGGACGACCGGGAGCCGGGCGTGAACTGGTGGAAGCAGGAGATGCCCAGTGACGAGGAGTACGACACCTGCCGCCGCAACTTAGAGACAGTAGACTACAAGGTAGATTATGTGCTGACCCACGATGCACCAAGCAGATTTTTGGATTTTACCGCCCTTGCCCTTGGCGAGAGCAACCGTCTGCACCTGTTTCTGGACGAGATCTTGCTCAAGCTGACCTACGAAAAATGGTTTTTCGGCTGCTACCACAAGGATGTGCAGCTTTCTACCAAGAGCCGGTGTGTGTTCTGTGATGTCATCCCCATGGGCGAGCGGCGCACCGGGCTGTTCCACCGATAGGAGGGAATATGCAGGTCACAATAAAACTTGCCACCCGGGAGGGCGCGGCGCACGTCAGCGGCATTCTGGCGGGCTTTACCCTGCTGGCAAAGCGCGGGGAGCTGACTTTGCGGGTGCAGGACGAGCGGCAGGGCAGTCCCCTTGCCCGGGAGGCGCTGCTGGAAACCGAGATCAACGGCCGCACGGTGGTGTTCGATCTGATGGACGGCTACTTCTACAACGACCCGGCGGCGGTGCTGGCACTGTTCAGCCGTGCAGATGTGGTGTTCAAGCGCAGCTTTTCGGCGGAGAAGAACCGGCAGTTCCCGGACGGTATTCCCGCAAAGCTGCGGCCATTGGGGCTGAACTACTACGTTACCTGCCCGGGCTCGCCGCTGGAAGCGGAGCGCAGCGCAAAGAGCCGCCTGAAGCAGTGGGCGCTTTCTACCCGCTGCTACCCGCAGGACTTTGAAGCCTGCCTGACCCGGGTGCGCAAAAAGCCGCGCATCCTCTTTCTGACCCGTCTGTGGGACCCGGATGAGCCGGCGGTGCGGCAATACCCGGAACTGCAGGCAGAGTGGCGGCAGGTGAACGCAGACCGCATCGAGCTGCTGCACCGGCTGCAAAGCGCCTTCCCGGAGCAGTTCACCGGCGGCGTATCCGACAACGCCTGTGCCCGGCAGCTGTGCCCGGAGCTGATCGTGCCGGACAAGCTGACCGGCAAGCGGGCGTATCTGCACCGGATGCAGCACACGGAAATTTGCGTGGCTTCTACCGGACTGCACGGCTCTACCG
>PPYE01433956.1_pt1 | contig 11269 bp, 9 predicted proteins | sample 1559881 | NCBI WGS metagenome assembly PPYE01 (sample SAMN08240022, study PRJNA423297) | Human gut metagenome, whole genome shotgun sequencing project.
ATTAATATCTGCCCCCATATCTTTGCTTATACAACCATAGATATAACGGTACTTTTCCGGATCTGCGGCATCCTTGTTGAAATCTACCACCGTCGGCAGCAGAATCGCATTTGCCACACCATGCGGCACATCAAAATACGCACTGACCGGATGACTCATTGCATGCACATTGCCAAGTCTCGCATGAGAGAATGCGATTCCGGCAAAAAGCGATCCGACCATCATGCTTTCACATGCGGCAGGATTGCTTCTGTCTGCCACATAATCCCGTATACTTCCGCCGATTAACCGCAGAGCTTCTCTTGCAAAAATATCGGAAAAAGGAGATGCTGCCTTTGAAATATAAGCTTCCAATGCATGTACCATCGCATCAATGCCACAGGCCGCTGCTGTATTTGCCGGAACCGTAGCAATCAGATCCGGATCAAGTATCACATACGCTGGTAATAGATAGTTGCTTACTACGGTCAGTTTATAGTTCCTGGAGTGATCGGTAATCACAGAGAATGCAGTTACTTCGGAGCCGGTTCCGGCAGTCGTCGGAATTGCAATCATGGGAACAACCGGCCCCATAACCTTACCTGCACCTTCATAATCAACAATGTTGCCACCATACGTTGCAAGTACAGCCACTGCCTTAGCAACATCAAGCGGAGAGCCACCGCCAAATGCAACAATGAAATCCGCTTTACTTTTCTTGAAACCTTCCGTCGCTTTCACAACGGTATCGGTACTTGGGTTTCCTTCTGTTTCCGTAAAACATTCGCTTTCCATGCCGGCATTTTTTAATGCCTTCCGGCACTTTGCCACCATTCCGATCTTGTTCAGATGAGGACCGGAAATAATATATCCTTTGCTTTTGCCCAATTCTTTTGCCAGATCCGGGAGCAGATCTAACGTACCTGCTCCGAATTTAATATTCTGAGGAATCGTAAATGAAAAGCTGTCCATTCTATCATCCTTTCTATTTTGTAAGCTCAACTACAGATGCTTTAATAATCTCATATGCCTCGTCACAATCCTTTTCCGCAATAATGAGTGGTGGAACCATGCGAATCGTATGTGTACCGATTGCCGTAATCAGCAGATGTCTGTGCAGACACTCATGCTTAACTTCTACTGCGCTTATCGTATCATCAAATTCTACGCCCACCAAAAGACCTTGTCCTCTTACTTCCTTCACATGCGGAAGCGTTTCCAGCTTCTTCTTAAAATATTCTCCCATCTTAGCTGCATTATCAGCCAGATTTCGGTCTAGTAATTCATTTACCTCTGCTAATGCTGCTGCACAGCTAACCGGATGTCCACCAAAGGTTGTTCCATGAGAACCGACAGAAAATGCTTTTGACACATCTTCGGTTGTGCAGATAGCACCGATCGGCATACCACCGCCCAAAGCCTTTGCCATAGACACGATATCCGGCTTAATTCCGTAGTTCATGTAACTCATGACTTTACCGGTTCTGCACCATCCGGTCTGAACCTCATCGATCAGAAGAAGCATGCCGTTTTCATCACAGAACTCACGCAGCCCGCTCATAAATTCCTGCGTTGCCGGATGAACACCACCTTCACCCTGCACCGGTTCTATCATGATTGCAATCGTGTTCTCTGTACATGCATCCTTGAACGCCTTCAGGTCATTGTACGGAGCATAAGAGAAACCATATGTCATAGGACCAAAACCAATCTGGCATCCGTTACCGGGCTGTCCTGTGGCAGACATCGCACCAAAGGTACGTCCGTGAAAACCATTTTTGGCAGTCACGATATGATATTTATTCGGACCATACTTCTCAATACCATATTTACGTGCCATCTTAATCATTGCCTCATTTGCCTCAGTTCCGGAGTTTTGAAAGAAGATCTTGTCCATTCCGATCGTGGTGCATACCTTCTCTGCAAGCAAAGCCTGCGGAATTGTGTAAGGATAGTTAAAGGTATGCATAACATCCTGTACCTGATCAATTACGGCTGCCACAACTTTTTCGTTACAGTTACCTGCAGAATTTACCGCAATTCCAGCGTAAAAATCAAGGTATTTCTCGCCTTTTTCATCATACATGTACTGATCCCTGGCCGTCTCACACAGAAAATCCATTCTCTCATATGTCTCGATCATGTACGTATTTACTTTGTCTTTAATGTCCTGTACAGTTAGTCCGGTGTCTGTTAATTTCATATTAGATATCCTCCTTAGCACCAATAGTAGTGTTTATTCTATTTCCCCTGCGGGCTTGATCATGTCTGCAGTTATTAATCCTTTAATGATCAGGTACTGTTCAATTGTTTTGACACAATTTTCTATGCCAACGCGTTCGCTGTTGAGAGTCAGATCATAGTTCACAGGATTTGTCCAATAATTTCCGTGTGTATAGTATTTGTAGTAATCCGCACGAAATCTGTCAGTACGCTCGATGGTTGCATTTGCGACAGCTTCTGTAACTCCCATATTTGCAATTGTGCGATTCACGCAGAAGACCCGTGGCGCTTCTATATAAATATTGACCACATTCGGTTTGTCCCTTAGTACATAATCGGCACATTTTCCGACTATCACACACGATTCCTTCTCCGCCAGCTCACGAATGATCTGACTCTGATATTCAAACAATCTATCATCGGAAACAAATTTTTCATTTCGTGTAATATAATGTTTAGATCGCGGAAGTCCTCTTAAGAAGCTGGTAAAACCACCTGTTTCACGCATTTTCTCATTGACCTCCTGAAACACATTTTCGGGAAGTCCGCTTAACTGACTTGCCAAAGTCAGAATCCGGTTTTCGTAGCAGTGAATCCCAAGATCCTTTGCGAGCTGTGATGCGATTGCCTTACCACCTGTTCCAAATCCCCTCGCAAATGTAACTATAAATTTATCCATTTTCTTTGTCCTCCTTTTTAACCAGCCAGATACCGACTCAGGAATTCACGAGTTCTTGTATTCTTAGGATTTGTAAATAATTCTGACGGAGCCGCATCCTCTGCAACATATCCGGAATCCATAAAGATTGTTCTTGTTGACACATCTCTGGCAAACGCCATCTCATGTGTCACAATAATCATGGTAAGTCCTGTCTTTGCAAGCTCTTTCATTACATTTAATACTTCTCCGACCATCTCCGGGTCCAAAGCTGAGGTCGGTTCATCAAACAGAAGTACTTCTGGATTCATGCAAAGTGATCTTGCAATTGCAACGCGCTGCTTTTGTCCACCGGACAACTGTGTGGGTTTTGCATTAATGTATGGTGCCATGCCGACATTTTTCAGATGTTTGATTGCTCTGTTGAATGCCTCCTCTTTCGGCAGATGCAGCACCTTTCTTGTGCAAAGCATGCAATTCTCCAACACGGTCATATTGTTAAATAGATTAAAAGACTGGAATACCATTCCAACTTTTGAACGATACTCATTAATCTCTTTCTGCACATCGCGGACTTCCTTATTATGGTAAAGTATTTTACCAGAGGTCTGCTTTTCCAGCTTATTGATACATCGAAGCAGTGTAGATTTACCGGATCCGGAAGAACCGACGATGCAGATGATTTCTCCGGCATTCACATTGATATCAATCTTTCTTAAGACCTCATGATCTCCAAATGATTTGCTCAGATCTTTAATTGAAATTACTGACTCACTCATAGCGTTCCTCCTATTGATTATCCATGTACTCGATTGCAAGTGCGTAATCGGTCTTACCCTGCATCTTTTTCTCAATCAGCTTGAACAGCTTGTCAAATACAAAGCAAAGAACAAAGTAGATGACGGCGATAACAAGGTATGATTCGAAGTATTTGTAATAGTTTCCACCGACAGTTTTCGCTGCCATAAACAGTTCCTGTACTGCAATAACATTTAATACCGATGTCATCTTTAGGTTTGTCAGAAACGTATTTGCCATCTCAGGAATAATATTCCTGAAAGCCTGCGGAAGTACAACATAGAGCATAGTCTTAAATGGCGACATTCCCATTGCCCATGCGCCTTCGCGTTGACCTAAATCAATCGAACCGATTCCGGCTCTTACGGTTTCCCCCATGTATGCTCCTGTATTTAATACCGTTACGACAATACCTGCAAATACTGGTGTCAGATTTTCAAATCCCATCTGACGAATTCCGAAATATACGATCATTGCCTGTACGATCATAGGTGTATCTCTGAATACCTCAACATAAACGGTAAATATTACTTTCATGATCCGAATCAGAAATTTCTTAATAACAGTGTCGCCTTCATTGAGCTTTATATCATTTACAATACCTACGATATATCCCAGTACAAAGCCAAGCAATGTGCCGGCCACTGCAATATACAGTGTCAGCCAGGTTCCCTTGGCGAACATGCTTGAGTACTTTTGCGCCAGAAATATCATCCATTCAAATGAATTACTTGGACTTTCAAAAATCATATCTCTCTACCTTTCAAACCTTTATTCGTTAGTTAGCTGCTGGTTGCTGTGTTAATACGGTGTTCATCAGCTCGTCCATCTTGTCCTTATCATTCCAGCCGATCGCATTCATCGCATCCTGAATCTGATCTCTCAACCTGGTATCATCTTTTCTTGTTGCGATACATACGTTAACCATCTCATCATCTCCTGTAAATCCATCATTCTCATCTAACTGAATGATCTGGAGATCATCGTTGGTAAGTGCTGCGGACTCCGCAGTCGGAAGGTCAACGATACATACATCAGCGCTTCCATTCGAGATTGCCATAAAGCACTCTGAAGTTGTCTCGAAGTTACCGGACTGCTCAGCACCTTCAATCTGATCAAGAAGTGAAATCCAGCCGGTTCCTAACTGTGTGGTAACCTTACAGCCTGTTCCTGCCAGATCGGAAAGCCCTTTGACATCGGCGTACTTTCCACCCTTCTTTACTACGATACAGTTATTTCTGTAATAATAAGGCTCGGTAAATGCATACGATGCGTCTCTCTCTGCCGTCTTGCCCATGCCTGCGATGATTGCATCATAATCGCCCGCGTCCAGGGAAATACCAATGGATGACCACTCAACCTTATGAATCTCAAGCTCCATTCCCATCTGATCGGCAAGCATCTGTGCGACTGCTACGTCATATCCGTATGCATAATAATCAGAATCGTAAATCTTGACTGCTTTACTTCCATCAGGTGTCGTGTCGGTGTCCTGCGTCCAGTTGAATGGAGCGTATGCACATTCCATACCAACTCTTAAGACCTTCTTATTGGAATCCGTTGTTGAAGAAGCCTGTGATGCTTCCGATGCTTTCTTATCGGATGCTCCGCATCCTGATAAACTTATGGCAACCATCACTCCTGTAAGTGCCAATGCTGCGATTTTTCTGCTTTTCATATTGATTTCCTCCCTTATGTCTTGAAGCTTTGTTTCTGATTGTTCTTTTTTGTCTTGCCCTCTATCCGAGTGATTTCTCTGGAGTTCCCGTATAGAGAATAAAAAAGGCGCCGGAGAAATAAAATTCTCTAGCGCCTTTGCTTATTGAGTATGATATACTTCGAAAAGCCTCTTTGCAATAGTAATCCCGTACAATTTAACTGTGCATTTTGCACAGTTACTAATGAAACATCAGCCTTTTTACCAGAATGCAGTTGACCAGATCCAGATATTCCATCGAATCATCAAGGTTGATTTCCAGTATTTCTTCAATCTTTTTCAGACGATATTGCAGGGAATTCCGATGCACATACATCATCTCTGCCGTCTTTCCGACATTGAATCCGCACATATAGTAATTCACCAAAGTGTCAATCAGGAAAGAACCGTTTGCATTGTCATACATCTCCAGTTTTTTCAGCTTTTCATTACAGTAATTAAGAATTTCCTGTTGATTACCACTGTTGAACATATATTTGTAGATTCCCATAGAGCTTGCACTCAGAACCTTCTTGTTCGTCGGATTCGGCAGCATGTCTTTCTTCGGGATCAGATTCTTCGCCTCCTGATAACTTATTCCGAAATCCGCCGGCTTCGTATAAGCCGCTCCCAAAATACAGGTACTGTGGATTACCCCCGCAAAAGGCGTCCGACTATCAAGCTCTCTAAGAATCTGCTCAATCTGGTGTTCTGTCTCCTTATTTTCCTTTGCCTCAAAAAGCAACACAAATTTGTTCAGAAACCGCATATACATCGGTTTTTTCTTCATGTGAAGTACCTCGCGATTCAGGCAATCTGTATAATAAACATAGGTATGCTCATCCTGTTCCAGATTCATGCCGTACTTCCGGTCAATCACAATAACACCAACACGATACGGCCGGTCAAACGTCAGCCCAAACTGTGCGGAAATCTTCTCGATATACTTATCATTGACCTCGTACCCGAATAACAAGTTGTACAGATAATCTCCGGTTCGCTTGTTGTCCACTTCGGTTTCCAGAATCAGTTCACCGATACTCTGTGCGATGTCAACAAACGTTGCACCCTCCCACCGTATATAGAACAACGACAGTTTCAATTCCTTTGCCTTCTCGATCATCTGCTGTGGAATTGCTTCCTTGTCCTCCTCAACTGAGATTGCAAGTCCTGATATTCCAAGCTCGTTCAGCTCGAGCATTGCAGTGTATGCATCCTCGATTGAATATCGCAGAAAATCCACGACCAGAAGCGCAAAATTGCCCGGATTCATATGATCTTTATATGGCTTTGTCTGCACTATGTATGTCCAGGATACCATGCGTTCCAAGCCCGCTTCACCGGTCAGAAGCTCGACTCCGTCTAATCTCAGGTTGTTTATATCTCTGCATGTAATCATCGTTCGTCACCTGCCATTTCAATTATAGGTCATTACTTTCACTGTTATGCTATATCGATATCGCTTTTCATACAGCTGTCCTCCATAACCTGGAGATACTGTACGCTGTAAGCCGGAAGATTCAGAGAGCCATTCAGCGTCTGTGAGATATTCCCAGAACCGCTTTTCAGCAGATCGGTGAATGTTCCGAGCAATTCTCCGTGATGGATCGTGAAATCGCTCTCAGACGCGTTGATGGCGATCAGAATCCGTTCCTGCCCTGTACGGCGTTCAAAGACAAGCTGATGGTTTGTGATTGAGATATTGCGGTATCCTCCATTGCAGAGGGCATCACTGTTTTGTCGAAGTGTGATCAGTCGGTGGATGAAATCAGTCAGTGCATTCGGTTTTGGCGCCTCAAAGCATGGACGAAGCGCATAGTCATTGTCCGGAGTCTTGATACCTTCTTCGCCCCATTCGCTTCCATAATAAATACAGGGAATTCCCGGCATACCGAATAAAATACCGTAAGCCAGAGGCAGGTGTGCAGGGGTTGTCAGGATGCTGGCAATCCGTGTGACATCGTGATTATCCACAAAACTCATCAGATGCTTTCCACGGTAGATACACCATTGTTCCGGTCCGTACTGACGATTCAGGGAGTGTGCGATCTCGAACAGATTCATGCTGTTCAGGCTGGAATAGATTCCCTTGTAGCATTCGTAATTGGTACAGCTGTGCAGCATCTCATCATTTACAATCAGATTATAATCACCGAATAGTACTTCACCGATCAGAACAAATCCAGGCTTTTGTTCTTCGCAAAATGAGCGGAGTCTCCGCATAAAGTTATGGTCCAGACTGTATGCCACATCCAGGCGAAGTCCGTCAATATCAAATGTTTCGATCCAGAAGCGGACACAGTCTAATAAGTAGTCTGTGACTGCAGGATTTTGCAGATTCAGTTTGACCAGTTCGAAATATCCTTCCCATCCCTCATACCAGAATCCGTCCTGATAACAACTGTCACCGTCAAAATTGATGTAGAACCAGTCTTTATAAGGAGAATCCCACTTCTTTTCCTGAACGTCCTGAAATGCCCAGAAACCGCGTCCAACGTGGTTGAAAACTCCGTCCAGCACGATTTTGATATGATGCTTATGCAGATCGTCACAGACATCCTGAAAATCTTCATTGGTTCCAAGGCGGCAGTCCACCTTTTTAAAGTCTCTGGTATCATAACCGTGATTGTCAGATTCGAAAATCGGATTTAAGAGAACAGAACCGATCTGCAGATTCTCCAGATAACTGCTCCAGTCTTTCAATTTCAGAATACGCGGAACGCAGATGCCATCGTTGTGAGTCGGGGCACCGCAGAATCCAATCGGGTAAATTTGATAAAATGTTTCGTTGTAAGCCCACATAATAAGTACCTCTGCTTTCTTATAGAATACGGATATTATAGCGTATTTTCGGGCTTTCGCAAAGGTTGGAGAAGGTGCGAAAAAATTTTTTTAAAAAAATTGAAATTTGTTGTTGACAATTGGTATCCCCTTATGTATAATAGCTATTGTGTCACGGAGAAAACGACACGAAAGCGAATAACGGGGTGTGGCTCAGCTTGGCTAGAGCGCCTGGTTTGGGACCAGGAGGTCGCAGGTTCGAATCCTGTCACCCCGACTTCGCGGGTGTAGTTCAATGGTAGAACACCAGCCTTCCAAGCTGGATACGTGGGTTCGATTCCCATCACCCGCTTTCTTACAGAGTGATCTGTAAGGAGCCTATAAACGGGGATAAAGTTTATACGAGTCTGTAGCTCAGCTGGATAGAGCAACGGCCTTCTAAGCCGTAGGTCGAGGGTTCGAATCCCCCCAGGCTCGGTATGGTGGGTATGGTGCAGTTGGTTAGCGCGCCAGATTGTGGTTCTGGATATCATGGGTTCGAGTCCCATTACCCACCCTTTTCTTTTATAAGAAGCACTAGTTAAGCAGTGTCATAGTTGAGTTTACTAATGGGCTATCGCCAAGCGGTAAGGCACAGGACTTTGACTCCTGCATTCGCTGGTTCGAATCCAGCTAGCCCAGTTTACCTGGATTAGCGGGTATTATAAGAAAATAAGGGCGTGTAGCTCAGTTGGTAGAGCACTTGACTTTTAATCAAGTTGTCCGGGGTTCGAATCCCCGCACGCTCATTGTAGTTTCAGAACTCTGTTTTTGGTTACACTTGATTACACTTTCTGATGACAATGCATTTCAGTAGAAAAAAGAGAGCGAATGCCGCTCTCTTTTTGTTTCAATAGCTACTTTCTATAAGCAAATTTAGGAACGCCGTCTTCTGTGGGAACAGTTACCTCTCCCTGGATCAGCGGACGAGCATACCGGATAAAATCTTCTGTCACGTCAGAACCATCTGCAGTGATCCATGTAACAGGGACGCATTTTTCCTGATTACAGATGACGTTGACGTCTTTTAAAACATAATCAATCTGATAGTCATCTCCGTCCAGACGTTCAAAAGCAACCATCTTTCCGCTGGCTCCGTTTAAAGCAGCTTTTACTCCGTAAGCTCCGGAAGCAATGGCTTCTTTCTGGTCTGTTTTGGAAAGCATGGAAGAAGAGCATCTCTGGCAGACATTGAGTTCTACAGAACGTACTTTGACGCCAAGGCGTTCTTTCACCAGATTTTCCAGATATTTTCCGGAACCTGTGAGCATTTTGTGGCCGAATGTGTCTGTTCCGACATCATTGGAATATTCGCAGATAAATGTACCGGTGTTGTCGTGGATTCCTTCGGAAATACATACTACCAGGTTTGGTGTAGTCTCCAGAGACGTACGGACTTTCTCGATAAAAGCATCCTGGTCAAAGTCTGTTTCCGGAAGGTAGATCAGAACCGGGTTGTCGTGTTCGAACTTTCTGGCCAGTGCGCTGGCAGCAGTGAGCCATCCGGCATGGCGTCCCATAATCTCAACAATGGTAACGGATTTTTTGTTGTCATAAACGGATGCGTCGATAGCAATCTCCCGCACAGTAGAAGCGACGTATTTTGCGGCACTTCCAAATCCCGGTGTGTGATCTGTCTCGACAAGGTCATTATCAATTGTTTTTGGAATTCCGATCACACGGATGTCGCTGCTGATCTTTTCGGCATAGCGGGAAAGCTTGCTGACAGTATCCATGGAATCATTGCCTCCGATGTAGAAGAAATATCCGATGTTGTATGCTTCGAAGCGTGCAAAAAGCTGTGGATAAACCGGATCGTTGAGATCTTCCGGAAGCTTGTATCGGCAGGAGCCAAGATATGAGCCGGGTCTCCCTAATACTATAAAGGAAGGAGTGGTATTTTACAATAAAATGGTTGGAAAAATAATAAAAGTACAGTATAATTGCTATATTGAAGAAAAGGAGTGTAGACATGAAATATATATCTTTTGCAATTCCATGCTATAATTCAGAGGCATATATGGAAAAAGCAATTCAGTCGATCCTGCCCGGAGGAGAAGATGTGGAGATTATTGTAGTTAATGACGGATCCTCAGACGGGACAAGCGAGGTTGCAAAAAAATACGAGGAAAAATATCCGGGGATCGTCAAAGCGGTAGACAAGGAAAACGGCGGTCACGGGGATGCGGTCAATACAGGTCTGGCGCATGCCACAGGTGTCTATTTTAAAGTAGTGGACAGTGATGACTGGGTAGATGAAGAGGCTCTGCTGAAGATATTGAGTGCAGTGAAGGAATTTGTGGATGCAGATTCTAAAGTAGACATGTTGATTTCTAATTATGTGTATGAGAAAGTTGGGATGACGCATAAAAAAGTCATTCATTACCGCAATGTACTTCCGCAGAATCAGGTGTTCCGCTGGGATGATATCGGAAGCTTCCATCTGGATCAGTATATTCTCATGCATTCCGTGATCTACCGGACTGAGATGTTGAGACTCTGTCAGCTGAAGCTGCCGAAGCACACGTTTTATGTGGATAATATCTATGTATATTACCCGCTTCCTCATGTTCGGACATTATACTATATGGATGTGGACTTCTATCGCTATTTTATCGGACGAGAGGATCAGTCTGTGAATGAGAAAGTGATGATCAGCCGCATCGATCAGCAGATTTATGTAACAAAATCTATGATCTCTATGTATGAATTACGTATGGTAGAGAGTAAAAAGCTCAGAAAATATATGATCAATTATCTTGCTATTATGATGACAGTATCTTCGATTTTATGTATTCGTTCCAAGGTGAATGAAAATCTGATCAAAAAGAAAGAATTGTGGAAATATCTGAAGAAGAAAGATTATAAAACCTATATGAAGATCCGATATGGAATTCTCGGTCAGACCATGAACCTTCCGGGAAAATCAGGAAGAAAAGTTTCTTCTATGGCATACAGTGTGGCGAGAAGACTGATCGGATTTAACTGATTTCGTAAAAATTAAGAAGCAGAAGCATATTTTGCCAGTTATGATACATACTACTTTTATGAAACGAAAAAGGAGTGTGTATCATGACTGGTAATTTTTTTGAAAG
>PPYE01598237.1_pt1 | contig 11268 bp, 8 predicted proteins | sample 1559881 | NCBI WGS metagenome assembly PPYE01 (sample SAMN08240022, study PRJNA423297) | Human gut metagenome, whole genome shotgun sequencing project.
GGGATAGGTGAAGCCGTGGTCAGCCGCGCGTTTGGCCACCTTTCGGCTGCGCATCAGCGCCGGCAGGGCCGCGGGCACGCTGTCCAGGTCATCCCCCGCGCCTTCGCGGTGCTTTTCCCAGCGCTTGAGCGCCTCCCAATTCTGCAGCGCCTCGTCCGGCGTCTGTACGCCGGCGTCCCCAAAAATATGCGGATGCCGGTAGATGAGCTTTTTGCAGATACCCGTACAGACGTCCCCGAACGTGAACGCCCCCTGTTCTTCCTCCATACGCGTGTGCAGAGCCACCTGGAGCAACACATCGCCCAGCTCCTCGCACAGAAGGCTGGCATCGGCAAGGTCGATGGCGTCCGCCACTTCGTAGGTCTCTTCGATAAAATTCTTGCGGATGGACGTATGCGTCTGCACCTTATCCCACGGGCAGCCATTTTCCGGATCCCGCAGCAATGCGACAATCTCCAGCAGGTCTTCCATGTTATAGCGTTCTTTCTGCGTCAGCCCGTTCATGGAATACCCCTTTCCGTCTACTCCATAGATTTTACATGATAGGCCCTCACTTTGCAAGTAGTTTGGCCCTTTTTTTCCCGGATTTGCCCCCATCCGCGGGCTTTTTTTACATCTGCGGCCCCAAACTGCGCGGAACCGTTTTTCTTGCGCGGACACCATGCGCCATGGGCGCACGCCAAAGGGCAGAAAAGCGCGCCGCGCTCCCCTTTTCCGGGAGCGCGGCGCGCCGGCCCCGCTATATTTTTTTGCGCCTGCGGATCACCGCAAAGCGCATTTTCGGCCCGTTACAGTTTGCCCCCGCACCCAGGACAAAATATGGCATGTGGGTCTACCTCCGCGCCGCACTGGGGGCAGTAGACAGCCGTCTGTGCATCGTCTGCCATGGCGGCTGCTGGCGCAGGCTCCAGCGCCGCAATATCCTTTTCGACAGCCGCGATGGTCTCTATGTAGCGCTCTACCAGCGCCGTGTTTTCCTCGCCGTTTTTGTGCAGCGCATACACCAGAGCGCCAAGCTGGCGCTGGGCGCGGCTCAGCTTGTTTTCCAGCGCCAGCAGGTCCATCTGCTTTTTGCCCTTCTGGGCCAGGTCTCCTGTTGTCTTTACGGCCGCGTCCGCCAGCGTGGCGGCCGCGCCCTTAAGTTTATCGAACGTGGTCATTTCCAGCACCTCTCTTATTTTACCTGTTTTACTTGAGCTTTGATTATAGTATAGTATGAAGCCGCGCGCTTTGCAATGCATTCATCCGATGAATTCCCGCAGCATGGACGTCCTGGGGATGCTCTGTTCGGGCAGCGGCATGCACAGTGCAAAACGGCTGCACAAGCTTTCCAGCTGCGCCGCATAAGGCGTTCCCGGCGCAAGCTCACCCCGCAGCGCGGTGACAAAAGGCGCAAGACAGCACACCTCGTAGGAAAAGCTGGTATCCAGCAGCAGGTCTGCTTCGAGTTTGAAAACCTTGATGTTCTTATCCTCTCCCTCGCAGACGGCGGGCCACATGGAAAAAGTCTTTTCCAAGCTGTGGCCGCGGAACTTGTGGTCCCGCACCATGCGGCGTGCCAGGCGCACGTCCCGCGTGGGCAGAATGCGCTGGCCGTCCCGGGAGTATTCCTCCCGCATGCCCGCATAGATCTTGAACGCGCTGCCCTCGGGCAGCAGCGCCGTCAGGCGGGGGTTCAGCGCATGGATGCCCTCGATGACCACCACACCGTCCCCCACCTCCACGGGGATAACGCCGTGGCGGCGGCGCTCTCCGCAGAAATCGAAATCCGGAATCTGTGTTCGGCCCGTGCGGATGAGCTCCAGCAGACAACGGTTGATAGCCGAGATATCCAGTGCGTCCACGCTCTCATAATCCACACTGCCGTCGGGCAGACGGGGATAATCCTTCAGGTCCTTGTAAAAATTGTCCAGCGACACCACCGCGCTGCGCCGCCCATGGGCGGCAATGCAGTCCGCCAGCTTGTGGGCGGTGGTCGTTTTTCCGGAGGCAGACGGCCCGGTGAGCATCACCACATGCGCGCCGCTCTCCCGCACGCACGCAGCCGCGTGCTCGACGCGTGCGGCATAGTCCTGCTCGCAGTAGTCAATGAACGCCTCGGGCGAGCGGGCCGCCACGTTCACAAGGCCCAGTTCAACGAGCCGTTTCGGGATCCAGATCAGCGTATTTGGCATAAAAGTCGTCAACTCCCTGCTTGCGCGCTTGCACCACATCAAAGCGCTCGATGTATTCCAACGGATATTTATGGTTGAAGATGCGCCGGATGTGCCCGTCCGGCCCCACCAGCTTGGTGGAACCGCCCGCTCCCGCCGAAAGGATGGTGTGCACCTCCTCCATAATAAACACGTTGTACAGCCCCGCATAGCCGGGCCTGGTGTAGCCCGTGTTCTCCAGATTCTGCAGCGTGCCCTTCTGGCGGTACAGGTAATACGGCTCATAACCGTTTTCCCCCAGCAGCGCGCAGGAATCCAGCATGCGTGCCACATCCCCATAGGCATTCGGCGCGTGCTCGATAACGAGGTTTGAGGCACGCTTGAGCGTGAGCGTATGCACCGTGATGTTCTCCGGCGCAAGCGCCAGCACCCCCTGCAGCGTCTGCGCAAACCGTGCAGGCGTATCCAGCGGCAGCCCCGCGATGAGGTCCATATTGATGTTCCCGTGGCCCAGCCGCCGCGCCTGTGCAAAGCAGTCCAGAACATCCTGCGCAGTATGCCTGCGGCCAATGGCCGCCAGCACCTCGTCCGATAATGTCTGCGGATTGATGGAGATGCGCGTGGCGCCGTATTCTTTGATGACGGCCAGCTTCTCCGGCGTGGTGCAGTCCGGCCGGCCGGCTTCCACGGTATACTCACGTACAGCGGGCACGTCGAAATTGTCGCGCACGGCCTGCATCAGCGTGCGCAGCTGCGCGGCCGAAACCGCCGTCGGCGTACCGCCGCCGATGTAGACGGTCTCCAGCCGCAGCCGGTTGCGCCGCGCCAGCGCGCTGATCTCCGCAAGCTCGCGGCACAGCGCCTGGACATAAGGCTCAATGAGGCTGCCCGATTCCGCAGTGGTTCGGGAAACAAAGCTGCAATAGCTGCATCGGGACGGACAGAACGGAATGGAGATGTACAGGCTGTAGCTGCGCGGCGTGTTCAGCGCCAGTACGGGCGCCTGATTGTCCGCCGTCCGCACCGCCAGCTTATATTTTTCGCCGTCTGCAAAGTATTTATCCCGAAAGAACGACTCTATCTCTTCCGGCGCCTTACCGGCGCGGCGCATGTCGTGAACCAGCCGCACCGGCCGCACACCCGTCAGCATGCCCCAGGCCGGGCGGCGGCCCGTGGCCTCGCACAGCAGCAGAAACAGCAGGCGGCATATCTCATATTCCGCCTGCTCCGGCGGCGTGTCCTGCGCCAGCGGCGCAGTGCGCACGACGCACAGGCCGTTCATGCGCACGCCGCATACAAAACGTTTTTTGCCCCGCAGCACCGCAACGGCGTCCGCCCCGCGTGCGGGCCACCGTTTCGCCAGCAGCGCGGGCTGAAAAAACAGCCGCGCCACATGCTCGGGCTCGTAGCCGGAGGCAAGGCCCCGGATATAGATCTCCATATGATTAATTCCTATCTTTTTGTTAAAATTGCAGATACCGATTGTTCGCCCGTTCCCGGTCCATGGTGGAAAACTCCTCGTGGCCGGGCAGGACCTGCACGTTTTCCGTCACTGCGGCGCACAGCTTTTTCAGGCTTTCCCGCAGTGTGTCCCAACTGCCGCCGGGCAGGTCCGTACTCTCCTCTCCGTCCGCATAGGCGTTGTCCGGCGTGGTGAACGGAAAAAGCTCACCGCCGCACGCGTCCTGCGGGGCCAGCCAGACCTTCGCACCCGTTTTCCGCTGCAGTTCCTCCACTGCGCCCACATGGTCGTAATGGCCGTGCGTCAGCAGGATATGCGTCAGCCGCGCGCCCTCCTGCTCCAGCAGCCGCAGATATTCCTGCGCCCCGGCAGCCGGATCGACGGCAGCGGCCAGGCCGTTTTCCCCCACCAGCAGAAACGTGTTGGTGTACAGCGGCGGCGCCGCGGGAATATGGTATATTTTCATATCCTTCTCCTTCGTTTTTCAGGCGGCACGCCGCACTCAGCGCTTCCATTCGTCGGTGTCGATCACGATGGTCACAGGGCCGTCGTTGGTCAGTGTCACTTTCATATCGGCACCGAATTCACCCGTCTCCACACGGGCCAGGCCTGTTTTTCGCAGCTCGGCCACGAATGCTTCATACGCCTCCACCGAAAGCGGCGGCTTTGCCGCGGCGATGAAACTGGGTCTCTTGCCCTTTTTCGTATCGCCGTACAGCGTGAAATTGGACACTACCAGCGCCTCGCAGCCCAGCTCCTCGGCCGAAACGTTCAGCTTGCCGCCGGCGTCTTCAAAGATACGCAGGCCCGCGCATTTCTGCGCCAGCTTTTCGCAGACGTCCAGCGTGTCGGTGTCCCGCACGCCCAGAAGGATCATCAGCCCACGGCCAATGGCGCGCGGCGCGCCGCCGTTCACAACAACGTCCGCCGCGCTCACGCGCTGGATGACAGCTCTCATCGTTCATTCCTCCGTGCCTTTTTTCCGCTCACACGCGGGTAATGGTGGTGATGCTCTTGATTTTCCTCAGCCGCGCGATGACGGTGTTCAGATGCTCGGTGTTGTTCACGCCGATGGTCAGCGCCATCGTGGCACGGCCGTCGGCCAGCTGCCGTGCCGAGATGGCGTAGCAGGGCAGATGCATCTCCGCGATGAGGCCCGCCACGTCGGCCATCAGGCCGTCGCGGTCCATGGCCGAGATCTCAAGCGAGGATTTGAAGCTCTCCTTCACGCTTTCCGCCCAATGGGCGTTCACCCAGCGGGGCGCGTCGTCGCCCAGAAGGCCGGCCCGCGCGTTGGAACACGAGCGCTTGTGGATGGAAACGCCAAAGCCGCGCGTGATGAAGCCGATGAAATCGTCCCCCGGCAGCGGGTTGCAGCATTTTGCAAATTTGACCAGGCAGTTGTCCAGCCCTTCCACAATAACGCCCTCGCTGGATTTCTGCTTTTTGATGGGGACCTGAAGCACCTCGGCAGGGCTTTGTTCCTTGAGCAGCTTCGTGTATTCGTCCTTGATCTTTATCATCAGACGGGAGAGCTGGATGCCGCCGTAGCCGATGGCCGCGTACAGCTCTTCCGGCGTGTTCAGGCGCTGGCGGCGCGCAAGGTCAGCCATAAATTCGTCGTACTTTTCCTCAGGGATGGTGATGAGGTTGCGGCGCATCTCCTTGTCCAGAGCTGCCTTTCCCTCGGTGATGTTTTCTTCCTTGCGTTCCTTTTTGAACCAGTTGCGGATCTTGTTCTTGGCCTCGCTGGAGGCAACCAGGTTCAGCCAGTCGCGGCTGGGCCCCTTATCCTTGGGGCCGGTTATGATCTCGATGATCTCGCCCGTCACCACCTTGTGGTCTATGGGCACAATTCGGCTGTTCACCTTCGCGCCCACCATGCGGTTGCCCACGGCTGAGTGGATGGCGTAGGCAAAGTCGATGACGGTCGCTCCCGCGGGCAGATTGATGACGTCGCCTTTCGGCGTAAAAGCGAACACCTCCTCGGGCAGCAGCTCGCTTTTGATGTCCCGCAGCAGGTCACCGGCGTCCTCGCTCTCCCGCTGGCTTTCCAGAAGCTGGCGCACCCAGGCGATGCGGTCGTCCAGCTTATCTTTCGTGCTCACGCCCGCCTTGTATTTCCAGTGGGCCGCCACGCCGTATTCGGCGGTCTGGTCCATCTCCCAGGTACGGATCTGCACCTCAAAGGGAATTCCCTCATGTCCGATGACCGTCGTGTGCAGCGACTGGTACATATTGGGCTTGGGTGTGGAGATATAGTCCTTGAAGCGGCTGGGAATGGGATGGTACATGTCGTGGATGACGCCCAGCGCATTGTAGCATTCGCCCACTGTGTCCAGAATGATGCGCACCGCGTACACATCGTAAATTTCCTCAAACGTGCGGTTCTGCATATACATCTTGCGGTAGATGCCGTATACGCTCTTGATGCGCTTTTTGATGGTGCATTTGTCCATTCCGTTCTCGGCCAGGCGCTCCTTGATGCGGTCCGCAATGCCGCTGATGAACGAATCCGCGCCGCCGTTTTGGGCCAGGAAAGAGGTGATCTCCTCATAGCCCACAGGGTCCAGATACTGCAGGCTGCGGTCCTCCAGCTCCTCCTTTACATTGCTCATACCCAGACGGTGGGCAATGGGAGCATACACCTCCATGGTTTCCAGCGCCTTGTCACGGCGTTTCTGTTCGGGCCAGCCGTCGCCGGTGCGCATGTTGTGCAGCCGGTCGCACAGCTTGATGAGCATCACGCGCACATCCTTGCTCATGGCAAGCAGCATTTTGCGCAGGTTTTCAGCCTGCTGCTCCTCCACTGAGGAAAACTTGATGCGTCCCAGCTTGGTGACGCCGTCCACGAGCAGCGCTACGTCCGGCCCAAAAGCAGCCTTCACGTCCTCCGCCGTGGTCTCGGTGTCCTCCACGGAGTCATGCAGCAGCGCGGCCACCACGGAGTCCGTATCCAAGCCCAGGTCCACCACAAGGCACGCCACGGCAACGGGGTGGCTGACATAGCGTTCGCCGGAAAGGCGCGTCTGCCCCGCATGGGCTGCCGCAGCCATCTCGTAAGCCTTTTCGATGCGCCCGGCGTCGTATGGGCGGCCGGAATCCGCCACGGCCTGCGCCAGGTCTTCAAAAGTCTTTACGGCATTTTTCGCTTTTTCTTCCATCACTGCGCTGCCTCCAGTCTGCGTAAAATCGGCGCGGATGCCAGGTCCTTTTTGCCCGCCGCGGGCACCAGGCACCACCGTGCGCCCTGAGGCGTTTCGCGCTGCTCCAACAGACTCAGCTCGCGCAGCGCCTCCAGCGAGACAAGCGCCTTACCTGCGCCCCGCGCGCCCAGCTTGGCAAACAGCGGGCGCAGGTCGCCCGCCGGCACGCCGTCGCGGGCAGCGCCCACGGCGCGGTACAGCGCCACGGTGTCCGCACGGGCGGGCAACAGCGCCCGCCGCTGGCTCTCTGTCAGCGGCGCGCCGCACATCAGCGCCTCATACAGCTCCGTGCCCTCCAGGTATGCCTCGTCCAGCCCGGCCGGGCGCAGCTCCTTGATGCGCGCGGAGATCATCGGCCCGTTCTTGCCCTCGAACACCGAAAGGCACACCGCCGCGTCCACCGCGTCACCCACATTGTAACCCAGCGCGCCCGGCCCCTGGCCGAACACCGCCGCATACAGCACTCCGCCGCCCTGCTTCAGGCGCAGGCGCGTGTGCTTGCCCTCGCTGAGGGGATATACTGCGTCGATCACAGCGTTTTCCACAAAAAATACCGGCGTGGGGTTGCCGTGGCCAAACGGCGCGAGCACCGACAGCGCGGCCACGTCCTCTTCTTTCAGGCCGGACAGCGCCAGCGGCGCGTCCAGCCGCAGCGCCGGGCGCTTGAGCACCGGGTGCTCCTGCGCGGCCCACGCGTTGACCGCCTTGCGGAACGCTGGCAGGTTTTCCTCCCGCACAGACAGCCCGGCGGCCAGCGCGTGTCCGCCGAACCGGATGAGCAGGTCTCCGCAGGCGGCGATGGCATTGTACAGCGAAACGCCCGCGATGCTGCGGCCGGACCCCTTGCCCTCGCCGTTCTCGTCAACGGATACGATGATGGCCGGCTTGCCGAAGCGCTCCACCACGCGGGAGGCCACGATGCCGATAACGCCCTGGTGATAGCCTCGGCCCCACACGACAAGGATACGGTCCGCGCCATAGGTCTCATCCGCGGCAACGCTGTCCAGCACGCCCTGCAAAATATCCTGCTCGGCCTTCTGCCGGGCCGCATTCTGTGCTTCCAGCCCGGCCACAATCGCTTCGGCCTCCTCCGGGTCCTCACACAGCAGCAGTTCCAGCGCGGCGGCGGCGCTGTCCATACGGCCCGCCGCGTTCAGGCGCGGCGCCAGCCCAAAAGAGACATTTTCCGCCGTCAGCTCCTTGCCCCCAAGGCCGCAGGCCTCGATGAGCGCCGCGATGCCCGGACGCTCCGTCTGCTGCAAAAGTGCCAGCCCCGCCTTGACGATGCGCCGGTTCTCACCCTCAAGCAGCATAATGTCCGCAATCGTCCCAATGGCAGCGAGGTCCCCGTAAAAAGGCAGCATCTCGTCCGGCGTGCAGCCGTCCAGGGCCGCAGCCAGCTTGAAGGCCACGCCCGCGCCCGAGAGCGTCTTGCACGGGCTTTCGTCGCCGGGGAGCTGGGGATTCACGATGGCCGCAGCCTCCGGCAGCGTCTGCGGCGGCAGATGATGGTCTGTCACCACCACGTCCACGCCCTGCTCTTTGGCGTGGGCAATGGCCGCATTTGCCGAAACGCCATTGTCTACGGTGACGATCAGGCTCACGCCCTTGGCGGCCATCAGGTCCACCGCCGTCTCGGAAAGGCCATAGCCGTCGTCATCCCGGCTGGGCAGCTTGTAATAAACGTCCGCACCGGCGGAATCCAGATAGGTATACAGCAGCGCGGTGGCTGTCACGCCGTCCACATCGTAATCCCCGAATACGGCGATGCGCTCGCCGTCGTCGATGGCGCGGTGGATGCGTGCCACGGCCGCCTCCATGCCGGAAAGGAGCATCGGGTCAGACAAAGCGTCCCCACCGCCGCACACGGCGCGCGCCGCTTCGGGTGTGTCCAGCCCACGGGCGCACATCACGTCGCACACAAGGCGCGGCATGCCCAGCGCCGCGCTGAGCGCGGCGGAGCGGGCTGGGTCGGGGCGGACGGTCTGCCAGGGACGGTAAAACATGGAATGGGTCTCCTTCTCACAAAAAATCACGGTTTTTTCCGGGGCCTTCCCCGGACAGGCGGTTCTGAAAATTACACAACCGCGGCCGCCGGACAAACGGCGCGTCTCATTTCTGCATCGTAAAGCCGTTTTGCGCCAGCCCCTCCTGGGCCAGCACCGTCTCCAGCGCCGAGATCTCGGCCTGCATATCCACGGCGGTGTTCTGCAAAAGATTGTCCATCAGGCCCCGGAAGGCGGTGGACATAGTGTCCAGCACCTGGGACACCTCGCTCTGGATGCCCGCCGCCACGCTGCTTTCATCGGCATGCGGCGCCACCTCATTGTAGGTATTCAGCAGCTTGACGGCTGTGGGCAGATAATAGCTGCAAAAGCGCCGCGCGTCGTCGGCGCACTCCGGGTGCAGCTTCACCCAGGCAAAGATATCCTCGGTGTGCTCGCGCAGCCGCGCAGCCTTGGCGCGGATGTCGGCGTTTTCAATGCGTGCAAGCTGGCGCTCCAGCTCCCGCAAATATCCGCCGCCGGGCTCATCCTCCGGGACAGGCTCCTGCGCGGCGGGCGCGGGCCGGGGCTGCTCTTTGCCCAGCGGAGCGTCCTGCTGGCGGGCACGCTCGGGGTTCTGTGCGCGCCAGGCGGCATTGTCGGCATAAAAGCAGGCGGTCTCGGCGTCCACAAAGCCCAGCGGAAAATAGCCGCGCCGCACCATGTCGAGCAGGTCGCGTTCCACTTCCTCGGGCTTGCGGCCGCTGGCACGCGCAATATCGGATACCGGGCACACGCGGCGCTCGCCGATGATCGCATCATACAGCCGGAACCGCTTAATCCGGTTCATCAGGGCAAAGCCGGCCTGTGCGGCCTTCCAGCCTCCCGCGGCCAAAAGCGCGGGAATCACAACCAGCATCAGTTCATCTCCAAAGGAAAAACCGTTGCTGATGCACCAGATCACCTCGCTGACGCCGCCCAGCGCCGCCACGCCCATCAGCGCGGCCCAGGCGCCGCCCGCGATGCCCGCGCACATGCCCAACAGCTGCCTGCCCCGCAGCGTATTGTTGCTTTGGCGGCCCGGAGCGTCCGGATTCGGCGCACCGCCCGTGCCTGCGGCGCCCTGCGCCTGTGCCCCGGCGGGATAGCTGTACTGCGCGGGCTGCACCTGTGCGCCGTCCTTTCCGGCGGCCCTGTATCCATACTGTGTGCCGCGATGCTCTTTTCCATACGGCGTGCGGCGCACACTTTCCTGGCGCATGCGCGGCACGATGACCAGCAGCAGAATGATGATAAAAACGAACGCGCCCAAACTCCAGCGCTCCCTTCTTCCCCGCCCGCCCTACCGGCCGAGCAGCTCGTCTTTGGTCAGGCCCTCCTGGGCCAGCACTGTTTCCAGCGCCGAGATCTCGGCGGAAACGTCCATCGCGGTATCCTTCAGCAGGTTGTCCTGCAGGCTCTGGAACGCGGTGTTGATGGTGTACAGGATACCGCAGATATCCGTCTGTATTTCCGCGGCAACAGCACTGCTGTCGGCCTGCGGGTCCACCTCGTTGTAAGTGCGCAGCAGTTTGAGCGTGGTGGGCATGTAGTAGCTGACAAACCTGCGGATCTGGCTCTCGCCGCCGGGGTGCTTTTCCAGCCAGGCGATGATCTGCACGGTCTGCTCCTCGATGCGCTGTACCTGCTCCAGTACGGGCGCGTCGCTGATAAGGCGCTGCTGTTCACGCAGATCGCTCAAAAACGCGCGGCACTCAGCCAGAACGCCCGCCGGCTCCGGCCGCGCGGGCTGCGCCTGCCGCTGGGCCAGATACAGCCGGTACGACGTCTCGCCCGAAAACAGGCGCGTGCCGTCCGGCGCAAGGTAAACATCCTCATATTTTCCCGAGCTGATCAGTCGGAACAGATCTTTGCGGACGGCGCCCTGGCTTTTGCCCGTAAGCTCCGAAAGCTCCTGCAATGTGCAGTAGGAGCGCTCGCCCAGCACGCTTTGGTATGTGGCGATACGCCGCAGCGTGCGCGATTTGAGAAACGCGCCAAATGCGCCTGCGAAAAACCACAGCGAAATGAACCCCAGGATCAACGCTCCGGCCGGGTCCCCCGGTTCAAAAGCAGAAAACGCGCACGCCGCCAAAATGCCCGCAGGCAGCATCAGGCCGCCCGCCTCGCTGAGCGCGCCGTTTGCCTTTTTTGCATAATCCCGCCGTTTGCGGCGCCGCTTTTCCTTTTCAGCATTTTTCTGTGCCTGGGCGATGGCGCTCTGGATGCCCTGCACACCGTCCCGGGCCGCAGCGCCCAGGTCTTTCACGGTACGCTGCACGCTTTCGTTGGCCCGCAGCGAGGTACTCACTTCTCGCGCGGCGTCCTGCAGCGCGGCCGCCACGGTTCCGATGGTTTCCTTCACTTCTTTTTCAATGCTTCTGCCCAGGTCGTCCTCCGGGCTTTTGCGTCCATTTCCGTTG
>PPYE01338976.1_pt1 | contig 11267 bp, 9 predicted proteins | sample 1559881 | NCBI WGS metagenome assembly PPYE01 (sample SAMN08240022, study PRJNA423297) | Human gut metagenome, whole genome shotgun sequencing project.
GTTTTCGATAAGTATTCACATGGATAGACAGATAATGCCCTACCTCATGCAAGGTACGGTATCATCATTCAAAGAATGGAGAAACGAATAGCCGGAGGTGCTCTAAGTCCCACTACCCCATGATACGGACAGTGATAGTGAGCATACGGTGAACGGCCGAGCAACAAATACAATAAGAAAGGAATAAAAAGGGAAAGAGCAAAAACTACGGCTGCACCGTCTGCCGTTAAATGAGACAGAAAATGAATCAGTAGCAGTTCGACTGTAGAGTGTTTATGTGCCGCCCCTTTCTTAAACGGGTGTGAATGGACGATTGTCACGCCATTGACCACATGCACGTGGGCAAAGAATGTGAAGCTTACCAGATACGACACAAACAGTATCGGTAAGAAGTAGCGTGTAATATTCAATAACAATCGTTTCACCTCATTTTTTCTTTGAGGCGGCAAAGATACGAACTATTTATTTAACAATCAATGATTATACAAAATTCTGTTAATATACTGCCGAAGCTATGATTTGAATAAACAGAATCAGAAATACCATGGCAATCGGATAAACAGTTGCGTAAGCTACGCTCGGTATGTTACTGTCCACCATTGAATCGGCAGCAGCAAGTCCCGGAGTACTCGTCATACCTCCCGTTATCGTTCCCAGCAAATCGAGCAGACTGATTTTAAATACCAGACGTCCGACAATAGCTGCTACAAGCATCGGTATCAATGTGATGGCAGCTCCTACTCCGAACATCAGCAATCCGCTTTCCTGGAAAGTGGCTACCAGATTCTTACCGGCAGAAGTTCCCACTTCGGCAAGAAAAAGAAGCAGACCTAACTGGCGCAACAACTGATTGGCAGGTCCGGACATAGACCAGATGATGGGGCCTGTCTTACCAATCGCACTCAACACAAGGGCTACCATCAATACTCCGCCGGTCAGTCCCGGAGAGAATGACAGACTATCAGAGAAAGATATATTTATTTTGCCGAACAGCACTCCCAGTACAATACCCATCGCAATGGGGAAGAAATCCGTATCAGACAGTTTCTTCGCATTGTTACCCAGCAGGCGGGCTACTCCTTTAAGTCCTTCTTTCTCACCGACAACCATCAATTTATCACCAAACTTCAAAGCGAGATCTGGAGATGGAGACAAATCAATACCGCTTCGACGGACACGAGTCACTGTACAACCAAAATTTTTCTGTAAGTTCAAATCACCCAGTTGTTTATTTATCATGTCCTTTTTGGTCAACAGTAAAGATTCTATTTCCTGCGTTTTATCCAAAGGCAGTTCGCCTTCTTCTCTCTTACCGATTAACACAGCAAGCTGATTTAATGATTCTTCGCTACCTACGGCTTGTATGTAGTCTCCTTCACGCAGCACTGTATGGGCTGTAGGAATAGATATTTCATCATTGTGCTTCAGACGGGAAATAACAGCGCCCGTCATACCGCGTGCATTAATTTGCATCAGGTTACGGTTGAACACATGCGAATTGGTGACACGGTAGATACAAGTAGTCAGTTCTGGAAATTGTCCGCGACGTTCTATCTCCAGGCGACGGGCTTCTTTATCCAAATCTACCCGCATAATTTTAGGTAACAGTTTGACAAACAGAATCACGCCGATTACTCCAAACGGATATGCGATACCGTAAGCAATGGATGCCAAAGGAGAATTGGTACTGTCAATAGCAACCGCCAGACCCGGTGTACTGGTCAACGCACCGGCAATCAGACCGACAATACTCGGTGTATCAATATCAAATGCGTACTTCAACCCGACTGCGGTCAGGCAGGCGGAACAAATTATAAGCATAGTAATGAGAATAAGCGTCTTTCCTTTACTGCGGAAAGAATCGAAGAATCCGGGCCCTGCCTGAATACCGATGGTAAAAATGAAGAGCACCAAACCGAAGTTTCCTAATTCTTTAGGAATGATAACACCAAAATGCCCGAAAAGAAGGGCAATGAAAATAACTGCCGACACATCGAGAGATAATCCTCTGATTTTTATTCTTCCCAGCATAAACCCTAATGCGACAATCAGGAAAAGGGAAAAATAAGAGGAATGCAATAAGTCAGTAAACATAAAAATAAAGGTTAGTTAGTTTAAGGGCGCGAAGGTACGGATTTTATTTAATCCTCACAACATTCGTTGCTGCAAGTAGCTCTTTCGTCTTCAAACTCCAAAGTGGCATGATGAATGCCTGCCTCTTCGAGTGCTTCCTTTATATGATGTTTCACTTCCTCCAACTGTGTGATATTATCAATGACAACGTGGGCAGTCAGAGCGGTTTCCGTTGTGCTTAACGCCCAAATATGCAAGTGATGGCAATTCTCCACACCGGGTTGTTCCACGATAAGTTGCTGTATCTTTTGAGCGTCTATCCCCACTGGTACTCCATCCAAAGACAACCGGAGACTGTCATGAAGCAATCCCCAGGTAGAGACAATAATAATAACAGCAATGCCAAGTCCGATAATCGGGTCAATGATGCTCCATCCTGTATACGTAATAATAATACCGGAAGCAACTACACCGACAGATACCAGTGTATCTGCTGCCATGTGCAAGTAGGCCCCCTTCACATTCAGATCCTTATCTTTATCTTTCATGAAAAGCCATGCAGTAAGCGCATTGATGACCACTCCCACCCCAGCTGTCCATGCGATAGCGGAACCATCAACCGAAACCGGATGAAATAATTTGTCTATGCTCTCGGCAATAATAATGCCAACAGCAATCAACAGTATAACTGCATTTAATAAAGAAACAAGTATCGTACTCTTCTTATATCCATACGTGTAACGACTATTAGGGTGAACTTTCTCCAACCGGAAGGCCAACATGGCAAGTACCAGACTGGCTACATCACCCAAATTATGCCCGGCATCGGAAAGTAACCCCAAAGAATTATAATAAAATCCTACTCCGAATTCTACTATGACAAAAGTTATATTCAGAGCGATGCCTATGATAAAAGCTTTATTGAGCGATGTCAACCGATGACTATGTTCGTGGTGATGATGAGGTTCCATATTATATATTGTTATTATATCTAATATACAAAAAACATCTTACCCGGAGATTAGTTCATCCTTTTCCACTTTTGGCAGTATTAACGACTGGTTAGTTTTTCCATAAACTTATTCCGGTCTACCACATAACGTATATGTGTTCCTTCACCAATTTTACCCTGTGAATCAGAGGCTACTACGGAAAATGTTAACTTTCGTCCCTCTACCTCAAGAAGTGTGGCTGTTACAAGAACCGTGTCTCCCAATGCAGTGGGTTTAAGATGTGTAGTCTGAATCATTGCTCCTACCGTTGTACTGCCTTCCGGCAGTTGATCTTCAACAGCAGACAAAGCTGCATTTTCCATGAATGCTACCATAGCGGGAGTAGCAAGAACAGGGAGATCACCCGATCCCATTGCCACTGCCAGATTTTCCGGTTTAACCACTACTTCCTTTATAAATTGCAATCCTTTTTCTAACATAATTTCTGATTCTATATTTTAGTTATGACTATTCTTCTTTTTAGCAGACTGGTAGAACAGAAATGCCAACAGAGCTAAAAAAGCCAAAAGTATCGTAATCATCTCTGTTGTATATGCCATTGGTTCTACCCATATTTCATGAAAGATATTCCAGCGTCCCAATACTTCTACAAAAGTCCAGAACACTACTACCGTAGCAATAGAAAAGCGCATGGCATATCCCCATTGAGCGATTTTCAACAGGCGTTTAAACATAAAAAATGAACCTGCCAGACAGCCGAAAGCAACTATAGCAGTAACAGGGCTATGCTCGCCGACAGAATTCTCATCATAACAGAAGAGCAGCACGAGATAGCTCGTCCACATGATGAGATTTAACTCCATAAAAGTAACAATTGATGTATGACGTGTCATCGGCCGTACTACAATCGTGGTGGTACTCTTACGGAAAAAGACTTTTTGAAGATAGGTAAAGAAGTCGCATCCGCTTTTTATACTGAAAATGTAAATCAACATAAACATCACCCAAAAACCGAAGGAGGAAGGCATGATTAAGTATTCCGGTTTTGTCACGACTTCACCGGCAGCGTTCAGCAATGGTTGCACTTCATAACGATGTGCATAATATACGTAGATAAACTCTACCCATCCGGTCCAGAAGAGTAGTCCTCCGAATAATCCCCATAATGTCTGTCGTGTATCTCCTTTTGCAAACACTCCAATAATCACCATCACCAGACCTACTGCTCCCATCGTGAAAGCCGCATAGTGAAGAGCTGTGGATGAGAGCACATGCTCCATAAAAATCATTAATGCATGCCCCAACGGCATAGTAAACAATACAATCAGGAAAGAAGTAATCCCTGTCAATACACTTTTTCTACTGTAGCCGCCTTTCATTTTCTTCTCATTTTAATTTTTTAATCATCAATTTAGTAAAAGACTGCAAAAATAACGAGTTAATCCACTCCTCCCAATACCTACATATAATTAAAGCCTCTCATTTTTTCATTTCTTTTAGGTATTTCCCCCGTATATATATCCCCGTAACTTTGCAGCTGGAAATTTAATTAATCATTATCTATCAAAATTAAGTATGAAAATCTTAAACTTTTGGATGGTTGCCCTTATGGCAATATCTCTTTCTTCTACTTTCGTTTCTTGTAGCGACAACGACGACGATGAACCTAACTTTGCCAAAGAAATAGCAGGAGCTTATAAAGGTTATTCAGTCGGCGCATGCAATATGTTCTCTGATTATTTGTTGGGTGATGAATCCACAGCAACAATCACTGCCAACGAAGATGGTACCATCAATTTGGTATATAAATCCGGATCTGGAGATTTCACTCTGAATAATTTAAAACTTTCTTCTAATAAGTCTTTCAGCGGTTCCGGTGAAGTTGCCATGTCTATGGGCGGCAGCACAGGCGGTAGCTACGACTACACATTAGAAGGTAGTGTAGATGGTTCTAAAGTGTTAAGTTTGAAAGCCAATGTTGATATTCCTGTACCTATGGGAAAAATGGAGATTGATTTCATACAAGGAGAAACTCCTGTTGGTTATTATATAAAAGATACTTATAAATACCAAACTAATTTGGCTTCAATAACACAAGCGGTTCTATGAATTATTTTGAAAAGTTCACTGTAAAGGGAGTAAATGTTACTAAAGCAAACGACGGTAGTTACTCACTCAATATCGGTAGCTTTGAAGCAGACACCCAAAAGACTACAGGAGAAATTCTGGCAATCACCGGTACGAGTTTAAGCGGTACAGTTAAGTCAGACGGAACAACTACTATTACTGTAGTTTTTAAACCAGGAAGTATGCCATGGGACATTACAGCAGATTTTACTGGAAGCAATACTAACAGCGCACAATAAACGATTAAATAAGCAATGAAAAGAAGCAGGAACGCTATTTTCAAATATACTATAGTACTGGGAGCGGCAATGTCGCTCTCTGCTTGTAATCCAATGAGGGTGCTGCCTACAAAACAACTTACACAAGTATCGACGAGTTTAAAGCAACAGGTAAACTGCCTAAAGCGGAAGATTTTGTAAAAGATGAATGGACAACCGATAAAATAGCTATTGACATGTCGGGCATGATGGACGGAAACATTATCTACACAGAGTCTTACCGTAATGCTGTTCTTTCCAGCTGGCTGGACGTTAATACCGCAACAATGCCTCCGGTATACACCATGTCAAACCAAGTCTTTTTGATACGTTTGAAAGACAATACATACGCCGCGATCCGTTTTACCAACTACATGAATGCCAGAGGTATAAAAGGATATATTGACTTCGATTTCCAATATCCGCTTGAGTTCGAGGACAACAACAATGAAACTAATCAACAAGAATGAAACCTACATTTATAATCTCATTATTGCTTTTTTCATTTATAGCAACTTGCACCACATTAGCACAACACTCAACTTATCACATCAGCGGACGTGTAACTGATACAGAAGGGGAACCTCTCCCCGGTGCAACGATTTCCATCAAAGGTAAAGGAACCGGAGCCGTCACATCCGTCGACGGCACATATACATTACAACTCCCCGGAACCGGTACATACCTCATCACCGCCTCGTATGTAGGCTATCAGCCACAAGAAAAAAGACTGACTGTAGGGAAAGAGAAAAGACTAAGTTTCCGCTTATCGGAAGATCAGTTTGACCTGGGAACAGTGGTTGTCACAGGTACACGTACTCCCAAATTACTGAAAGATGCTCCTATCATCACTCGTGTAATCACAGCAGACGATATTAAGAAGGTAGATGCAACCAACGTAGGACAATTATTACAATCGGAACTGCCGGGCATTGAATTTTCCTATTCAATGGATCAGCAGGTTTCTATCAATATGCAGGGATTCGGAGGAAACTCTGTACTCTTCCTGGTAGATGGCGAACGTCTGGCAGGGGAAACTTTAAACAACGTCGACTACAACCGATTGAACCTCGATAACGTGGAACGGGTAGAAATTGTAAAAGGGGCTGCCTCTACTCTCTATGGTTCCAGTGCAGTAGGTGGCGTAATCAACATCATCACCCGTGATTCCGAGGACCCATGGAATTTAAATGTAAACAGCCGCTTCGGTGAACATAACGACCAACGATATGGCGGAACTTTCAGTTTCAAAGCCGGTAAATTCAACAGCCAGACGAATGTGCAACATACAATGTCCGATTCTTACGACGTACCGGAAGGAGATGTGACAACCATCTTCGGAAACCGCACATGGAATGTGAAGGAACGTCTTGTTTACAGACCGATTGAACAGTTGAAACTGACTGCACGCGGAGGTTATTATTTCCGCGAACGGGATAAGACCGGAGACAGCAAAGACCGTTATCGTGATTTCAGCGGAGGTCTGAAAGCCAACTATGATTTCAACATCATGAGTAATCTGGAAGTTGCCTATACATTCGACCAATATGATAAAAGTGATTATCTGACCTCATACAAATACGATGTCCGCGATTACAGCAATGTGCAACATAGCGTACGCGCACTCTACAATTACACCTTCAACGATAAAAACATTCTGACCGTAGGAGGAGATTATATGCGTGACTATCTATTGTCTTATCAATTTACCAACAATGGAAGTTATACCATGCACTCGGCAGATGCATTCGGACAGTTCGACTGGAACCCGACCGAACATTTCAACGTAATCAGCGGGGTACGTTTCGACTATTTCTCACAATCTAACGTACGTCATATATCTCCGCACATCGGACTGATGTACAAAATAGCCAACTGCTCCCTCCGTGGCTCATACTCACAGGGATTCCGCTCTCCTACCCTCAAAGAAATGTATATGAACTTCGACATGGCAAATGCCATGATGATTTATGGTAATCCCGACCTGAAATCGGAGACGAGCCACAACTTCTCGCTCTCGGCGGAATATACCAAGAACCGTTACAATTTTACCGTTTCAGGATATTACAACCTTGTCAATGACCGGATCGACCTGACTTCATTCCGCGACACTGACGGAAGGTGGGCACAGCTATATATCAATACAGAGAAAGTAGACATCGCCGGTGTGGATATCAACGCCTCCGCCAAATATCCTTGTGGTCTGGGAATACGTGTTTCTTACGGATACCTCCACGAGTTTATGCGCGACGGACAAATGAAATTCTCCAGTACCCGCCCACATTCAGCGACCGCACGTATCGAATACGGCAAATCATGGGATAATTATCAATTCAATCTTTCCCTGAACGGACGTGCGTTATCCAAAGTAGAAACCAATAAATATGTGGGCAATAATCCGGATGAAGGGACTACCGGAGTGACTTATCCGGGATATACGATGTGGAACCTGACGTTGACACAAGGGATCTGGAAAGGAGTCAGCCTGAATATGGCCGTCAACAACATATTTAATTATGTTCCGAGCTATTATGACGCAAACTCTCCTTATACCCGGGGAACCAACTTCTCCATCGGACTTGCATTAGACGTAGACAGGTTCTTCAGAAAATAGAAAAGATAAAACTACATACAAAGCTAAAAATAAGAGAAATGAAAAAGAAAAGTAAAATCATCTTAGGTGTATGCATCGTTGCTGCAGCTCTGATAGGGATGTCCGTATGGAATACCTGGTTCAGTCCTACAAAGATTGCTTTCATCAACTTCCAGACCATACAGCAGGGAAGTATATCGAAAGCCAACGACAATTCATCCATCAAACTCAGTGAAGTATCGCTCGACAACCTCGACCGTCTGACCGGTTACGACATGGTATTCATCAACGGAATGGGTCTGCGTATCGTCGAGGAACAACGTCAACAGATACAACAGGCTGCCGACAAAGGTATTCCTGTATATACTTCCATGGCTACCAACCCGGCCAACAACATTTGTAATCTGGACAGCGTACAACAGAATCTGATACGAGGTTATCTGACTAATGGAGGAAAGACCAACTACCGGAATATGCTGAATTATATCCGTAAAGCTATTGACGGTAAAATCTCTTCCATACCGGAAGTGGAAGACCCGGCAGAAAGACCCAGCGACATGCTCTATCACGCCGGACTCACCAACCCGGATGATGAACTGGAGTTCCTCACCGTGGCAGATTATGAGAAATTCATGAAGGACAACCGTCTTTATAAAGAAGGAGCACGTAAAATCATGATAACCGGACAAATGGCTGATGCCACCGGACTTATTGAGGCTCTTGAAAAAGAAGGTTACAATGTTTATCCGGTTCAGTCAATGACGAAATTCATGTCATTTATTGACGAAGTGCAGCCAAACGCAATCATCAACATGGCACACGGACGCATGGGAGACAAAATGGTGGATTATCTGAAAGCTAAGAATATCCTCTTGTTTGCTCCGCTCACCATCAACAGCCTGGTAGACGAATGGGAGAAAGATCCGATGGGAATGGCAGGAGGATTTATGTCACAAAGTATCGTGACTCCAGAAATTGACGGTGCCATCCGTCCTTTCGCTCTCTTTGCACAATATGAGGATGAAGAAGGATTGCGCCATTCGTATGCAGTACCTGAACGCTTGAAGACTTTCGTATCCACAATCAATAATTATTTGAATCTGAATACTAAGCCGAACAGCGAGAAGAAGGTAGCTATCTACTATTATAAAGGTCCGGGGCAAAATGCATTGACCGCTGCCGGTATGGAGGTGGTTCCTTCCCTATACAATCTTCTGGTCCGCATGAAACAGGAAGGATACAACATATCCGGTCTGCCTGCAAATGCTGAAGAACTGGGTAAAATGATACAGGCTCAAGGCGCTGTGTTCAACTCTTACGCAGAGGGAGCCTTTAATGACTTTATGCAAAAAGGACATCCCGAACTTATCACCAAAGATCAATATGAAAGTTGGGTGAAAGAGTCACTCCGCCCTGAAAAATATCAGGAAGTGGTGGATGCTTTCGGCGAATTCCCCGGCAACTATATGGCGACTAACGACGGTAAATTGGGTATTGCCCGTCTGCAATTCGGGAATGTAGTCTTAATGCCACAAAATGCAGCCGGAAGTGGTGACAACTCCTTCCAAGTGATTCATGGCACTAATATGGCACCTCCTCATACCTATATTGCTTCCTATCTATGGATGCAACATGGGGAGCTGATGGAAAAAATCAAGATTTACAATAACTCTCACAAAGAGAATAAAGATCAGGAATCATTAGCTGTCAAAACGCTGACTGTGAAAATGGGAATTCACCGTGATTTAGGTTTGGACAGCATTGCCAACAAACCATATACGGAAGATGAAATCGCCCGTGTAGAAAACTTCGCAGAAGAACTGGCTACCGAGAAAATCACCGGACAACTCTACACAATGGGAGTTCCTTATGAAGCGGAACGGATCACTTCTTCCGTCTATGCAATGGCTACAGAACCTATCGCATACAGTCTGCTGGCTCTTGACAAGCAACGTGGTAAAGCGACAGATGCCGTTAGCAAGCACCGCAGCCTCTTTACACAACAGTACTTGACTCCTGCTCGCCATCTGGTAGAAAAGTTGCTCGCTAATCCTGCACTGGCCACAGATGAACTGATTTGTCGTACAGCCGGTATCACCGCACAGGAACTAGCCAAGGCTCGTCAAATAGAGGCAGACCGCAATGCTCCGAAAGGTATGATGGCAATGATGATGGCTGCATCGGCAAAGAGTGAACAATCCGACGAAAAGAAAGCAGGTAAAGGACATCCGGCATCTGTCTCCAAAGAGGGTTCTCCTCATGGTCAAATGCCCGAAAGCATGAAAGAGGCCATGAAGAAAATGGGCGCCAACATGGATCCTGAAAAAGCAATGGAAATGGCTAAGTCTATGGGAGCAAGTCCGGAAGCATTGAAGAAAATGGAAGCCGGAATGAAAGCTAATAAAGAAAAAGCTGCCGGATCTTCTGACAAACAGGGAAACAGTGGAAAGCAAGAAAAGCCTCAAGGTATGGCTGCCATGATGGCCGCTATGGGAAAAGCTCCGAAAGAATACAGTAAAGAAGAAATCGAACTGGCACTTGCCATCGCTGAAGTAGAGCGTACAATCAAGAATGTAGGCAACTACAAGAACGCACTTCTGAAAAGTCCCGAAGAAGAGTTAAGCAGTCTGATGAATGCATTGAAAGGTGGATACACCGCTCCTACTCCCGGAGGTGATCCGATTGCTAATCCGAATGCTTTACCAACCGGACGTAATATGTATGCTATCAATGCCGAAGCAACTCCTACAGAATCCGCTTGGGAAAAAGGTATCGCTTTAGCCAAACAAACGATTGATACTTACAAGCAACGTCACAATGATTCAATCCCACGTAAAGTGAGTTATACTCTCTGGTCTTCCGAATTTATAGAAACCGGTGGGGCTACTATTGCTCAAGTACTGTATATGCTGGGAGTAGAACCTGTTCGTGACGCATTCGGTCGTGTCAGTGATCTAAAACTGATTCCTTCAGCCGAACTGGGACGTCCACGTATCGACGTAGTAGTTCAGACTTCCGGACAACTCCGTGATATCGCCGCTTCCCGCCTCTTCCTGATTAACCGTGCAGTAGAAATGGCTGCGGCAGCGAAAGACGACAAGTTTGAAAATCAGGTAGCCGCCAGTGTGGTAGAAGCTGAAAGAGTGTTGACCGAAAAAGGTGTCAGTCCGAAAGATGCCCGCGAAATGGCTTCTTTCCGAGTATTCGGAGGTGCTAATGGCATGTATGGTACAGGAATTCAAGGAATGGTGGAATCCGGCGACC
>PPYE01560619.1_pt1 | contig 11267 bp, 5 predicted proteins | sample 1559881 | NCBI WGS metagenome assembly PPYE01 (sample SAMN08240022, study PRJNA423297) | Human gut metagenome, whole genome shotgun sequencing project.
GTGTGTGTGTGTGTGTGTGTGGTGGGAAATTCCTCATGAGAAATAACACTACCATCAACAGACGCTGTCTGTTGATGGTAGTGTTGATGACTGCTCATAACAGCTTGTTAAGCTTTGGAGATTTAGGTGATGCAACAAACAATCAGAAACTGTTCGTATTAGTCAACAACTGTCATTAACTGTTTTTAATAAAAATATGATGTCCTAATGGACAGTCATGGATGGGATGCCTGCGTAGATGACGGACATCGTGTTGCTTCCGGTAAGAAAAAGAAAGGGGAAAGGAATTACTTGAAGCGGGTACGGGCTTCAGCGAGTTCGCGTTCCTCGTCGGCTTGTTGGCGAAGACGCAGAACTTCAGGGTCTACATATCCTTCTGGACGAGGATAGTGCCCTTGCCGCTGCATGGTGCGGAGCCACGCGGTGACGTGTTCAGGTCCTGATGAGACGCCATTGGCAAGTTCCCAATCAAGATAACGCAGACACCGCGATACGTTTTTCGGTTCCCATCCCTGTAGCTGATAGGCACGCTTCAGTTGTGCCAGATGGGCTGGTCCGAAACCGGCATCCGCTGCGAAGGGCCACAAAATGGCGATAAGATCCCCATCCGTATTCCATATACACGTGTCCTCAAGTGGTAAAGAGGGGGGTATCTCAGTTTTCATGACTGTCTGTGGCTGCTGTTGATAGGGCATTGACTGTCTAGCGCGTGAAGAAGCAGTCATTGTCGGTAATGGATTGTCATCAATGAATTCAACACACACACCATGAGCGTCCCCCGTGCGAACTTGTGTAGTACAGATGACGCCCTCACGTACAAGGCGGCTGATGGTGTTACGGACGGTGCCGTAGGAAAGCCCGATAGCCGGAGCAAGGCGTTTTAGGTTAACGACGACCTGGGGGGATTGTTGCCTCAGCGCAGTGAGTGCATCTAAAAGGATCTGGCGGGCTCCGCCAAGGTGGGCGTCTTGAAGGGTGGCCGCAATGATGGACGGCGAAATACCTTGGGTGATACCATGTTGTGTGGTTATATCTTGTTCTTGTTGAACTTTTCTAGATCCAATAGGTTGTTTATGGTCATCCTCCACTATAGTGATTGCTTGTGACAATTTAAAGCTGTCATCTTGCAATGGAGAATGTGCGACGGTGGATCTTGGAGTGGTAACAGGCTTAGATTGAAAAGGATCTCTTGGAAGAGGAGTCTCTCCGCCAGAATAAGGGGACACCGTTATTGCACTTGAATAAGCTTGACAGTCAGTGACTGTTTGTGACTGGCTATAAGATAGCTGTGAATACATTGAGCGGCTGGCTGCATCCGGTGACTTTTTTACTTCATCAGAACTGAGGGCAGTGGCTTTGTAATTCTGTTTTGGCGTAAAACTGTCATTGACAGCTGATATGCTGTTATGAATCGCTGGAGACTGTTGGTGACAGTTCGTGCCTGTACGGAATATTTTTGGAGGAGTAGTGGTAATGGACGGTTTTTTACTGTCTATTCCTGCTGATTCCTGTATATAGCTATCATCAGCTGTCATTGACGGTTTTTTATCGTAATTTAGGCCGGTTTGAGCTGCCTGTACGGGAATATCAGAAGGTTCATCCTGAATATCTGAGAGAGTGTACGCAGAACCTGTTTCTGGTGCACAAACAGCGTTTAGAGCCTCTACTGAACGTGATTCAGAAGAAGGACTCTGAAAAGGTTCTGTTTTCTCTCCTCCAGTGAGTAGAGTAGAAAGGTCTACCTGAGGAGTTCCCTCCATATTTTCCCTTTCAGGGGATTCAGCAGGTATCTCAGGAGTCTCTACTTCCTTCTGTACAGGCGTTTGGAAGGACTTGGATGTAGTCCCTTCAAGAGGCTGCAAGGCATCAGTTACAGAATAAGTAGAGTCTACAGGTGCAGCAATCTCTCCGGATTGTTCGATTATGACGGTCGACTCTTCACAATATGGTAAATCTGTTGAAGAAACGTCAACGCCAATGGTTGCATCAGAACTTGGCGGCGTTAAGCTCTCTTCAGCAAAGGGAGGTTCTACTGCTGAGGATTCGACGGTGATTTCTGCATCGTCGGACATGGCATCTATGGCCTCATCAGATTGCTGGGCAGATTGATGCTTCGGCGGCTGGCTCATTTTGCGCATCTTAGCGGCCGCTTCTCGAAGGTCGGCACCGAGAGCGAAGGTAAAGTCCGGCATGCTTGATTTCTTAGCCATGTCAGTTCCTTACGGAAGGAAGAGGATAAAGTGGACGGAGAGGAAGGGAGCCTTTTCTTGTCGAGAGGATATTTTTACTTACAGGTAACATGTGCGGGGGACAATAGAATTTGGCTCATAAGTGTACACTTTGTTTCTTCCGGGAAAGAATTGAATGTTACCAATTGTAAACTTGTAATCCGAAAATTTAGGAATATAAAACTACAAGACAGTCATCTTTTATTCCATGCCCATCTTTGAATAATCATGCGTTCTTGGGATCAAGGCGGGCTTCCATTTCCTGTGCCAACTCACGATAGCTGCGGCAGGAAGAACAACCGTCGTCATAGTCACAGACCGCAAGGTTACTCATAACAGCTTTATTTAGTGTAGTATTTCTGGGGATAGTCGTACGGAAGACCATTTCTTCGCCGAAGGTCCCGATTGCCACATTACGGATGGTTTTCGCGGCGTTATTGCGGCCATCGTACATGGTCAGCAGTACGCCCATGATCGCAAGGTTCGATTCGGTGTCAGCGCGCAGGGTTTCCGCGACTTTGATAAGATGGCTTACGCCGGAAAGGGCATAAGTGTCCTCAACCCCAACCGGAATGATGATATAGTCCGTAATGATAAGCGCATTGGTCAGGAGCGCACCCTCAATGGTGGGCGGGCAATCCAGCAGAATGTAATCGTAGGTGTTCAGAGCTGCCTTATCGAGCGCTTGCCGGAAACCGAAAAAGCGCTTGATGGAATTGGAAAGCGTGCTTACCGTAGCGTATACGTTCAGATTGGCAGGGATCAGATCCAGCCCTTCGTATTTGGAAGGCACGGCCGCTGCCGAAAACGAGAGCCCGGTAAAGAGGTTTGCCACTGTGCGGGGTTGCTCGTATGGGGATACGGTTCCGAGGGTCAGCGACGCGTTTCCCTGAGGATCACAGTCCACAACAAGCACACGGCGTTTGCGTTTAGCGAGGCAATACGCTACGTTAACAGTGCTCGCGGTCTTGCCTACGCCACCTTTGTGGTTTGCAAAAGCAATGACTTTCGCTGCCATGAGATCCTCCAATTTGCGTGTGATGTGTCGAATTTTTTGCATGATACTCAAAAAAAGTCAATGATCATCCTCAATAAAAGCGGTAAATGGATGCGGGCAATACTCGCCATCAGTGTTTTTTAGAGTCGGAAATGGACGGCTGGGCCGAGGGAAGAAAGGCCTTTTGCGGAGTTTGACACCTTTTTCTTCTATGGATGCGTGCCCGGCACCTCCGGGGTTCAGCACTTTCCGGCGGCTCTTGCGCCGTCCGGATGGCAAGCTGGCGCTCTAATGCGGAATGTTGCCATGACCAATAAGATGAAATCCGTGGGTGAAGCGTTGCAAGGCTTTCTTGAGACGGCTGTCCCCTCCCCTCTTTCTGCTGAGGAGCGGGAACGCCTGAGGCTGTATAATCCTACGCTTGCCGCACAGATCGATGCGCTCGACTGGAAGGATGTTCCGTCGTTTATCGTTGCGATCATTGAAGAGTGGCGTAGAAGTGGAAGCCCTTCCTCCAAAGCTTGTCATCCGCTTGCCGCGCCTGAGGAGCGGAAACGGCCCTCGCCTGTGAGCCTTGAGGAGCTGGCTCGTGAACAGGCGCGAGAGGTGGCGTGCGAGGTTGTCAGGACGGCTTCTCCAAAGCCTATCCCTGCGCCTAGCCCGGTTGAGAGCGCCCCTGTCGCAACACCCCTGCCAGCTCCTAAGGAGGAGGAACGCCCTTCGCTTTGGTGTGGCTATCCAACCAGTATTGCACGTGTTTCGCCATTTTTTCCGATGAATAACCTTGAAAAGGGACGCCGGGACGCTCTCATGCGTGATCCCGATATTACATCGCGTGAAAAAGGCAGCATCGCGGCATCAGGGGCTTTCTTCTTTAAAGAACGCATTTCTTCGGGGCCGTGGGGTGATATCCTTTATACAGGGCCGAAACTCAGTGTTGAGGAAGAGGATGTGCTGATGGCTCTGCTGGCGATCATTGAATCCGGGGCGGAAGGGGCCGAGGCTCGTCATGCCCGTTCGGCAGGAGCACTTCCCGTGAAGGATACGGAAGAAGGTTTTGTGCCCGTCGCCCCAAATCTTCCCGAGGCGCCGTATGTTTCTGGCGGCGTGGAGGCTTTTCCGGAACCCGTGCGTTCGGCATTCCCGGAGAGCGGTACGGGAAAATTTACGTATCGTGGCCCATTGCTGCCGATTCTGCGTCTGATGGGGCATAAAAGGCCGGGAAAGAACCATTATACGCGCTTGGTAACTGGGCTCACATGCCTCGCGCACGGGACTATAGAATTAGTGGTGCGTGAAAGAGGGCAGGAGACGTTTTACGACCTCACGCACATTATCTCGAATTTGCGCCTGCGCGGGAAAAATGATGCGGAACGGGATATTTCAGTAACGATCAGCCCGTTCTTCCGGGAAATGTATGTGGCCAATCGGCTCACTTGGATTGACGTGGCCAAACGTTTTCAGATCAGGGGAAGTATTGCGAAGGCTATGTATCGCTTCTGCCAGTCGCACAGGGAAAACCCTGTTTTTCGGGGGGATATCCGCACGCTGGCATTGGCGCTGAATATGGATCTGCGTTCGCCGTTAAAGGAAACACGCCGACAGATTCGGGACGCCATCGCGGAACTGGCGGAAAAGAAGGTGTTGGAGAAAACCAGTATTCTGACCAAGGGGAATATCGTGATCCTCAACCGTACAGCTGAAGCCCTCCCGTCCCGGAGGCGAGGGCGCAGGAAAGAGGACTAGACACAAGCGAGGCCGTGTTAAACGGCCTTTTTTATGTGCTACTCTGGCGCCTTACGCGCAAGAATGGCCTCGTAGTCCTCACTGGCGTTCCATCATTATAATATATATTCCCCTCCGTTTTCCCTGTTGGCAGTGATGGGACATCTCTTCTGCCAGTGGCCGTTTGAACGTTTTGTGTATTAATAAAATATACAATATTTTTTTCAGTATGTTAAATATATTTAGTGGGCATATTGCCGTATGGGTGCCCACCAATGTTCTTCCATGCTTTCTTCTGAAAAGCCATGTGACAACTGATGCATGTCATAATCCGTCACGAACTCACCTTAGCTGTCATCACCGATAACATGCTGTTTTCGTTGACACCTGGAACAACGTTTCAGAATTTCCCGTTTAAGCCCTCGGCGGGCTTAGGGGAATCAAACATAAGGGAATATGATCTTTTTGAATCATTTTAACATAATATTTCAATATATTAATGTAAAATAGCGAGTATTTTGCCGACTTGTTTTGGATGGAAAAAATTTATGGCCTCCGCTTTGAGATGACACCTCTCTACCGTATTTCAGCGTTTGTCATTGATGCAAATAAAGCTTGTTATTTTAACATAGTATAGTTTATTCGTGACCATTTTGCCGTGTTGTTTTTGTATGTCTGACAGTGCCAGTCCGGAGCTATCATTGTCAGTCATCCACTGCTGTTTGCAGATGTTGTCTGGCGGTAACAGGTGGTGATGACTAGAAACAGTTTGTTCAAAGAAACCGACGGAGAAACGCGCTGGATGGATACCTGTTGAAAGTTGTCAGTGACAGCCGTTGACTGATGAAAATGACTGTGGAAACAGTATGCTCAAGAAAAGTCACTCTCAGAGAAGATGTTCTTAGCTCTTATGAGAAACGGTACGGGCTGGGAGTGCCTGAAGGGCGCCAGCGTACAAGAAGCTCGACGTACCACACTCGCGGAAGATTCCGCACGTCAAGGATTACGGCTAGACAGCCTCATCCGGTGGCAGGGCGGCATGGAAGAGGAGATCCGCTTGAGGTGGCCATGCTACCGTAAGAACCTCATGACGGGAAAAAGTATCGCCCCGGTTCGGCGGTCGAACCGGGGCGCAAGGAGGAGGTTGGGTCGAAGAGGTCGAGAGGGCTCCGACCCGTTGTGCTCGTAAGGAAACGAGCATTTCGAAGGAAGACGTTCTTAGCGCTTACAGAGTTTCGATGACAGCCTTGGTCCATTCCTGGATTTCCGGCTGGTCGGACTGGGCCTGTCCGTCGATTTTAAGGCCTTCAACGACGACATCCGCGCCAAGCCGTTCAAGAGCGGCTTCGATAACGTCGACAGCTCCACAGAAGTATGTGAAGTTGCTGTCCCCTGTAGCGAAACAGGCTACTTTGTGCCCCTTGGCGTTGATGAGGTCGAACTGCTGGAACAACGCGTCAAAGTCGTCCTGCAGGATTATTTCGTCGTCGCCCCATGCGGAACAACCGAAAAGGATCATATCCCATCCATCGCAAAGGCCGGGTGCACTGGCGTCAGCGGCGTTGAGGAGGGTAGTCTCATGCCCAGCTTCTTGGATAAGGCGTCCGAGGATTTCCGCGAGAGCTTCCGTGTTGCCGGTCGTGGAGCCGTAAACAATCAGTACTTTGCTCATGATGTACTCCATGATGAAACGGTTTTGTCCTTGCACTCTCGCTCTTTTGGGCTGGAAAAGGCAATGAGAACACGCGAAGCTGAGAAACACCCATGTATTAGGAAATTTCTTTGCCGGATGCCGAAGGACTGCTTCCGAGGGGGGGGATCGGCATCCGGCTGGGAAGCCGGGCCAACCACTTCCCGGCTTCTGTGCCGATTTCTCGGCAACAGTTTGACTGGAGACGGGATACTGCCTGTTTCCTCGTCGTCCGTAAAAAGATAATAATGAAATTGAAATTCTTTTTCAAGTATAATTTTTGTTTTTTATGGCACTCCCGGAAAGAATCTATGCTAATACATTGAAAATAAAAGATAAAATTTATATTTTGTAAAAAAGAGGATTCCTCTAAAGAGATGAAAAACAGAAGATGGAACCGTTCCTGGGCGTATCCGGCTGCATCTGCTATCCGGAAGCCCCATGTCGTTGTTATGCGAGGAGAGGGAGAGATTTGTGCATTTCCAAAAACACGCCGTACATTGTGGCCTGCCTCTAGAGACAGTGGCTGGAGCGTTGTTCTTTAAACGAGCTCTCGTTTCAAAGGGAAAACACTTCAGAACGCTGCGGGCAGAAATTCGATCTTTATGGAACCCTCTGGGAAGGGAGATAGATGCAAAGTGACAGCGTTGGGGAAGGGGGGCAGAAAAGCCTCCCTTCCCCAACGCTTCTGTATCCTCTCAAAAGAAATGTACGCTTGCCGAATCCACCATCGCCGATCATCGATCCTTGGCAAGCGGTTCGAAGGCGGTGTACTGCGGCAGGAAAGCCAGTTCTACGGTCCCGACGCGCCCGTTGCGGTGCTTGCCGATGATAAGTTCCGCGATGCCTTTTTTCGGCGTATCGGGCTTGTATACCTCGTCGCGGTAAAGGAAGATCACGATGTCCGCATCCTGTTCAATGGCTCCGGATTCACGCAGGTCCGAGAGCATGGGGCGGTTGTCTTTACGTTCTTCAACTTTACGGTTGAGCTGCGAAAGGGCCACGACCGGTACGTCGAGCTCTTTGGCTATAGCCTTGAGCGAGCGGGAGATATCCGAAATTTCGAGTTCACGGGAGTCCGTGCGCCGTGAAGAGCGCATAAGTTGCAAATAGTCGACCACGATGAGCCCGAGGCCGTGCTCGGCCTTGAGCCGCCGTGCCTGTGAACGGAGTTCAAGAGTGCTGATGGCGGGCGTTTCGTTGATGAACAGCGGCGCGGTCCGGAGCAGATCTGCGGTTTCGAAGAAGCGTGCTCCCTCGGCTTTGCTGAGGCGGCCTGTGGAAAGCTGCTCCTGCGGAATCTTTCCCCACAGGCTGATCATACGCTGGACAAGCTGGTGTTCGGACATTTCCAGCGAGAAAATGCCCACGGGCGCGCCTTCGCTGATGGCGGCACGCATGGCGAGGTTGAGGGCGAGGGCGGTTTTGCCCATCGCAGGGCGCGCCGCGATGATGATCAGATCCGAAGGCTGGAGCCCCCGTGTGATGGCGTCGAGTTCGGGATAGCCAGTAGCGAGCCCGGTGATCCCCCCCTCTGCGGGTTTGAGCACGGCGTCCACCACGTCTCCCACGAGCGCCTGCACCGGCCGGAATCCGCCGGAACTGGTGCGGCTGGATACCGCCATAACGGATTGCTCGGCCTCGTCGATGAGCCCGGCCAGATCCTTTGAAGTGTCGAAGCCCGTCGAAACGATTTTAGCCCCCGCCTCGATGAGCCCGCGCTGGATGGATTTGTCGCGTACGAGCTTGGCATAATACTCGGCGTTTGCCGCGCTGACATGCGACTGCGCCAGATCCGCGATATAAGCCGCGCCGCCCGCCTGTTCCAGCGAGCCTTGATCGCGCAGATGTTCCGCAAGGGTAACGAGATCCACTGGCCGGTTATCGGTGTGAAGCCCGAGGGCGGCCGCGTACAGCGTCTGATGCGCGGGCAGGTAAAAATCTTCCGGGTGCAGCATGGGGGCGATCTGCCCCATTGCGGAAGGGCGCAGGATCAGTCCGGCGAGCACGGCCCGCTCGGCTTCCACACTGTGGGGCGGGACCCGGCGCGCGAGATCCGTTGTGGCTGTTTCGAATTCTGTCTTCATGGCGTTGTGTGAAAAAGGTTGGAGGCGCCGTCCGCGCCCTTTCTTCCGAGGATAGGATTTTTCGGCGAAAAGGGAAAGGCCTGCCAAACGAACTCCTTCGGCCTGTTGAAGCGCTGATCCACAGCCGTTTTCCTGTTTGGGTCAGGGTGGCTTCTGCTTTTTCTGTGGGCGGATGAAGCTTTCTTATGTCCTCCTTTGTTTTCTGAAATACTGAGGAGGCCCTCACAGCCCTTGCGCATGAAGGTGTTTCGGGGGATCGCGGAGGGCATTTGGCCGTATCCCGGTGGCCGATATACCGAAAAAGGGTGGGTATGGAGCCGCATCCTGGAGGGCATATTGCCGCAGGCGGTCATTCTGACGAACCGTACCACTCCTGCCCAACGATAAGGGCAGGCTTATCCCGCTCCGCCTGAGGGCGCCGGGGTTTGCCATCCTTTTCCGTACGGCATAACCCCCGTTATGGATATGAGGATTTTTATATTTTTCGCCGGGTTTTCACTAAAGGGGTTGGAATGCTTCCTTGGAGCATGTGCATCATACTGCGTAACCTGTTTTTGCAGTCAAGGTAACGGTACGGGAAACGATTGTATGGTAAGGGAGGTGACCGTTTTCCATCTTCCTTTTACGTAGCCGTCCTATTGTTGGGGCCCCTGTGTGAAGAAGGGGAACTGTCCCACATCCGAAAAACCGCGATTCATTCGTGGGAAGATAATCTCTCCAAGAGCCTGTATTTTCCCGTTTGAGGCGCCTTTTTGCCTCCTTGACGCCCTTCGGGACACAGGCTAGTGATCACAAAATATTTTTTGATCTGGTGCCCCTATGCAAACAATCGCTTCCCGTTCCGAGGACGTCGTCCGCCGTTTTTTTGATGCTTACCTCCATTTACGCGATCTGGATAAAACGCTTGATTGCCTCGCTGACGATATCCGCTGGATAGGGACAGGAGATTTTGAACGTGCCGGCAAGGGTTTTTGCGATTGCCGCGAGCTGCTTATCGAGGAGTTCAAGGCCACGCCGGGCTCCTTCGACGTGAAGCTGCGGAATCTCTATTCCGTGGAAGCGGGCAAGGCGTGCTATACGGACGGCGACATGAGCGTCGTCGATCCATCCAGCGGAAAAGGGGTGAACGTCCGCATTTCCGCGATGTGCGGCGAAGTCCCGGATGGGCGCTGCCTCATCCAGGGCATCCACGCCTCCCTTCCCAGCGGCGAACAGCCGGACGGCGAATTCTTCCCTACCTCTTTCCTTGGGGAAGGGAACGAGCTTTCCTCGCAGTCCCGGCGCAGCGCGTTCCAGCTGCTTAAAAACAGCATTCCCGGCGGGCTTATCGGCGGCTATATCGAAAAGGGCTTCCCCCTCTATTTCATCAACGATCAGCTCCTCGGGTACCTTGGATATAGTTCGTATGAAGATTTTGTGGAGGACACGGGAGGGATGGTTGAAAACGGTATCCATCCCGGCGACCGCGACCGCGTCAACACTCTAGTCAATGAGTCGATGACCGTCACTGACAGCTATGAAGTCTCCTATCGGATGCTCAGGCGGGACGGGTCCTACATTTGGGTCCTTGACCGGGGATTGCGCAATATTTCCGAGGACGGGCGGCCCGTTATCGTCAGCATCGTCGTCGACATCACCCGCTCCCATGAGCTTCAGGAGCAGCTTCAGCAAAGCGTGGTTTCGCTCAAGGAAAAGAACGCCGAACTGGAAGCCTGTCACGCCGTGGTGTTCAACGGTTTTGCGAAACTCGCCGCCGATGCCGAGTACACCATCCTTGAGGCCAATGATCAGTTTTTCTGTATGATCGGGTATACGCGGGAAGAAGTCCGCGGCCAGTTCGGCAATCGCGCCATCAACTTTGTGTATGCCGAAGATTTGATCGTGGGCAACGACGAGATCCGCAACCGCAAAGCCACCGGGCGGTTCAGCATCCCTTTCCGCGTCCGCCGGAAGGACGGCAGCGACATATGGGTGCGCCTGGACGCCTGCCGCGCGGAAGAGCGGTGGAACGGTCATGAGGTGCTGTACTGCTTCTATACCGACATTGACGAGCAGCAGCGCCGTGAGGCCGACTACCGCCGCCAACGTTATTTTATGTCTTTGATCGATTCCAGCCTTGAGGGGGGCTTTTTCGTTACTGACGGAGGCGACGAGCGGCGCTTGGCCTACATCAGCGAGGGGATGCTGCATTTCCTCGGCTATGAGCCGGACGTTTTCCAGGGGTTGATGGCGGGCGGCCTTGAGGCCATTGTTTGCTCCGATGACGTGGCCCTTTTCCGCACCGCATGGCGCGAGGCCGTGAACGGCTGCTATGAGCAGGAATACCGCATCAGAAAAGGAGACGGGCAGGTCATCTGGGTCCTTGAAAAGGGGCGGCTCGTTGTGGACGGGGAAGGAGAGCCCGTGTGCATCTGCCTGCTCCTCGACATCACCGAACGCAAAATGCGGCAGGACGAGCTGATCCGCCAGACCCGGCTCGATCCGCTCACGGGGCTCTACAACCGCGAGTACGCGCAGCAGTTTATCCAGACGTATTTGGA
>PPYE01031020.1_pt1 | contig 11266 bp, 9 predicted proteins | sample 1559881 | NCBI WGS metagenome assembly PPYE01 (sample SAMN08240022, study PRJNA423297) | Human gut metagenome, whole genome shotgun sequencing project.
CAACGAAAAAACACTGATTGGTAGACTTCATCAATATTTTTTGATTTATTTTGAAACTTTTTGTCACTGTTCAGGGGTTAGCTGGACAGTAACTTTCCATGTTTATAGATTCGATTTTATCATAGGCGGTATGAAAGATGGTATGTTGGAAATGGCGAATGGGCATTTTTTCCACGGGATTAGAAAAATAAACAGCAGGTGCAAGATAATATACGGCAACAGACAGAATTTAATAGTAAGTCATTATCGGATAAAGATATTCAGTTGATGACATTGAGCTTGAACTCTTCCTGATACAAGCAGGTCCTCACCCACTGCTTATTGCTTTTCGTAACCTCCGCAGGTGAGTTACTTGATTCGGTTAAAATATATGTAAATTTTTCACCAAAATATTATTGACGTAAGAACAACCACATGGTATTTTATTTTTTGGAAAAAATGAACAATATTTTAAAGGCAAACCTGTTGAAAGGCAGAGACGCAAAGCCAGAAGGGACTAAAGTCAGAAAGTTTGACCATGTCAGCCGGTTGCCACTGTTTCCATATCATCATAATATATGGAAAAGATGTTTGAACAGAAGAGATTCCGATACCTTTTATACTATATAGATGTGTGATTTTAAAGAAATATAGTAGGGACACTGGCAGATTTTGGCAGGTGTCCTTTTTGTATGCAAAAATGGGTAACAAAACCAGCAGGGACAAGTTTTCTGTATACAGATAAAAGAAGGCATAAGACGGAGAGAGGATTTTTATAAAATGAAAAATTATGAAGACAAAATATATTCTTTAGGTGAGACCGTAACGTGGCAGACACAGGCCATGTCACAGGCCGTACAGAAAACACTGGAAAATAATGGCGGGGTAGGTATAATGACAGGATCTTATGACCAAAACCTGTCTATTTTGTCTGTGAATAATCTGCTATTGCATAGTACGGGACATACATTCGATACTTTCATGGAACAGACAAAAGGCTCATTGAAAAACTTCTTTTATAAAGAGGAAGATATACTGGATCGAGACCATTTTTTGCAGCTTCACGGAGCAGGGGAAGCACAGATCCTTACAGCAGACGGTATAGTGAATAATGTACGACTTTATAAAGAGGATGCGACAGATGAGGCGGGCAGACAGATCTGGGTTATGTCCGTACAGGTCAACTGGGATCATGTAAATCTGGCACTGCTCAATGAGGCTATCTATTCCGGCTTCTGGTATTTTGACTGTGACAAAAACAGTGAGATTGTGAATGCAAACTGGAGTCATGAATTCCGAAAAATGCTTGGCTATCATGACACTCTGGACTTTCCGAATAAACTGGAATCCTGGTCAGATCTTCTGCATCCACAGGATAAAGAAAGAGTAATGGTGCAGCTTCAGGCGGCAATTAAGGATAAGACGAACCAGATAAAATACCAGGTAGAGTATCGTATGAGAATGAAGGATAATCAATACCAGTGGTTTCGGGCATCGGCAGAAGTAATACGCCGTCTGGATGGTTCTGCCAGCAGGATTGCCGGGATTTTTATTAACATTAATGCGGAGAAAAAAGAAATCATGCAGGCACAAAAATCTGCTGCTTTCCATCGGGCTTTTACAAAAGCAGATCTGTGCGAGTATTATGTGAATCTGGAAGCGAATACTTTTGATACCTTTAAGGTTGAACCGTCCCTGATGACCGTCTTTGAACAGAGTCATACATGGGATGAACTGATACAGCATTTTGTGGATTCCTATGTTGTGGAAACAGATAAGAAGGCGGTATCCGCTTTTTATGACCGTGATTATATTGCAGAAAGGCTGAAGGGGATGGAAACTGAATTGTCTTTAGAGTGTCGAATCACTCTGAATGGAGAAGAACGATGGGTTCGCAATGTGATCATACGTGGAGAGATAGAGGATTCAGAATATGCCATGATTTTTTTGCGTGATATCACAGAGGCAAAGGTAGAGAGCGCACGGCATCTGCAGATGGCAGCAGATAATGCTTCCATGGAGCAGCTGATTCAGAGTATTGTGCGTCTGGTTGACCGCTTTGTTGTCTGTGATCTGGAAAATGACAGATATGAGTTCTACAACCTGAATGGACAGATGATGTATAAACCTCTGGGCTTTTATCATGATTTTCAGATGCAGGTTCTTGAAAGGTATAAGACACTGGAACCACTGGAAGCTATAGATATCCTGATAGCCCCGGATAATATTCGGAAAAAACTAAAAAATGAAAATGATATTTATAAGTTTGAATATTGCAGCCTGGATGAAAAGACTTATAAAATCGCTTCTTATATTCCCTTGGAATGGAAGAATGGAAAGCTGGAAAAGGTATTGCTGGCATCCATGGATGTGACACAGGAGAAGAAAGCAGAGATTGAATCCCGTCAGGCACTGAAAGAGGCTTACTGGTCCGCAGAAAATGCAAATCGTGCGAAAACAGAATTTCTTTCCAATATGTCCCATGATATCCGGACACCGATGAATGCTATTGTGGGTCTGACTGCAATCGCAGGAGCAAATATTGAGAGTCAGGATAGAGTTATTGAATGTCTCAGCAAGATTACAGAATCAAGCCGTCATCTGCTGGGGCTGATCAATGAAGTACTGGATATGGCACGTATTGAAAGCGGAAAAATGACGCTGGCACAGGAAGATTTCAACCTGTCAGAGCTGGTGGATAATCTTATTACGCTTACGAAACCGGCGCTGGATGAACATAAACACAATTTTGATATACACATCAATCATATTGAACATGAGGCTGTCTGTGGTGACAGCTTGAGGATTCAGCAGGTATTTGTGAATCTGATGAGTAATGCGATCAAGTATACACCGGATGGTGGAAATATTACTTTTTCGATAGAGGAAAAACCCAATGGATTTTCAGAACTTGGATGCTATGAATTTACGATTGAGGATAATGGGATCGGTATGTCACCGGAATTCCAGAAAATCATGTTTGATCCTTTCAGCCGCGCAGATGACCACCGGACAACCAAGGTTCAGGGAACTGGTCTGGGAATGGCAATCAGCAGAAATATTGTGAACCTGATGAATGGCACTATTAAAGTGGACAGTACCTTACACAAGGGAACTAAAATTACAGTAACAATTTATCTGGAGCTTCAGGAAAAAGAAAAAGAACAGGACAGAGATCTGATGAATCTGCCGGTTCTGGTTGTGGATGATGACAAGACATGCTGTGAAAGTACAGTTGCCACATTGAAGGAAATCGGTATTGCAGGCGAATGGGTTCTCTCCGGCAGAGAAGCCGTTGAGCGCTGTTATGCACGTCATGAGCTAAAAAATGATTACTTTGCTGTTATTTTAGACTGGAAGATGCCGGATATGGATGGCATAGAAACAGCCAGACAGATCCGGAAGCGAATAGGTAAAGAAATCACCATCATTGTACTGACATCTTATGAATTTAGCGAGATCGAAGAAGAAGCAAAGGCGGCGGGCATAGATGCTTTTATTGCAAAACCGCTGTTCCGTTCTCGGCTGACAGCTACACTGCGGCAGTTTACTTCAGGAAGAAAAGAAAAAACAGCAAGAAATTATCTGGAGGATCTGTCAGAATCAGACTACACGGGAAAAAGGATTCTGCTAGTTGAGGATAATGAGTTAAACAGAGAAATTGCTGTTGAAATTCTGCAGATGACAGGGGCAGAAGTGGAAACGGCAGAAAATGGAAAAATTGCAGTTGAAAAAGTAGAAGCTTCTCCGAAAGACTTGTATGATCTTGTTTTTATGGATATCCAAATGCCTGTCATGAATGGTTATGAGGCAACCGCAGCAATCAGGAGCCTTCCGGGTGAACAGGGAAAACTGCCGATTGTTGCCATGACTGCCAATGCTTTTGCAGAAGATGTACAGCTGGCCAAAAATACAGGCATGAATGGACATATCGCAAAACCGCTGGATATGAATAAGCTGAATGATGTTCTGGAAAGCTGGCTGTAATTGATTTTCATGTGATCACAAAGTATATTACTAGAGTGAACAGTAACTATAGAATTATACTGTTCTTTAAAGGCTACAGGTATGTCATTTGCTACTTTTTTGTTATGTTTAGATTGGTTGTATCTTATAGATGCGGCAGAGGTCGATAAGAACGGGTGCATAAACTTATGTATATGAACTACTACGGCTATTGAATAGCCGAGTATCTTACTGGGCCCCGATCAAATCGGGGCTTTTCTTATGTTCCGGTTATTCGGCACCATCGTCTTCCGAGGAATGCCTCCTCTGCCAGTTGCGTAGGCTGACAATGGTACACACTCTTTAGACCGGTTTAGACTGCGGCTTTTGTTAAACTCTTTGATATCCGGCAGTTCCATTGCTGTGAGTACCGTTTTATCCCCATGGAGGCTTTCTGTGTAAGTATCTACAGCATTGTGGATAGGATGGGGGAATAATCCATGTCAGGATGCAGGGATGTTGGCAGTAGATGCAGTTGGATGAGATGTTGTTTCAGCGGATATATAGCGGGTACTGATGGGTACTATGGAGCATCACATGATATTCCTGCTGCGGATAGACCGGTTGGTATCATAAGGTGGGGAGAGCTGGAGTGTTGGTGATCTATTCCGCGGAGGTGGTAGAATGTACAGGATACCAGAAAAATATTCTGGATATCTGCCCTTTTGTTGACAATCCGCATACAAAAGGATTACACTTTCATCAATAAAAAATAAAGGAGCACCACGAAATGGAATTACAAAAGGGAAGACCTGAGAATACAGATAATCGTCTGGACAAAGAAATCCGTGTCTATGATTTTTTAGACAAGCTTGGAGTTCAATATCAGCGTATTGACCATGAGGCTGCTATGACGATGGAAGCCTGTGGAGAAATTGACCGCGCCCTTGGCGACAACACCACAATCTGCAAAAATCTGTTCCTGTGCAACCGTCAGGAGACGGATTTTTATCTTCTTCTGATGCCTGGTGATAAACCGTTTAAGACAAAAGATCTCTCTGCGCAGATCCATTCCGCCAGATTATCTTTTGCCAAACCGGAATATATGGAGAAATATCTTGATATCACCCCTGGATCCGTCAGCGTATTGGGACTGATGAATGATTCTGAGAAGAAAGTACAGCTTCTTATTGATGAAGATGTCATGAAGGAGCCATACTTCGGCTGTCATCCCTGTATTAATACTTCGAGTCTCAAATTCTCAACTGAAGATCTGATGCAGAAAATTATTCCAGCACTGGAGCATGAGCCTGTCACAGTGACTCTGCCGGTTCCGGAATAAGGAAAACACATAACCAAAGACACAGGAAAGCCCTCAGTCATAGATTTTGTCTATATCTGAGGGCTTTCTGAATATGGACTATTTTAAAATGCCATAATCCTGCATGAATTCCTGCTATCCTTGATACTCCAATCGCATTAGACTCACGCACTGCGTCCAGACGATTACATATGATCACTCTGGGACAGCGAACACCAAGTTCCGGTTCCGGAAATGTCGGAGAATCTTATCATAAGACCGGCCGAGAATAAAGGCTATAATACAATTATTTCGGGGGTTATATGTCTCGGGATAGTGGTGCGTAAACGTTACTGTGAACGGAGTGAACAGTGACGCGTAAACAGTAACAAATACCTGGGAATGTTGTTCTGTAGTTGACAATGACTCTGGGAATGATATAAAATATAGAATTGAAATTCAGCGGTTGTTCTGATACTATTTTCTTGACCATATAACCTCCGACAGAACCATTCTGTTTAGAAGTCAGGTTACCGTTGTAGCCGTCTGTAAGCGGTACGCCTAATTCATTTGCAACCTCGAATTTGAAACGGTCTAACGCACCTTTTGCTTCCGGTACAGCTGTCTGGTTAGAAGATTTTGTGTTTGACATATCAATTTCCTCCTTGGTTGTTGTTTTCTTTTGAAAGTATTTTTGTGTTGCAATGCTAGTATATGAAGATGCAGAAATAATACACTGGAAGTTTTCGCATGGACAGGAAGAGCATGGAAACAGGAAAACTTGCATGATGACTGTAAGAAAAATATTAATAAATTATGTATATTTTTTAAGTTTTAATTGCGTTTTATTTAGTGCTTTGTTATAATTACAGTTAGGATTGTGGATAAAAGATAAAATCCGCAAAATAAATAGGAGAAACGGAGAGGAGAAACTATGAACTTAGGTATAATCGCACATAACAGTAAAAAAGTACTGATAGAAGATTTCTGCATCGCTTATAAGAATATACTTGCCAAACATGAAGTCTATGCCACAGGTACAACCGGACGGAGAATAGAAGAAGCGACAAGCCTTCATGTGCATAAATTCCTTGCCGGCAGTATTGGTGGAGACAAGCAGTTTATGGAGATGGTAGAGCGTCAGGATCTTGATATGGTCATTCTGTTCTACAATCCGGTCATGATCGATCCTAAAGAACCGGATATCACAAGCATCGTGAGAAGATGCGACCAGTACAATATTCCTGTAGCGACAAATATTGCCACAGCAGAACTTCTTATTTTAGGGCTTGCAAGAGGAGACCTGGATTGGAGACTGAATCTGAAATGAGAGTGATCGCAGGTAAAGCCAGAAGGCTTAATTTGAAAACAATTCCGGGGATAGACACAAGACCTACTACTGACAGAATCAAAGAAACATTATTTAATATACTTCAACCGGAGCTTTTGGAATGCCGTTTCCTGGATCTTTTTTCCGGAAGTGGCGGGATCGGAATCGAAGCTCTGAGCAGAGGGGCTTCTTATGCAGTGTTTGTGGAGAAGAATCCAAAAGCTGCTGCATGCATCAGAGAAAATCTTGCATTTACAAAACTGGCAGAAGATGGTAAACTGCTGAACATGGACGTGTTGCAGGCATTGCGTTCCCTTGAGGGAAAAGGTGTTTTTGACATTATTTTTATGGATCCTCCATATAATAATGAACTGGAAAGACAGGTGCTGGAATATCTGAAAGACAGCACAGTTGCAGATAAGAATACGCTTATTATTGTGGAAGCGGATCTTCAGACGGATTTCAGTTATGTGGAATCTCTCGGTTACAGGCAGCTGCGTTCGAAAGAGTATAAAACAAATAAGCATGTATTTTTAGAACGTGCATAATTAACTATAATAATTTCAGAATGAATACATTGCTTCCTGAAATTATCATAAGATTGCTGCCTGCAGGCAGCATTCGTGTTGTTATGCATATGTGTATGTGCCAGAGGAAAGAGAGAGTAAAAATAAATGAAAATAGCAGTATATCCCGGCAGCTTTGATCCGGCTACCTATGGACATCTTGATGTGATCCGGAGAGCAGCAGTTTCTTTTGACAAAGTGATAGTGGGCGTTTTACATAATTCTTCAAAAAGTCCGTTGTTTTCTGTGCAGGAACGTGTTAATATATTAGAAAAGGCGACTCGGGACGTTCCTAATGTCGAGGTAAAACCATTTGAGGGATTGTCTGTGAATTTTGCCAGAGAGAATCACGCTCAGGTGATCATACGTGGACTTCGTGCAGTTACAGATTTTGAGTATGAGCTCCAGATGGCTCAGACCAATCGTGTACTTGCGCCGGATGTAGATACTGTATTTCTGACTACAAGTCTGGAATATGCATACCTGAGTTCTACAATATTGAAGGAAGTTGCACATTTTGGAGGCGACCTGAGTAAGTTTGCACCGGCCGAGATAACGGATGCAGTTATTGAGAAGATTCGTCTTACAGCAGACAACAAATAAGTTATTGTTCACATAGAGCGTACAGTAACAGAAATAGAAAATAAGGAGTGTATATACTATGAGCAGCAGAATTGAACAGATTATCGGTGAGATTGAGGAATATGTGGACAGCTGTAAATTCCAGCCACTGTCAACTACTAAGATTGTGGTAAATAAAGAAGAAATTGAGGAACTTCTGAGAGAACTCCGCCTGAAAACTCCGGATGAGATTAAACGTTATCAGAAGATCATTAACAATAAGGACGCTATCCTTGAGGATGCTCAGACTAAGGCAGATGCACTGATCGCAGATGCACAGGCAAGAGCACAGGAACTGGTAACACAGCATGAGATTATGCAGAAGGCATATGCACAGGCAAATGATACGATTAATGCAGCTAACAAACAGGCACAGGAGATTCTGGATTCTGCAACACAGGATGCAAACAGCATTCGTCTCAGCGCGATCACCTATACAGATGATATGATGGCCAATATTGGCAGTGTGCTTAATACAACATTAGAGGATGCAGGTGTGAAATACAAAACATTTATTGATTCCCTGCAGAGCTGCCTTGATGTTGTAAACCACAATCGTCAGGAACTTGCACCTCAGACAGCACAGGCTGCAGCAATTACAGGCTCTTATCATGATAATGACGAAGCGAAAGATGATGATGACGATCTGTTAGATGATCTGGGAGAGAACTAAAAATAAATCAGTTATAAATATAGAAGATGAGAAAACAAGGGGCAGGAAAATTTCCTGCCCTGATTTTGTATAATGAAATGATGACAGTTCCCGAAAAGAATTTATTTTCACAGATAGGAAATCAGACAGTAAAGAATACCTGCTGTAAGGAATGTACAGATACACTTGGAAATAAAATAAGGCAGAATGCTGAGGTCATGGTGGAGAACACCTTTTGTCTGAGCAAGGATGCACAGACCGCCGGATGCGGTGGCTGCAGTGGACAAAAGTATACGAGTCATGTATGGCAGTCCGGAAACTGAAATAAGAGAAAGTCCGGAAGTGATCTCTGTAAATCCGAGCAGCAGGTATTGATAGAGAAGTGGAAAAGGCGCATAATATCTGATACATCCTGCCAGAATGGAGAACAATAGAATATATCCTCCGAGACGTGTAATGGTTTCAAAACCGTTCATTATAGAAAAATCAAGTATATTTTTTCGAGAAGAAATCTCGGGTGAAAATCCTGGGGAATCTGAGATGGTGGCATTTTGGTACACAAAAAAACGAAAGAACAGCATACATATCAGATTTGCTGAAAAAATACTCGCAAAGACCATGCCGGCAGGTACTGTATCCTTAAGACAGGACTTACAGAGATAGGTAATGATAAAGGCAGGGCTTGGATTGTTACAGAAGGTAGTGAGATAAAGAGCTTCTTTTTTGCTGATTTTATGTAATCCATACAGATCAGAGGCAAGTTTGGCTCCCAGAGGATAACCACACAGCATTCCGAGAACGAAAACATAACCACCCCAGAGGCTGACACCCGGAAAAATATGAAAGAATGATTCAAATGGCAGGAGAAGTTTCCGGATATGACCGGTATGTGTAAGCATTCCTGTGAGAATAATAAATGGGAGAAGCGTTGGAATTAATGTATTCAGCCACAGAGTCATTCCGGCTCTGGCACAGGACAGACTTTCAGCAGGATGCAGCAGAAGAAAGACAAGAAGAAAACAAATACCACCGGTGAGTATGGTGTTTTTGGACATACAACAACCTCTTTGCAATTGTTTGCCATTCTTTATAAAATTTATATGGCGCAGAATGAAAATAAATGCTATAGTATTTGGGTAAAATATATCTGGAAAATTTGTCGTATATCGGGAAAACAATGGTATATTATAAGACAAATGTGTGATTTTTGGAGGTAATATAATTATGGCAGTTTTAGAGAATTGTGAACCCAAAAGAGTGTTCCATTATTTTGAGGAGATATGCAAAATTCCTCATGGCTCAGGAAATACAAAGCAGATCAGCGACTATCTGGTTCAGTTTGCAAAGGATCATGATCTGAAATATGTTCAGGATGAGATGAATAATGTGGTTATTTATAAACCGGGCACAGCGGGATACGAGAATGCTCCTATAGTGATCATTCAGGGACATATGGATATGGTATGTGAGAAACGTCCGGATGTAGAGCATGATTTTATAAAAGACGGATTAAATCTTTCTGTAGAAGGTGACTATGTATCTGCAAACGGAACAACCCTTGGTGGTGATGACGGAATTGCTGTTGCTTATGGTCTTGCGCTTCTGGAAAGTGATACAATTTCTCATCCGCCGCTTGAAGTGTTTATTACTGTAGATGAGGAAATCGGTCTTCTGGGTGCAGTTGGATTTGACTGCAGTGTATTAAAAGGAAGAAGATTTATCAATCTGGATTCTGAAGCAGAAGGAAGCCTCTGGATCAGCTGTGCAGGCGGACTTTCCGGAGTCAGCCATATTCCAGTGACAAGACTGGAGGCAGAGGGAGAGAAGCTGACAGTTAAGATCAGCGGACTGATGGGCGGTCATTCCGGAGCTGAGATTGACAAGAATCGTGCAAACGCAAATTCTCTTCTCGGAAAATTTCTCCATGGTCTGGATGAGAAAACAGATTTTGAACTGATCAGTGTGCAGGGCGGACAGAAAGATAATGCCATTACAAGGGAGGCTACAGCAGAAATCCTTGTTCTTGAAGAAAATGCAGATGCTGTCAGAGAATATGCGGCTTCTGTGCAGGGAGCATGGAGAGAAGAGTATGCAGGAACTGATGAGGGTATCACAGTAACTGTTGAAGATGAGGGAAAACAGGAAGTAAGGGTTCTTCATCCCACAAGTAAAGAAAAAGTAATTTTCTTCCTTGTAAATGTACCTTATGGTGTTCAGAAAATGAGTGGAACGATCAAAGGACTGGTAGAGACTTCTACGAATATCGGTATTCTGAAGACTTCTGAGAATGAGGTAATGGGAAGTTCCAGTATCAGAAGTTCTGTGGAGACAGCCAGAGATTCCCTTTCTGACAAGATTGCCTATCTGACGGAGTTCCTTGGCGGAGAGTATGAGAGACAGGGCGTTTATCCTGCGTGGGAGTATCGCAAGGATTCACCGCTTCGTGATAAGATGGTGGAAGTATATGAGGAAATGTATGGACAGAAACCGAATGTGGTGGCAATCCATGCAGGGCTTGAGTGTGGACTTTTCTATAAGAGGATGGAAGGACTTGACTGTGTGTCTCTGGGACCTGATATGAAGGATATTCATACGTCTGAAGAGGTGCTTAGTATTTCTTCTACAGAGAGAGTCTGGAAGTATCTGGTGAAAGTTCTGGAGGCTCTTAAAGAATGATGTTGGAAGCATCCCTGTTGCGCTTTGGCGGCAGGGGTGCTTTTTTGAATGTTCTATATGTCCGGTGATTTGCATATACTGTATCAGAATGCGGAACTAAGCATATGTTACTGTTCATTCCGTTCTCAGTAACATAGCCAAAATTCATTCCAGATTGCCTGCGGCAATGGAATTTTGGCTTGTATGTCTCGGGATTT
>PPYE01662503.1_pt1 | contig 11266 bp, 9 predicted proteins | sample 1559881 | NCBI WGS metagenome assembly PPYE01 (sample SAMN08240022, study PRJNA423297) | Human gut metagenome, whole genome shotgun sequencing project.
CAATCCACAGCATCCCTTACAGTGTAGCACAGCCCTTGGAGAGGGGCTTTAATAACTACTACTCTATAATACAAGGAAGTAATCCCCATGTACGATCCCAAATCCAGAAAAGCAGAGGACTTCATCAACCACCAGGAGATCCTGGACTCCCTGGCCTACGCCGACGCCCATAAGAACGATGTGGCCGTCATTGACGCCATCCTGGAGAAGGCCAGACTTCGCAAGGGCCTGACCCACCGGGAGGCCTCGGTGCTGCTGGCCTGTGAGCTGGAGGACAAGAACCAGGAGATCTATGAGCTGGCCCGCCAGATCAAGAAGGACTTCTATGGCGACCGCATCGTCATGTTCGCCCCCCTGTACCTGTCCAACTACTGCGTCAACGGCTGCCTCTACTGCCCCTACCACGCCAAGAATAAGCACATCCCCCGCAAGAAGCTGACCCAGGAGGAGATCAAAGCGGAAGTCATCGCCCTCCAGGATATGGGCCACAAGCGGCTGGCGCTGGAGGCGGGCGAGGACCCGGTGAACAATCCTCTGGAGTACATTCTGGAGTCCATCAAGACCATCTACTCCATCAAGCACAAGAACGGCGCCATCCGCCGGGTGAACGTGAATATCGCCGCCACCACGGTGGAGGACTACCGCAAGCTGAAGGAGGCCGGGATCGGCACCTACATCCTGTTCCAGGAGACCTACCACAAGGAGAGCTATGAGAAGCTCCACCCCACCGGACCCAAGAGCAATTATGCCTACCACACCGAGGCCCACGACCGGGCCATGGAGGGGGGCATCGACGATGTGGGTCTGGGGGTACTGTTTGGCCTGGAGCTGTACCGCTACGAGTTTGCCGGCCTGCTCATGCACGCCGAGCATCTGGAGGCGGTGTTCGGCGTGGGCCCCCACACCATCAGCGTGCCCCGTGTGTGCCCCGCCGACGACATTGACCCCGGCGCCTTTGACAACGGCATCTCCGACGAGATCTTTGAGAAGATCGTGGCCTGCATCCGGGTGGCAGTGCCCTATACCGGCATGATTATCTCCACCCGTGAGTCTCAGAAGGTGCGGGAGCGGGTGCTGGAGCTGGGAATCTCCCAGATCTCCGGCGGCTCCCGTACCAGCGTGGGCGGCTATGTGGAGAAGGAGCCGGAGGAGGAGTCCTCCGCCCAGTTCGACGTGTCCGACACCCGTACCCTGGACGAGGTGGTGCGCTGGCTGATGGAGCTGGGCTATGTGCCCTCCTTCTGTACCGCCTGCTACCGGGAGGGCCGCACCGGCGACCGGTTCATGTCTCTGTGCAAGGCGGGCCAGATCCAGAACTGCTGCCTGCCCAACGCCCTCATGACCTTGAAGGAGTACCTGATGGACTACGCCGCCCCCGAGACCCGCGCGGTGGGCGAGCAGGTCATCGCCCGGCAGCAGGCCTACATCACCAACCCCAAGGTGAAGGAGATCGTGGCCGACCGGCTGGTGAAGATCGCCCAGGGCGAGCGGGATTTCCGGTTCTGAGGAGGGATACCCATGAGACTCAACGCCACTCCCGCCGGCGAGCGGGTCCACATCGCCTTTTTTGGCCGGCGCAACGCCGGTAAGTCCAGCCTGGTCAATGCCTTCACCGGCCAGGACCTGGCCATCGTGTCCGATGTGAAGGGCACCACCACCGACCCGGTGTACAAGGCCATGGAGCTGCTCCCCCTGGGCCCGGTGCAGATCATCGACACCCCCGGCATCGACGACGAGGGCGCCCTGGGTGAACTGCGGGTGAAAAAAACCCGGCAGGTGCTGAACAAGACCGACCTTGCCATTCTGGTGGCCGATTCCACCGCCCCCCTGGGCAAGGCGGAGGAGGAGCTGCTCGCCCTCATCCAGGACAAGGGCATCCCATACCTGCTGGCCTGGAACAAGGCCGACCTGCTGGACAGCGTGCCGGAGGAGGGGGGAAATACCCTGTGGGTGAGCGCCCTCACCGGCCTGCACATCCACGAATTGAAGGAGAAAGCCGCCCGGCTGGCGGGGCAGGAGGGCCCCAAGCGGCCCCTGATTGCCGATCTCCTCCAGCCCGGGGACACGGTGGTGCTGGTGGTGCCCATCGACAAGGCGGCCCCCAAGGGGCGGCTGATTCTCCCCCAGCAGCAGACCATCCGGGATGTGCTGGAGGCGGGAGCGGCTGCCCTGGTGTGCCGGGACACCGAGCTGGCCCTCACCCTGGCGGGGCTGCCCAAGCCGCCCCGGCTGGTGGTCACCGACAGCCAGGTCTTCGGCAAGGTGGCCAAGCTGGTGCCCCGGGAGGTGCCCCTCACCTCCTTCTCCATCCTCATGGCCCGGTACAAGGGGGATCTGGCCCTCGCTGTGGAGGGGGCCCGGGCGGTGAAGGAGCTGAAAACCGGGGACAAGGTGCTGATTGCCGAGGGCTGCACCCACCACCGCCAGTGCGAGGACATCGGCACCGTAAAGCTGCCCCGCTGGATCCATGAGGCTACGGGCGTGGAGCCGGACTACACCTTCTGCTCCGGCCGGGAGTATCCGGAGGACTTGACGCCCTACAAGCTGGTGATTCACTGCGGAGGCTGCACCCTGGGGGAGCGGGAGATGAAGTACCGCCAGCGCACCGCCGCCGATCAGGGCATCCCTATCACCAACTACGGCATCCTGATTGCCTCCCTCAACGGCATTTTGGAGCGCACCCTGGAGCCCTTCCCGGAATTTCAAGCATGAAAAAAGGACCGCTGCATCGCAGCGGTCCTTTTTCTATGGATCAGTTTTGATAGATCTCCTTGGCGTACCGGACGGTGGCCATGGCGTCCTTGGCGTAGCAGTCCGCCCCGATCTGGTCGGCGTAGGCGGGGGTCAGCACCGCACCGCCCACCACGATCTTCACCTGAGGGCAGGCTTCCCGCAGCTGGCGGATGGTCTCCTCCATGCTCACCACCGTGGTGGTCATCAGGGCGCTGAGACCCACCAGACGCACGCCGGGCTGTCCGGCGGCCTCCACGATGCGCTCCGGGGCCACGTCCCGGCCCAGATCGATGACGGTGAAGCTGTAGTTTTCCAGCAGAACCTTGACGATGTTCTTGCCGATGTCGTGGATGTCCCCCTTGACGGTGGCCAGCACCACGGCCCCCTGGCTGGGCCGGTCCTCGCCGGACATGGCGTTCTGCACCACCTCAAAGGCGGCCTTGGCGGCCTCGGCGCTCATGAGCAGCTGGGGCAGGAAGAGGGTGCCCTTCTCAAAGCCCTGACCCACCTGATCCAGGGCGGGGATGAGCACGCCGTCCACAAGGTCCAGCGGGGCCTTGCCGCTCTCCAGCGCGGCCTGGGCGGCCTGGGCCGCCCCCTCCTTGCTGCCCCGCAGAACGCAGTCGGTGAGAGAGGGGCCGTTGGTGGAGGAAACAGGAGCGGCAGTTGTCTCCTGCCCGCCGTAGGCTGCGATGTAGCGGCCGCACTGGGGGTCCAGCCCCATGAGGGCCTGATAGCTCCGCCAGGCCCCCATCATGGAGGCGTTGTTGGGGTTGAGGATGGCGCAGTCCAGCCCCTGCTGGAGGGCCATGGTGAAGAAAGCGGTGTTCACCAGCTCCCGCTTGGGGAGACCGAAGGACACGTTGGACACGCCCAGGATGGTGGATACCCCCAGCTCCTGCTTAATGCGGCCCACCGCCTCCAGGGTGACTTTGGCGGCCTCAGGCTCGGAGGAGATGGTGAGGGTCAGGGGATCGATGACGATCTCCTTTCTGGGGATGCCGTACTGGGCGGCGGTGTCGCAGATCTTTTTGGCAATGGCCAGCCGGCCCTCCGCCGTGGGAGGGATACCGTTCTCGTCCAGGGCCAGGCCCACCACCACGCCGCCGTACTTCTTCACCAGGGGGAAGAGGGCGGCCATGCTCTCGGCCTTGCCGGACACCGAGTTGAGCATGGGCTTGCCGTTGTAGCGGCGCATGGCCCGCTCCATGGCCTCCGGGTCGGAGGTGTCCAGCTGGAGGGGGAGGGGGAGGACAGCCTGGAGGGACTCCATCACCTCCACCAGCAGGGCGGGCTCGTCGATCTCGGGCAGGCCCACATTCACGTCCAGCACCTGAGCCCCCGCCTCCTCCTGGGCAAAGGCCTCGTTGAGGAGGTACTCAATGTTGTGGTCCCGCAGGGCCTGCTGGAACTTCTTCTTGCCGGTGGGATTGATGCGCTCGCCGATGACCACCGGGGCGGGGCCGATCTCCACCGCCTGGGCGTAAGAGGACACCAGAGTGCGGCCGCGGTCTACGGCAGGAGTGTAGGGCTTGTCCCGGCATACCTCCACGGCTGCCTTGATATGGTCGGGGGTGGTGCCGCAGCAGCCGCCCAGGATCTGGATGCCCAGGTCGGCGATGGCTCCCATGTGGACGGCAAACTCCGCCGGGCCCACATCAAAGACGGTACAGCCGTCGCAGGCGTGGGGCAGACCGGCGTTGGGGTTGACGATCAGGGGCACCGAGGCGTATTCCACCAGCTGCTTCACGATGGGCAGCATCTGGGCGGGGCCCAGGCCGCAGTTGACACCCAGGGCGTCTACCCCCAGGCCCTCCAGCAGGGCCACGGTGGAGGCGGGGGTGCCGCCGGTGAGCAGCTTGCCGTTCTCGCCGTAGACGGTGGTCACCACCACCGGCAGGTCGCAGTTCTCCTTGGCGGCCAGCACGGCGGCCTTGGCCTCGTAGGAGTCGCTCATGGTCTCGATGAGCACCAGGTCGGCTCCGGCGGCAGCCCCCGCTTTTACCACCTGGGCGTACAGGGCCACCGCGTCCTCAAAGTCCAGGTCGCCCATGGGCTTCAAGAGCTTGCCGGTGGGGCCCATGTCCAGGGCCACGAACACATCGGGCCGGGGGTCGGCGTCCCTGGCCTCACAGGCCAGACGTACACCGGCGGTCACCAGATCCTCCAGATCAAACTCCCCTCCGGCGGGGAACTTCAGGGCGTTGGCCCCGAAGGTGTTGGTGCACAGGATGTTGCTTCCCGCCTTCAGATAGGCCTGGTGGAGGGCGGAAATGCGGTCCGGGTGGAGCAGGTTCCAGGTCTCGGGCAGCTCGCCGCCCTTCAGGCCCTGAGCCTGGAGCAGGGTGCCGGTGCCGCCGTCAAAAAACAGGCGCTGGCTGTGCAGCGCGTCCAAAAAGGTCATGGGATCATCTCCTAAAGGCGCAGTTGGTTTTGGAACAGGTGGCGCAGCCCCCGGCGTGGCATTTGCCGGGGGTATTTGCCACACCGATCACCGCCGTCACCGACTTGATGGGGGCCAGCAGGCAGGTGTCGGTGGCGGTGAGGCCGATCTTCCGGGGACCGTCCAGCCGCCGCAGCAGCTCGGGCTGGGCGGTGAGGGGGAAGTCCCCGTAGCCGGGGCTGAACCGGGGGCGCAGGTATTTGCCGGAGTAGCGTTGGGCCAGCTGGTCGCAGGCGTCGTCGCACACCGCCTCGATGAGGGCGGCGGCTACCGCCTGGTCCAAGGCGGCCCGGGCCACCTGGCCCGCCGCCGAGCGGGCGATGAGCCGGTCCACACCCACCCCCAGGGTGGCCCCGAAGAGGAGGGCGGCGGTGCAGCCGTCCAGGTGGGAGCGTAGCTTTTCGCTGTCAATGGACCAGTCCCCCAGCTCCACTCCGCCGGGGCGGAGGGTAAGGGGGACCTCCACAGCCGTCCGCCGGGGGTCGGCGGCCTCCTCCACCGCCTGGATGCGCTCTTCCAGCAGGGCGGCGGTGGCCTCGTCGGGCTGTGCGCCCCGGTAGCCCAGATAGCGCAGGGCCTCTTCCCGGGGGACATGGATCATTTCAGTACCTCCGACAGGCTGGCCTGGATGGAGGCGGCGATCTCCGGCTTGTTCATGGAGTAGATGTGGATGTGCTCCACGCCGTTGGCGATGAGGTCGATGATCTGCTCGGCGGCGTAGGCCACACCGGCCTGGCGCATGGCGGCGGGGTTGTCCCCGAACCGGTCCACAATGGCCTTGAACCGCTCGGGCAGGTAGGTGCCGGACAGCTTGCAGATGCGGGCGATCTGCTTGCCGTTGGTCACCGGCATGATGCCTGCCACCACCGGCACGGTGATCCCCTTCTCCCGGATGCGGTAGAGGAAGTTGTAGAGGATGTTGTTGTCAAAGAACATCTGGGTGGTGAGGAACTGGCAGCCCGCCTCCACCTTGGCCTTCAGGTGGTCGATATCGGCATTCTTGGTGGGGGACTCGGGGTGTCCCTCGGGGTAGCAGGCGCCGCCGATGCAGAAGTCGCCGTGGGCCTTGATGTCTTTCACCAGCTGGGCGGCATACTGGTAGTCGTGGGCGGGGGCGCCTCCCTCGGGAATGTCGCCCCGCAGGGCCAGCACGTTTTGGATGCCCTTCTCCTTCAGGTGCTCCAGCACCTGGGCCACATGCTCTCGGGTGGAGGAGGCGCAGGTCAGGTGGGCCAGCACATCCACGCCGTACTGCTGCTGGATGCCGGCGGCAATGCCCACGGTGTAGTCGCTGGTACCGCCGCCGGCGCCGTAGGTGACGCTCATAAAGTCGGGCCGCAGGGCGGCGATGTCCTGGGTGGCCCTGGCTACCGAGTCATAGGTGTCGCTGGTCTTGGGGGGAAAAACCTCAAAGGACAGGGTGGGGCGGTCCTGGTTCAGAATGTCGATGATCTTCATGGAAGCAGCTCCTTCGCTTGGGGAATTGGGAAACATTATATCACAGATGGGGGAAAAATCCTATCGCTTATCAAAAAGAAAGGGCCAGCTGTTTGACAGCTGACCCTCTTGTGCGTGTTACTTCTGCCCGGCTTCCCGCTCCCGGTGGGCCATGGCCTGGGTGATCTCCTGGAACTTGGCGGCGATGTAGCCGTAGTTCTCCCGCTTGTGGGGGAGGGTACAGCCGCTGCAGTCCTTGATGCCGCTGTCCAGATACGTAAAGTTGCCGCCGCAGTCCCGGCCCAGCATATACAGCGGGCAGTAGCAGAACAGGCAGTTGAAATCCTGGCCCTCGGGGACCTTGTGGCAGGGATAGTACTCGCACTCCTTGTTGGTGTAGAAGGAGAAGTGCTTGCCTTCCCAATAGGGTTTGTTCTCTTCCATGACCGCGCCCCTTTCCGTATCATTCTGTCCTTCCATGATACACGGAGGGGATGGGGTCTGTCAAGGAACTTAGGCCTTGCCTGCGGCCTTCAGGCCTGCCAGTACCCGGCCGGGGGTCAGGGGGAACTCGTGGAAGCGCACACCGGTGGCGTCGGCCACTGCATTGCCGATGGCAGCCAGGGTGGGGTTGACGCCGCACTCGCCGATGCCGATGATGCCGAATACGCCGGAGGGGTCCGGATTCTCCACCAGGATGGACTCGATCTCCGGCCGGTCGTCGGCGGTGGGCAGCATATAGGAGTGGAAGCCCTTGTTGTAGAAGCCCTTGCCCTCCACATAGGTCATCTCCTCCCGGACAGCGTAGCCCACGCCCTGGAGCACGCCGCCCTCGATCTGGCCCCGGCACAGGGGCGGGTTGACCGCCTTGCCCACGTCGTGGGCGGCGGCTACCTTGATGACCTTCACCATGCCGGTCTCCATGTCCACCTCCACCTCGGCGGCCTGGGCGTAGAAGGGGAGACAGTTGGGGGGCACCTGGCAGGAGGAGGCCAGGAACTGCTTGCCCTCCAGATGGGCCTGGGAGGCCATGTCGGCCAGGGTGGCCACCTGCTTGCCGTCGCAGGTGATGATGCCGTCGGTCATATCCAGGTTTTCCGGATCGATGCCCAGCTTGGGCCCCACCCAGTCAAAAATGTCCTTCCGCAGCTTTTTACCGGCGTCGGCCATGACATAGCTGACGGTGTACAGGGTGCGGGTGGCGTGGGAGCCGATGTCGAAGGGGGCGGCGTCGGTGTCGCCGAACTTCATGACGGCGTCCTTGTAGGGTACCCCGATGAGGTCGGCGGCCACCTGGAGACAGGCGGTGGTGGAGCCGGGGCCGATCTCCGGGATGGAGGAGTTGACGAAGAGGGTGCCGTCCCGCTCGATGCGGAGAATGACGGTGTTGTAGTCCACGCAGAAGGGGGCGGCGTTGCTGACGTGGGTACCGGCGGAGATGCCCACGCCCCGGCGGATGCGGCTGGTCTGCTCATTGGCCTTGCCGTGCTTGTCATACCAGCCGATGGCGGCGGCCGCCTTGTCCAGGCACTCGTTGGTGCCGCAGGAGCCAGGCGGGAAGGGGAACCAGTTCTTGGTGTCCTCCCGGGTGGAGTTCTTCTTCCGCAGCTCGATGGGGTCCATACCCAGCTTTTCCGCCATCAGCTCAATGGCGGGCTCCACTACGGCATTGCCCTGGGGGGTGCCGAAGCCGCGCATGGCGCCGGCGGTCATCTGGTTGGTGTACACTGGCCAGCCGGTGTAGCGGAAGTTGGGGATCTCGTAGGCCCCGGCGGTGCCGCAGGCGCCGCACACGCCCACCAGGTCGGTGCCGAAGGTGGCGTAGGCGCCGGTGTTCAGCCAGGCCTGGGTGTCAATGGCCACAAAGGTGCCGTCGGCCTTGGCGCCCAGCTTGCACTTCAGATAGCCGCCGTGGCGGGAGTCGGAGCAGGTGAAGTCCTCCTCACGGGTGTAGATCAGCTTGACGGGGCGGAAGCACTGCATGGACAGGGCAGCCGCCAGAATCTCCGCCTTGCCGGACAGGCCTATGCGCACGCCGAAGCCGCCGCCCACATAGGGGGCGTTCTTCACGGTGACCTTACTCACCGGAATGTCCAGGGCCTCGGCCAAAATCATCTTGGTGGGGTAGAGGGACTGGGTGGTGCAGATGACCTCCAGCCGTCCGTCGGGTTTGTAGGTGGCCACCGCGCCGTGGGGCTCCATCTGGGCCTGCTTCACCCGGGGCAGGGTCACGTCGTACTCCACCACCGCGTCGCACTGGTCAAAGGCGGAGGTGGGATCGCCGCCGAACTCCAGCACGATGGGCCCGCCGCAGATGTTATGAAAATCGGGGTTGGCAAACTTGGGCTGGACCTCGGGGGACTCGGGCTTGACGGCCTCCAGGGGGTCGTAGACGGCGGGCAGCTCCTGCCACTCCACCTTGATGAGCTTCACCGCCTGCTCGGCAATGGCCTCGGTGTCGGCGGCCACGGCGGCCACCTCGTCGCCGATGTACTTGGGTTCGTCGGTGAAGATGGTCTGATCCAGCACCGGCTTGTGGGGCAGGGGGGTGATGAACATGGGGGCCGCCCCGTTCCACACCTTGTTGGTGGTATTTTTAAAGGTACACACCGCCCGCACGCCGGGCAGGGCCTCAGCCTCAGAGGTGTCGATGCTCAGCACCTTGGCGTGGGCGTAGGGGCTGCGCAGCACTTTGCCGTATACCATCCGGGGCAGGGTCACGTCGAAGGTGAACAGGCCCCGGCCGGTAACCTTGTCAAAGCCGTCGTTGCGGGGAATGCTCTGTCCTACATATTTCATGCTCCTCACTCCCCCTTCTGGATGCGCTGGGCGGCGGCCTCCACCGCCCGCTCGATGTTGACGTATCCGGTGCAGCGGCAGATGTTGCCGCCCAGAGCCTCCCGGATCTCCTCCTTTTTAGGCTCCGGGTTTTCATCCAGCAGGGCCTTGGCCGACATGATCATGCCGGGGGTGCAGAAGCCGCACTGGACGGCCCCCTGGTTGATAAACTCCTCCTGCAATGGGTGGAGCTTGCCGTTTTTGGCCACACCCTCGATGGTCTGGATGACGGCCCCCTCCGCCCGCAGCACGGGGATGATGCAGGAGGTCACCGATTTGCCGTCCATGATAATGGTGCAGGCGCCGCACTCCCCCTTGCCGCAGCCGATCTTGGTGCCGGTGAGGTAGAGATTGTCCCGCAGGAACTGGGCCAGGGAGATGGAGGGGTCCACCTCCGCCGTAATGGCCTCGCCGTTGATGGTGGTATGTAAAACAGCCATGTCAATTCCGCCTTTCTCTCAATGTGCCAGCTGATCCCGGCAGGCCTCCAGGGCCCGGCGGATGATCACCGGCAGGGTGTCCAGCCGGTACTCCCGGCTGCCCCGCAGGGGGTTGCTTCTGGGGTTGGCGTTTTCCAGGGCCAGCTGTCCGGCCTGGGCCATGTTCTCATCGGTGAGAGGCTTGCCCGCCAGGAAGGCCTCGGCGGCGTGGGCCCGCACGGGGCCGACGCCCACAGGGGCCATGGTGATCCGGGCCCAGGTGACCAGACCGTCCTCCACATGGACCATGGCGGCGCAGTTGAGCATGGGCAGGGACAGGGATTTCCGCAGCTCCAGCCGCACAAAGGAAGCGGCCTCCCCGGGCTGGGGCAGAGGAATGGAGATCTTGGTCACCAGCTCCCGGCTGTGGTCGATGGTGCTGCGGGCAAAGCCGGCGTACATCTCGCCCATGGACAGCTGCCGCTCCCCCTGGGCGGACAGGACGGTGAAGGTGGGGGCCAGAGGGGCCAGGGACATGGCGCCGTCACCGGCGGGCTGGGCGCTGACCACGTTGCCCACCAGGGTGGCCGAGTTGCGGATCTGGAGGGACCCCACCGTGCCGCAGCCCTGGGCCAGGGAGGGGAAGTATTGGCGGACCAGCGGCGAGCGGGCGATGGTGGTCAGGGTGACGGCGGCGCCGATGACCAGCTTGCCGTCCTCCACGGTGATGCCGCACAGCTCGGGCACCCGGGTCACATCCACCCACACCTGGGGCTGTACCTTCCCGGCCTTGAAATCCACCATCAGGTCGGTGCCGCCGGCCAGGACCACGGCCCCGCCGTCGGCCTGAGCCAGCGTGTCCAGCACTTGCTGGACGGACGATGCGTTCACATATTCCATGGTATACTCCTCTCCTTTGAAACAGAATTATGAGGATTAAAACTAAACTATAATTATATTTAAACCTTTTGGTACAGGAAAGTCAAATGGATGGTTCGGACGCGAACAAAGATTGGAAAAATCCGAAAGAGTGCCGACAAAGGGAGAATGAGAAAAGTGAAACAGACAAAATGAATATAAAAAGTGCTAAGTTTTCCGGGATTACCTGGTGGTAATGGGGTAAATTGATAAAGAAAATTTACGTTGTGTTTTTGAAAACACAACGATATAATGGCCATAGAAGCAAAAACCGCCCGGCATAGCAGCCGGACGGCAGAGAAGGGAGCGGGCCATGCGGGGGGAAGGAAAATTCTATCTGACCGATGAGACGGGGCGGCGGATCTTCGGGCCGGGACCGGCGGAGCTGCTGGAGCAGGTGGAGCGGACCGGCTCCCTGCGGGCGGCCGCCCAGGAAATGGGGCTGTCTTACTCCAAGGCTCAGAAGATTCTCCATGCG
>PPYE01662504.1_pt1 | contig 11266 bp, 16 predicted proteins | sample 1559881 | NCBI WGS metagenome assembly PPYE01 (sample SAMN08240022, study PRJNA423297) | Human gut metagenome, whole genome shotgun sequencing project.
CCGCGCCATCCAGACTGTACGCGAATAAAAGAACACGAAAGGCAGGGCTTTGCGCGTATTTATAAAGCCCTGCCTTTCCGATGTCCACATCGCTGTACGTCTCAATATCGATCGATAAATGCTGTACAGCGCCCATTTTTATCTGCCTGTAACCGGCATGCCGGTGATCGGATCAACTGTAAAGCCTGTGTTGTATGCCGGTGTAACAGCTTGGAATGCCTCTGCTGCGGTCACGCGTCCGTCAAGCGGTTCGCCGTCGCGCACCTTTTGTACGCCGTTTAAGCCGCAGCCAACGCCCTTTTTGCCATTTGAGTTATACGGGAAAAAGTTAACGCTTACGTTACCATACATACCGGAGTAGACCTGCGTCGGGTCAATGATGGGCTGCACCTGTGCATCGACCACGAAGGGAGGCTGTTTGCAGGATGCGGTAAACACCCAGCAGCCTTTGCACTCTGCGCCAAAGGGTTGTCCATCTGAAGGGCGAGCGCCGTCGCCGTCATGTACGCAGATTGCCGGCTGCGGCGGCCGCACGCCGTTCCACCTGCTCGCTACGCCATTTTCGATGGCCTGTGCGATCGCCTGATCGATCTGCGCTTTTGCGGCGGTGTTGGTTTTAGGTACGAGGATGGTTACCGAGTATTTCGGGTCCTGCCCCGGCCGCGCCTGCGGCTGAAAAAGGTTGCAGTAGGAAAAACGAACGTCTTTAATTGTAATAGCCATAAAAGTAGTCTCCTTGTTGTAATATTCATAGTAGCGGTCTTCCAGATATTCTTTTCCGAGTGACATTAGGCATCGACCGCCTTAAAAGCTGCTGCGGCAGGATTATACGGCGGGCGGTTGTCGGACGCGGGAACGAGCGTCGGCTTGCCAGGCGTTTTTTGTACGAGGTCAGTTGTGGTCTCGGCAAAAAGCTTTTTGCCGAGCGCCTTTTCGAGTCCCGCCACCGTAACGGGTTTCCGCTCCCAGAGCAGCGCTTCCTCAATTCCGCGTTCGGTGAGCAGTTTAAACGCTTGATCCGTTCCGCCTGCCCAGTCGCGCGAGCCTCTTCCCTCAACGACCTTCCAGCCCTTGATCTCCCGACCCTCAAGTGCGGCGGACAGCGCGTAATCCTGCAGGCTTTTGACCCAGTCCTGCAGATCTTTTGCACGGGTCAGAATATCGCCGATTTCAGAGTCAGTGAGCAGCTGTGCGCCCTCTGTTTTTGGAGCGGCTTCCGGTTCCGCGCCCTTCAGCGGCTCCAGCTCCAGCATCTTTCTGGCACGGGCGCTGCATTGCGCTTTTGCACGGCAGAAGCGGCACCAATCGCCAGGCGCGAAGTCACCTTTGCCTTCCCAGGCTAATTTAGCCAGTGGTGCGACGTACTGTGTGCCCCAATCCTCGAGCACGGTTACTTCAGTGTCCCACCCCTTGACGCCGCCCGCGTTAGGCTGGACAATGGACAGATGCACGTTACGGATGCTGTCGCCATATACGGTAGAGTAGGTATGCAGCGCGCCCAGTCCATACAGCATCATCTGCGGATTGTTGTCCGCTTCTACCGGGACGCCGGAGCCATTTTTGTAATCAACAACACAGATGCGCCCTTCGCCAATCATGATGCAGTCAGCGGTCCCGAAGCCATCCGGTACAAGATGGGAGTAGTCCACGCGGTTTTCAAGCGTAACAAAAGGTGGGGAGGAAAAAGACAAAGCCAATGTTTTGAGATGCTCTAAATACATGTCCGTCGCCGCATCCATACCCTTATCGTAATAAGGGGATTCTTTGAGCTTTTTGAGCCGGCTGTTAAAGGTCCGCGCCGACATCGGCTCAATGAAGTATTTCCGGGCTTTAAGCTCTGCGATGCTGTGAGCCAATGTTCCCGCCGCAGCGTATTCGCTTTGTGTGTCCGGGAATTGTACACACAGTCTTGCGGACGGCGGACAATGGAGCCACCTGTGTGCGCTGGACGCGCCTAAAAGCGCATGCTTATCCGGCATCAGATTTTCGCCCCCAATCCACGGAGCGCCGTTGCAAACGGCCCGACCTGCTCCGGTTTTAGAGCGTTGACCGCCGGCACGTCGTACTGCTTAAGCAGGGCGAGTAGCTCCGGCATTTTTGCGGGCGCTGCGCTGATCAGATCCGCGCCAGCCTTTGCGACCTGCTCAAGCGTGATAGCAGGAGCCGCCGCGACCGGTACAGCTGTATGGACTGGCGCAACAGGGGCAGCCGGCGGGGTCACGGGCGTAGCAGGTTCCGTAGGGGCTTTCTCGTTTTGCAGCAGGAGCGTGTTGTCGTATGTAGCGCCATTATTGCAGTGGATTGTCTTTGGTGCGTAAGATCGTGTCCAATCTACACCCTCGTCTTCTGGAGCCACATCCTTCGGGCTTTCGCCTTGGATGATCTGATTTGCCGCGGCGCTGACGTTTTCGTCCATCATGCAGCGCGTGCCAAAGGCGGCGCACTGTGACAAAGCTTCAAGAGGCGTAGCGCCCTCAATAATGATTTTGATGCTCATTTCCTTGTAATCCTCCTTTTAATCCGCGTAAAGATACCGCGGTCGCGGTATCCGTCTCTGTATGCGGCAGCCACAATGTCATTCATGATAGCCTTAAACAGCCGCTCTTCATCATTCTGGCAGTCCCATTGATATTGATGTTTTGCCGGAACGGTGATCTCTTTTTTATGCAAGGATAAGACCTCCCTTAGATGGTATACCGATATCGCAGGTTGTTGATGTCGTCCTGTGTCAGGCCGGCCAGATTATCGCCGCGCCGGCGGCAGACGAAAAACGGCCCTGCAACTGGATACGCCCCGAATAAGATATGCCGGTTAAGCGGCAGCCGGAGCAGGAGCCCCTCGTCATTGCACACCAGGACCAGGTTATCCGGCAGCGTCACGGTCTCTATGTAGCCGTGTACAAGCTCCTGCATGGACTTAAGATCGCCTTTTATGTCAGCTTCTACCGGATCCTCGGTGACCGGGAAATACAATACAGTCAATTTGCATCACCTCCCAGCATATCAAATAATGCGTGTCCGGCTATAAACATGGCGAGAATTGCTACAATCAGGCCATTTGCGGCGTCGCCGGTAAGACAATTGCCAAAGAGCAGCACACCCGCCCCCAGCGGAAGCATAAACGCGCAGCATATAAGCAGCCGCAGAATCGTTTTGAGGGCTTGCATTTTTGTGCGTGATGAGGTATACTTAACTTGGATGATTTTTGTTGTGCCTGTGCCGGCTTCCGCCGTGCCAGGCATTTTCTTTTTGTCCATCATGTTTGTCCTCCATTTAAGTACCAATTGTAAAAGGGGAGTGTCGGTATCCGGTAGTACATCCGTCCGTCGCGCGTCCCCGGCAGTCGTTTACCAGTCGAGGTCTTTTTCGGCACCTGCGTGGGATATACGATTGCTTTAATCGGGCAGTTCGCGCTTTCCAGCCAGTCCTGTATGCGATCCGGCTTTAGGTTTAAAAACTTGGCTACCGCAGGCACGGTAAGGCATCCCGGATTTTCTGCGGCCAGCGCTTCCAGCTCCGCGCGTTTTGCTTCCATAGCGGTCATAATGTTTCCCCTCGTTTCGTGCTGTATTTGCGGAGCAGATCAAACAGCGCAGGGATAAGCACAGAATCTCCGTATTCAGAAGCAATGCAGCGCGCAACTGTGCTAAGCAACTGTTGGGCAATTTTTGCATCGGATACTCCGGGCCGACGACTGCTATTTGCAGCAGCCAGCCAGGAGTTGATGTAGGGATCGAGCGCCCGAATTATGCTGAAAGTGGCCCCGGTAGAGTCTACCTTAAATTTATTTCCAGTACTGTCGACTGTGATTGTGATCTTTGCTGATTGATTTTGCATTTTAATCTTTCTTTCCCTTTAGCTTTTCGATTTTAGCTTTAAGTTCCGTGATTTCTTTTGCCCGAAACAACAGGATTGGCGAAAGCTCCTCCTTCCTCTAAATCTCCCAAATCCCTTCATTGAGCTGGATGAACACGAAGGCACGATTTCGTGTTGCGTCCGGCTTTCCCTCTTCGAGCTCCCAGCCTTCGTAGACTTCGGCGCCAATTACGCGGAGTGCGTTGCACAGCGTAGATTTTCCGGTTTCCTTGGAGCGGTCGCCGTCAATGAGGATCGGCACGCCATGTAGGATCGCTTCAGCGACAAGCTTGAGTTGTTCGTCGTTTAATATGGATGATTTAATCATTTTGTTTTCAATTCCTTTCATTCAGTTTTATTCCATAAGGCCCATCTTGCGTAGTTTGGCGTATCTGCGCTCTAATTCGCCGATGTCCAGGCCCCACGCTTCAAAGGCATCCTCTGTGTTGACATACATCGCGTTGTAATATGGGCGGTTTCGCTCAATCATCCGCTTCTTGGCGAGATCTTTTAGCTGCACGATCCGCGATGATCCGATATGCCCAAAAAGTTCCCGGATATCACTGTTTGATAGCTCGATGCGGGTGTAATACAGCCGGATTGCCGAACTGATATCCACTATCTGCGGTACTCTTACTGCCATCTTTTCTCACCTGCCTTTCTGCTTGTCCTCCTTCTGATCACGCAGAAACTTGCGTATTGCGTAAGTTAGGAGCAAAAAAAATATGAGCCGATTCAATAGAATCATCGCAAAGAGCCTCTGCCAGCATAGCTAACTTACAATACGGAATATTAGTTGGATTCTCCAAATATCCCGCCAACGTGTTGCGATTAACCCCGATTTTTGCCGCTAGTGATGTTATGGTATAGCCCTTTTCGCCCATTTTCCCACGGATCTTTGGAACATTTACAAAGTACATTCTGATCACCACCTTTCGTATTGCGTAAGTTTATGATATAGCATTATTGCGCAAATGTCAAGGGCCTTTGATAAAAAACTTTCGCGATTTGCAAGTTTTATCTTGCAAATCGGTCAAGGTTATGATATTATACACGTGACAAGGAGATGATATCGTGGGGTTATCAAACATATTGCGCAAACGCAGAAAAGAACTTGGTTTAACGCTTGCTGAAATCGCAGCTAAAATGGGCGTATCAGAGGCCACAGTGCAGCGTTGGGAAAGCGGGAACATTAAAAATATGCGCCAAGAGCGCATTTCCAGCTTAGCGGAGGTGCTACATGTCACACCGGCTTATTTAATGGGGTGGGAAGAAGAAAGTACGCAGGGACAAAAAAAAGAGGCCGTCCAAAAGGACGACCCCAATGAGAAGAAGAAAGATGAAATTAGGCGCTTGTTCGATCAAATGTCTCCCGATCAACAAGAGGCGTTTCTTCTTGACGCCTACCGGATCGTATACGGGCATACATCAGAAGATCACTAAAGTTATCCGGTGAAGCGTCATCAAGAATCAGATCTAAGCGATTAAGACGGGAATCATTAAGTATTTTTTCTTTCTTATTTAAGCAAGCATCAACCTCATCCGCGCGTGAAAAAACATCCATGACAACCTCCTTTGTGTTCTCATTATAGAACACTTGTTCTTATCTGTCAATAGGATTTCTACAGTATTCTGTTCCCCTTACATTCATACCCACACGCGAAATTCACAAAATTAAATCATATTTATCACAACCTTTTGTGCTTGTTTATGACTGTATTATAGTGCTTTACTATATCATTTTCAACAGGAAATTTTTGGAGCGAAAACTTAATCTATATCGGTCGTTAATCTGGAAGATAATATAAAAGAATATTGCTTTTTCTTGACAGTTTTCGCGCGATAGTATACCATAATTTATGGGACACTTTAGCGCACCAGATAATTCATTCAAGTGTTCCAAAAATTGAGGAGGTTGTTTTTATGATGATCGAATGCCCAAAGTGCCACGAGTTGAATGGCGAAAACCGGGACACCTGCTGGAAGTGCAAAACGCCTTTCCCTAAACATGCGCGAAAAAGACTTTGTGAGAGCTGTGGAGCCACCTGCCCAGAGAGTGTGGTTGTATGTCCGAGCTGTGGGCAGAAACTGCGTACGTCGGCTGAAATTCGGGAGTCTCAGCGTCCGGTGGCTAAATCTGCACAGTCGGATAATCCGAAATGGATGTATGTCGTCGCCGTATTGTTGCCACTTATCGGTATTATCTTGGGGTGCATTTACATATCGAAGGACGAACGGGATTTCGGGCAGTCCTTGATTAAAGTCAGTGTAATCGTGTTTGTTGTCTGCGCCGTCATTGCGGGTATCGCCGCAGGCTGCGCGATCTCAGAAGCAAACCGGATTATGAATTCTTTGCAATAAAAAAAACACCTGCTTTGTTGGCGCAGAGCAGGTGTTGAAGATGCCATTAAGGGCAGAAACCCTATAATAGCGCCATGCAAGCATATTATAGCATCTGCCCTTGGAAAAGTCTACATTTTTTTAGGAGGATGTTATAATGGGAAGACCAAAGAAAGAAAAGCCGAATCACGGCAATTTGTATGAAGTGAAGGTAAATTTTGCGGAGAAGGGCGAGCAGCGGGATATGCGGTCTTTTTATTCTCCGATCAGTAAGGATGACGCGCGTCGCAAGGGGTTAGAAGCCCGCGCAGAATACAAAGCCAATCTGCAGCACGGTATTATAGAGCCACAAGCCTGCACGTTTGAACAGGCCGCAAAGATCTGGCTCGAGCTTAAAAAGGCGACCGTGAAAGCAAATACCTATCAATACACCTACGAGGACAATGTGCAGAGGCATCTATTACCGTACTTTGGCGCATACCAGCTGCGCGCCATCAAGCCGCTTATGTTACAGCAGTTTTTTGCGCAGTACGCGGGTAGATCGGAGTCGCTGGTGCACAAGCTGGCGCTTTGCCTTAACGGCATCTTTGCAATGGCGATCGATAATGATATGCTGATCAAAAACCCGATGGCAAAAATTAAACCATCCGGAACAGAAGCCGCGGAGAAACAAGTATACACAAAAGCGCAACGTAAGTTGCTTGTTACAGAGTGCATGCGATTAGGGTATGTCGATCTGGTGTTACTGTTTGACGCAGGTCTGCGTCGCAGTGAGTTGCTTGGGCTTGATTGGGACCACATTAACACAGACGAGGGATGGATACAGGTCGAGCACGGTGTTGTTCCGGCCCCTGGTGGGGCCGAGAAGGGTGACCCAAAGTCAGATGACAGTAGGCGTATCATCCCGATCAGCGTACGCACTGCGGCATTTCTGGCAGAGCATAGAGGGAGCGACTATGTTGTTACTGGCACGCGGCAATACATGTCTCCGAGCGGTTACGCGCGGAAATATCACCGCCGGATGGAGCCTATGTGTCGGAAGCTTGGCCTGCCATATCTACCCCCGCACAATCTACGGCATACATATGGCACACAGCTGCGCGAGAATGGAGCAGACGTTTATACGATACAGCACGCCATGGGGCATGCCGATGTGCGGATAACCACTAAGTTGTACGTGCATAACGATATACAGATCCTGCGCCGTAATATGCACTTAGACGATGATGAGGAGCAGGATAAAAAGCAAGACAAATGTTCGTAAAATGTTCGTAAATGTCCCGCGAGTGCAGCTATAACGGTCTCATGGATATGACTGTTAATCAGGGTGTCACTGGTTCGAGTCCAGTTGGAGGAGCCAAAACAAAGAAGATCATTTCGATGATCTTCTTTTTCTTTTGTACGCTTTCGTATGAGAAAACCCCTGGTAGAACCAGGAGTAAATAAAACCTCTATGGGCAGAATCGAGATGGTCTGGCGACCGCATCACGAAAATCCAAGGAGGTTTTAGATTGACATACCTACAGAGAGCGGCATCTAATTAAGTGTTCTTTTATTTATTATTTCTTTTAGAGTAAAAGGCGATTTATAATCAATCGCTTTTTAACTTATCACAAGTTTATTTTTTTCTTTTGTAAATAATCGGTACATTGTAGCCGAAAGTTCTTTTTCCATTTAACTCCATTATTTCTGAAACTTCGAGCCATTCAGGCGAAAAACGCTCAAAGAGGGTAAACTTTAAAACAGGTGTGAACATACTGACGCTTCCTCCTTCAAAAACTCCATCTTTTAGTTGATATAAAGCTGGCGTAAATTTTGAAGATGGTTTTAATGTCTGGAAATCAACGACTGTTAACTCTTTATAATTAAATGTATTCTTATTGTATCCTTCAGGAATATCATAGGAAGTTAGTAAAATACCATCTTTTTCCTCCGTAAAAAGAAAAAGATGAGAAGAAGCGTGTTTTCCTTTGCTAGTCGTATAGTAGCTTTCTTCTACGAGAAATTTTCCCTGGAAATCATCAGGTAAGTTTCTAATTTTATTATTACATACTGTATTGATATGTTCTGCATACGGAAAATCAGAATTATCATTTTTTAATTCGCTATATTGTTCCTCGTTATCAAAATTTCCTATTAATAATTCTATGAATTGTTGTAGTTGACTCATTAAGATATACCCCCTAATTATTTTTCGGTAATAATATATACCTTCTTTTTAAATATGTCATTAAACATGTGTGAAAAAAATTGTAAAACTATTTGGTTAGATATTAATTGTTATTTGTGATTGGCATCCTTTTATTGCTTGCTGTAAAAAGTCTTTATTGAACATTTGATATTCTCACCTTCACGTTCCCACATTTCCGATCTGATGGCGGACGAACGATTAAACAGCAGCGCGGGCAGGAAGATCTTCGCCATGATGGGGGAGGAGGACCGCGATCCGAAAACGCGCGGCCCGATCGCGCGCGAGGTGTTTGCGGCGAATAAAGAATCCGTCGCAGCAACATATAAATCTCCACGTATACTAAACGAATCGTTCATTATAGGTGGAGATTTACTTATTGTATAATTCTGCCGCACTATAATAAATCGCTTCTATTTGAGAAGGAAAACGTATTCCGCGCATTAAAAAGGCCCCCTAAATTTAAGGGGGCTGGCTCGCCGTAAGGCGAGACCGGGAAATACTTATTTATACTGCTCGTTTTCCTCAAGCACCTCAATTTCATTCAGCCACATCGCCGCGGAAGCGTCGCTTGGCATGCGCCAGTCGCCGCGCGGCGAGAGAGAAACGGAGCCGACCTTCGGTCCGTCCGGCAGACAGGAGCGCTTGAACTGCTGTGAAAAAAAGCGGCGATAGAAGGTCTTGAGCCAGTGCAGAATAATGGGCTTTTCATACGCGCCATCGAATACATAACAGGCGAGGCGATAAACTTTTGCGGGCGAGAATGTCCACCGGATGCCGTAGTAGAGGAAAAAGTCGTGCAGCTCATACGGCCCCACCAAGTCCTCCGTTTTCTGTGCGATTTCGCCTCCGCTTGGCGGCAGAAGCTCTGGACTTACCGGCGTGTTAAGAATGTCGCGCAGCACCGCATCTAAAGCGGAGGGGGCAGAGCGCGACGCCTCATAGGCAACAAGATACCGCACCAGCGTCTTGGGCACAGAGGCGTTTACCGCGTACATCGACATGTGGTCGCCATTGTAGGTTGCCCAGCCGAGCGCCAGCTCCGAAAGGTCGCCCGTTCCGATCACCATACCGCCCGTCATGTTTGCAATATCCATCAAAATCTGCGTGCGTTCACGCGCCTGTGCATTTTCATACGTTACGTTATGGCAGTTTGGATCGTGTCCAATGTCTGCAAAATGCTGATCTACCGCTTTTTTAATATCCACGCAGGAAAACGTCACACCAAGCTCCGTGCAGAGCGCTTCAGCGTTCGATTTGGTACGAACCGTCGTGCCGAAGCAGGGCATCGTCACCGCGTGGATGTCGGTGCGCGGCCGTCCAAGCGCATCCATCGCCCGCACGCATACCAAAAGAGCCAGCGCGGAGTCCAGCCCGCCGGAGATACCGACCACCGCCGTTTTCGCGTGAGAGTGGGCGAGCCGCTTTTTAAGGCCCATCGCCTGAATGGTGAGAATATCTTCACAGACCGCCGCGCGATCTTCTTTACCGGCGGGGATAAACGGCAAACGGGAGATGCTGCGGGTAAGCTTTGTCCTGCAAAGCGGCAGGGAGAATGAGACGGTCAGATAATCCGCGTTGTCCGCCGCCGGATAGGTGGTCATCTTGCGGCGCTCTGCCGCAAGACGCTGTACGTCAATCTCGCTTGTAAGCAGTGCGTCCGTTTCATAGAGGCTCTCTGCCACAATCGCGTCGTTTTCCGCAATCAGGTTGTGTGCGGCAAAAGCCATGTCGGTCGTGGATTCGCCCTCGCCCGCATCCGCGTAGAGATAGGCGCACACAAGCCGGGCGGACTGCCCGGTAACAAGCTCGCGGCGATACGCGGCCTTTCCGACCAGCTCATCGCTCGCAGAAAGGTTTACAATCACCGTTGCGCCCGCCAATGCATGGCGGGTGGAAGGTGGGCAGGGCGCCCAGAGATCCTCGCAGACCTCACACGCAAACGAGAACTCCGGCATCTCGTCGCAGGCAAACAGCAAATCTGTGCCGAACGGCACCATGTCCCCGCCAAAGGCGATCAGTTCCGTCCCCTCCGGTGCGGGGGTGAATTGGCGTCTCTCGTAAAATTCATTGTAGTTCGGCAGATGCGTCTTCGGCACAAGCCCCAAAAGCCGGCCTTTAGAAACCACTGCCGCGCAGTTATACAGCTTGTGGTTATTTAAGATCGGCACGCCCACGACCGTCACCATGTCAAAAGTCTCACTCGCGTCGATGACTTCAAGCAGCGCGCATTCCGCCGCTTTTATAAGCGCGGACTGAAAAAACAGGTCGCCGCAGGTATAGCCCGTCAGCCCAAGCTCCGGAAAGACGAGCAGTTTTACGCCCCCCTTTGCGGCCTGCTCCATTAAGTCGATAGTCTTTTGCGCGTTGTGCGCGCAGTCCGCCACCACGATTTCCGGCGTGGCGCAGGCAACCTTTAAAAATCCATCAAACATAGCGTTTCCTCTCCTTTAGTACGGTTAAAAGACGCAAAACCGCCAGTATGTTCCGGCGGTATTTCCGTTTTATTTTTTCGCGCATTCACGCATCCAGATCTCTTCGTTCTCATGGCGGCGCGGCCGTCCCATCAGGTCGGAGAGCGCCTGCCACGCCGTCTTTTCTCCATCTAAAACGCAGCAGAGCTGGTCGGTGATCGGCATTTCCACATGATACTCGCGGCTTAAGGCCCTTGCCGTGCGCGCGGCCGAGCATCCTTCAACCGTCATACCGACGCGTTCCACCGCTTCGTCCGCAGGAATGCCCTGCCCGATGAAAATGCCGCAGCGGCGGTTTCTTGAGTGCATACTCGTGCAGGTGACGATCAGATCGCCCATACCCGTAAGGCCGGTAAATGTCTCCGGCTGCGCTCCCATGGCAAGCCCCAAACGCGCGATTTCCGCTAAAC
>PPYE01187506.1_pt1 | contig 11264 bp, 9 predicted proteins | sample 1559881 | NCBI WGS metagenome assembly PPYE01 (sample SAMN08240022, study PRJNA423297) | Human gut metagenome, whole genome shotgun sequencing project.
TGTCTTTAGCAGTTATTACGGATTCATCGGTTAATCTACCTACTGAAATTCAGGGGCATGCTGATGTTTATATTTTAGATATTCCGGTTATCGTTGAGGAACAGCCTTTTGTTGAAGGAAAGAACTTGGATGTGAATCAGTTTTATGAGAAAATGGCAAACTCTGAGGAACTGCTCAAGACGTCACAACCTAATCTAGCCGACTTGGATAACCTTCTCATGGAGTTGGGGGAGCAAGGATATACCCATGTCATTGGGCTTTTCCTTTCTTCGGGGATTTCTGGTTTTTGGGCTAATAGTCAGTTTTTGATTGAAGATCATGCCAAGTTGAAGGTTGCTTTTCACGAGACTAAAATCACGGCAGCTCCTATGGGTGCTATGGTTAGAAACGTTTTGCATTGGTCAGAGCAAAGAATGTCATTCGAGAATATTTTGAAGAAGCTCGAGAAGCAAGTAGAAAACACGACGGCTTATATTCTTGTGGATGATCTTAATCACCTTGTTAAGGGTGGCCGCCTGTCGAATGGCTCAGCTATTTGGGGAATATCTTATCTATCAAACCCATTTTACATTTTAATGCTGAAGGCAAAATCGTTGTTTTTGAAAAGGTACGTACAGAGAAGAAAGCTAAGAAACGCTTGGTTGCCCTAGCCGAAGACAATCGTGAAATGGAGCTTAGCATCCTTCATACCAATGCTCCTGAAAAGGCTGAGGCTTTTAAAAGTCAGCTGGAAGCTCAAGGGATTACTGTTTCATCGGTGGAATCCTTATGTGTTGTGATTGCGACGCACTTGGTCGAGGGAGCGCTAGTGCTAGGTTTAACACCTAAATTTACCAAATAAGTACAATCCATCTGGAATCAGGCTTGCCTATGAGCGAGATCAATAGAGAGGAAAAATAATATGTCTATTAAAGTTATTGTTGCCGGATTTAAAGGAAGAATGGGTTCAACTGCGGTTGAAATGGTTAAGGGAGATGATGAATTGACCTTGGCTGCCTTGCTTGACCCGTTTGCGGCAGAAAAGGAAGTGGATGGTGTTCCTGTCTTCACGGATAAAGCTGATTTGGTTGGTTTCGATGCAGATGTTTGGGTAGATTTCACCATTCCTGCTGTTGCCTATGAAAATACCCATTTTGCCTTGGAAAATGGCTTTGCACCGGTTGTAGGAACAACAGGCTTTACTGAAGCACAAATTCAGAAATTGACAGATCTTTCTAAAGACAAGTCTATAGGTGGATTGATTGCTCCTAATTTTGCTATCGGTGCTATCCTTCTTATGAAGTTTGCAGCAGAAGCTAGTAAATATTTCCCAGATCTTGAAATCATTGAGCTTCACCACGATAAAAAGAAAGATGCGCCATCAGGTACAGCAGTGAAAACAGCTGAACTTATTCGTGAGGTTCGCGAGAGCAAACGTCAGGGAGCTGAGGATGAAATGGAAACACTTGCTGGAGCACGTGGTGCAGAGTTTGATGGTTTCCGTATTCACAGTGTTCGTTTGCCAGGTCTTGTGGCTCACCAAGAGGTTATCTTTGGTGCCCAAGGAGAAGGATTGACCTTGCGTCACGATTCTTATGACCGTATTTCTTTTATGAGCGGGGTCAATCTTGGTATTAAAGAAGTGGTTAAACGTGATCAGCTTGTTTATGGTTTGGAACATTTACTATGAAATTAAGTTATTTGCCTTCTGAATTTCAGAAGGCTTTACCAATATTAGAGAAAATTAAGGCTGCAGGGTTTGAGGCTTACTTTGTTGGTGGTTCAGTCCGCGATGCCCTTCTCAACCGTCCTATTCACGATGTTGACATTGCTTCGTCTTCTTATCCTGAGGAGACCAAACAGATTTTTGAGCGTACGGTAGATATCGGTATTGAGCATGGGACTGTTTTGGTTTTAGAAAATGGCGGTGAGTATGAGGTGACAACTTTCCGAACAGAAGATGTCTATGTGGATTACCGTCGTCCGTCTAGCGTGTCCTTTGTACGTTCATTGGAAGAGGATCTTAAGCGTCGTGATTTTACAGTCAATGCTTTTGCTCTTAATGAAAATGCTGAGGTTATTGATAAGTTCAATGGTCTTGCTGATTTGGACAACCGTGTCTTAAGGGCTGTTGGTAAGGCTGAGGAACGCTTTAACGAAGATGCCCTTCGCATCATGCGTGGGCTACGTTTTGCAGCGAGCTTAGACTTCGATATTGAAGAAAAGACTTTTGAGGCTATGACTAGTCATGCTTTTCTTTTGGAAAAGATTTCGATTGAGCGAAGTTTCATCGAGTTTGATAAGTTGCTCTTGGCACCACATTGGAAAAAAGGGGTTAAGGCTCTTCTAGCGACTAAGGCATATCAGTATCTGCCAGATTTTCAAGAGACAGCAGAGGAATGGCAGTCTTTTGTAGCAGATTATGCTGAAGACTTTAGATTTACGAGTTCTGAGCAGGCCTGGGCGGCAACTCTTCTGGCTCTCAAGCACGATAATCCACGCTCTTTTCTTAAAAAATGGAAGACATCTGTCAATTTTCAGAAGACCGTTCAGTCTTTGATTGAGATTTTTAGATTCCGAATGGAGAGGGAAGTGACCAAACAAGATGTTTATCATTATGGTAAGGAGCTCTTAAAGGAAGCTGAAACCTTGAGACAGGCTCAGAGATTAGATGTGGATTATGAGCGTATTGCCGAGTTGGATGGTCAGTTGCTCATTCATGATAAGCACGAGATCGTTGTTAATGGTGGCAAGCTGATGAAGGAGCTGGGATTCAAACCTGGTCCAGATCTTGGTCGTACTCTCAGAGCTATCGAAAATGCTATCGTTGATGGTGAATTAGCTAATGATGAGGAATCCATCATGGCCTTTGTTCAAGCTATGAAACAAGTCTAAAGACGTAATAAAAATGACACACCGCTACAGAACATGCGTAGGATCCGTAGCGGTGTTATTTGTAAAAAGGAAGTAAGATGTCAGATTTTATTGTTGAAAAATTGACCAAGTCCGTTGGGGACAAGACGGTTTTTAAAGAGATTTCATTTATTATCCATGATCTGGATCGTATTGGGATTATTGGTGTCAATGGGACTGGTAAGACAACCTTGTTAGATGTTGTATCAGAGCGTATTGGTTTTGATGGTGACGTGTCACCTTTTACCAAGGCTAATGGTTATAAGATTGCTTATTTAACTCAGGAGCCTGAATTTGATGATGGCAAGACAGTGCTTGATACGGTCTTGTCATCAGACCTTCGTGAGATGGCCTTGATTCGTGAATATGAGACCCTCGTGGCGGATTATTTTGAGGATAATCAATCTCGTTTAGAGACGGTTATGGCTGAGATGGATAGTCTTGATGCTTGGTCCATTGAGAGCGAGGTTAAGACGGTTTTATCTAAGCTAGGTTTGTCAGACCTCTCTCAAAAGGTTGGAGACCTCTCAGGTGGTCTCAGACGCCGTGTGCAGTTGGCTCAGGTTCTCTTGAATGATGCTGATCTTTTACTTTTGGACGAACCAACCAACCATTTGGATATTGATACCATTGCTTGGTTGACTAATTTTCTCAAGTCTTCCAAAAAAACGGTCCTCTTTATTACCCACGACCGTTATTTCTTGGATAGTGTGGCAACACGCATCTTTGAGCTAGACCAGGCAAATCTGATTGAGTACCAAGGGAATTATCAAGATTACGTGCGACTCAAGGCTGAACAAGATGAGCGTGATGCTGCAGCTCTTCATAAGAAAAAGCAACTCTATAAGCAGGAGTTGGCATGGATGCGAACGCAACCACAGGCACGTGCGACTAAGCAACAGGCTCGCATCAATCGTTTTAAGGAGCTTAAGGGTGAGATTCACCAAACGTTCAATAATGACGATTTTGAAATTAACTTTGAGACTAGCCGTATTGGTAAGAAGGTAGTTAACTTCGAACATGTCGATTTTGCTTATGAAGATGGTAAGCCAATTCTCAGTGACTTCAATCTTATCATGCAAAACCGTGACCGTATCGGTATTGTTGGGGATAACGGTGTCGGAAAATCAACCTTGCTCAATCTGATTAATGGTGACCTTGTTCCCACAGCTGGTGTCTTAGATATTGGTGAGACTGTACGTATTGGCTATTTCTCACAGCAAATTAAAGATATGGATGAGAGCAAGCGTGTCATTAACTACTTACAAGAAGTCGCAGATGAAGTCAAAACAACTGTTGGGACCACCAGCATCACAGAGCTCTTAGAGCAATTCCTCTTTTCTCGTTCTACCCATGGAACACAGATTGCCAAGCTATCTGGTGGAGAAAAGAAACGTCTTTATCTACTCAAGATTCTGATTGAAAAGCCTAATGTTCTGCTTTTGGATGAGCCGACAAATGATTTGGATATTGCGACTTTGACTGTTTTGGAGAACTTCCTCAATGGTTTTGGTGGCCCTGTTGTAACCGTCAGTCACGACCGCTATTTTTTGGACAAGGTGGCTAACAAGATTCTAGCTTTTGAGGAGGGTGGGGTGCGTGAGTTCTTTGGCAACTATACTGACTACCTTGATGAAAAAGCCTTCTTACAAGAGCAATCAGCCCTTCTAGAGAAAGAAAAAGAGCAAGCTAGAGTTAAGGTTGAGAAAGTCAAAGAAGATAAAAGACGCATGAGCTATTTTGAAAAACAAGAGTGGGCGATTATCGAGGATGAAATTACCGACCTCGAAGCTAAAATCGAAGAGATTGAAGCAGCCATGCTTGAAAATGCTAGTGATTATGGACAGCTAGCAAGTCTTCAACGTGATTTAGACACCACTAATGAAACCTTACTTGAAAAATACGAACGTTATGAGTATTTGAGTGGGCTAGAGGGATAAACTCTTTAACATTCAAAGCATGCTAAAAGCCCTGCATATGCAAGGCTTTTTTATATTATTACGTAGTGAAATAACTTTGTTCTACCATAAGCGGAATGAAAAGGAGAGGACAGATACACCTGCAAAGATAATTAAGGAGGCTGCAAAGCGACCAATAAGAAAGGCTGAGAAAAATGGTCCACAAAAGAGCAAGACTCCAAATACTAAACAAATCAAGGCGATTGACAAAGCAGGTTGCCCTGAAAAACCAAACTGACGTTGGTGATAAGCTTGGAAGCCTTGGGTAAAGGCTGAGACAAGGAGCCACCAAGCGATGATGGTCACAGCGACACCTGAGAGTACCCATACCGATGCCGATAGCAAAATAATACCAAAAACAATCGAAATGACGCTTTGAAGTAATTGGAAGAAGGAACGGTTCTCGTTATCACGTTTGAAATAAACCATGAGACTTGAACCCCCAGAAATGAGCATCATTAGAGCAAAAATCCAACCAACAATGGCAAGAAGGCTTGTAGGATTAGCGAAGAAAAAGACACCTAAAAGAATAATGAGAATCCCGCTAATTAATGTAAAACTTTTCATATGCTACCTCTTATTAATTTTTCTTAATACTACTACGTAAGGTAAAAATTGTCAAACAAAACCTACTTTAGATTGGTTAGGTCTGATAAGTGTAGGTAGCGGCTTTTTTAGTTCTGGTAGCTACTTGGCGTCCTGTTTTTTGGAAAAGATGTTTAAAGCGACGTAAGAAATTTGTGGAATCCATTTTAAGGTATGTTTCATTAAAGGTCCCAAACAGCTGAAGGTAGGCGGTAAAGGTATTTTCCTCTGGCATAATGTTGAGGATAGTTAGGCAGTATTCGAGTCTTCCCTTAATACGTTCCATAGCAATCAAAAGGATTTCCCAGTGGTCAAAGGCGAGGTCATCATGATAAAGCGTCTTGTCACCATCAGTAAGCTGCAACTTGCCATTGACCATAGCGATATCTAACCAATGCGTAGACGCTGCATCATCGGCAGCCTTATCCATTTGAATATCATTAAAAGTCATGAAACAGAGGTAAGCTATTGTAATGGTCCACATACGAGGATCTCGATAAGGTGTTCCTACTGTAACGAGTTGCTCGATGTGATCAGTGTTCAGTTGAACTGATGTCTCCTCACGTACTTCACGACAGACAGCCGTATTGAGGTCTTCTTGCTCTTGAACGAAGCCACTACTAAGAGCATATTTTCCCATGTAGGGATGATTTTTTCGTTTGATAAGCAAGGTTTGGACTCTTCCTTCAAAATAGCGGAAGATGACTGAGTCTACAGTTACTGAGGGTTTGGCATACTTATCCAATTCTTCATTACTGTAGATTTTCAGGAAGCCTTTTTCGCTACCAGAATTTTCAAAGGTTTTAGACATATTTTTAGCCTCCTAGTCTATATTGTTAATTTTAAGTGAAAATGCTTTTGCTGAAGCAATCCATTAGATTTCGATATGCAGACGTTCTTTAATTGTCTTCTTGGCGTAATGGTAGTTGTCAGCAAAAAAACTGTCACTATCACAGTTTTCTCCTAAAATAACGATTTTATCCTTGAATGGTGATAGTAGGTCCAAGAGATGTTTGGTAAACCAATCCCGTGTTCGGTTATCAGCCATAGTCATGTCACGGGAACCATCATCTACATAGTTTGATTTTGGTAGTATCACAAAAATCAAATCCCACTTTTCACGAGCTTGGGTTACCTGATAGAGTCGATCTAATAGATCAAACTCTTCTTGTGAGATGTTTTCTTTCAAATAGTAGTCGATATATACCTTAGTGACCGTTGAGTTGGTGTCTGCAAAAATAAGCCATGAGTGTTGCCCGTTGTCAATAATTTCAGCTGTCTGGGCATATTGATCGGTTAAGAGGTGAATATAATCATTGGTATCCAACTCGTCATCTCGAACATTATACTTCTCTTGATATTCTCTGGCATATTCAAGTGAGCAAGGGGCGTTGTAAGTACGAGCTAAATCCTTAACAAGGGTTGTTTTTCCTCCACTGGCAGATCCGACAACTAGGACCTTACGAGTAAAGTGGCGACGGAAAGGTTTGGTGATAAATCGCCAATTTTCTATAGGATTATCGCGAATCTCAGTAGCAGAGATATTGATAATAGAACGCTCGATGAGTTCTACCTGAGCTTGAGGGTAGTAGCGATTGAGCTCGATCACGTACTCTGACTCTCCAACATAGAAGGTAATTTTTTCGGGACCATCCGTATTCTTAGTGATAAGGTCTTTGACGCAGTTAACCCATGGCACCCAACCTTCTGGATAGGGAGGCATATCGGCTTCGTCTAGTTTATCCACAACGATTAGTTCATCATCGTAGAAAACTTCACGGACATTACGAAAGCGTCGGTTGAGCGACAGGCCTGTGCGTGTCCCACGATCTTTTTGTGTGTTACTGCCACTTACGATGACAAGGACGTTGTCGTTAGAGCGTTTTTCCTTTGTGATGAGGTCGACATGTCCTACATGCATTGGTGCAAATGCTCCAAAAACAATACCAATACTCTTTCCTGATAGATGTTTTCTTTTCATAGGGTTATCCTTTTTAAATATAGTAAATTTACTAAATTAATGGTGGTATAGTTTCGAGGTAATGTAAATAGATGAAATAGTAAAATAACTAAATTGTTTTTTCAAACAAATTCAGCTTCAAGTCTTTAAATAAGGAGAAAATTTTTGAAAGAATAACCCAAAAATAAAACGCTTAGATTATTGACGTGATAGGTTTTTACAAAAGAGAAAGAATTAGCTATGTCATAAATTCTAACATGCAAATCAAAAAAATGACAAAAAACACTTGACAATAAGATTCTGAAAATTTATACTATTCATGTGATTAAATTACTAAGGTAATTATTTGAAAGGAAACATTGATATGACAACAGGTAAAGAATACGTTGCTAGCGTTTTTGAAAAAGTGAAAGCTCAAAACAGCCACGAGGCTGAGTTCCTTCAAGCAGTTGAAGAAGTCTTCAATTCACTTGTCCCTGTCTTCGATAAATATCCTAAATATATCGAAGAAAACCTTTTGGAACGTTTGGTTGAACCAGAACGTATCGTTTCATTCCGTGTACCATGGGTTGATGATAAAGGTCAAGTACAGGTAAACCGTGGTTTCCGTGTACAATTCTCATCAGCTATTGGTCCTTATAAAGGTGGTCTTCGTTTCCACCCATCAGTAAACCAATCAATCATTAAATTCCTTGGTTTCGAACAAATCTTTAAAAACTCATTGACTGGTCAACCAATCGGTGGTGGTAAAGGTGGATCAAACTTCGATCCTAAAGGTAAATCAGACAACGAAATCATGCGTTTTTGCCAAAGCTTCATGACTGAGTTGAGCAAACACATCGGTGCAGATACAGACGTGCCTGCTGGTGATATCGGTGTTGGTGGACGCGAAATTGGTTACCTCTATGGTCAATACAAACGTATTCGTAACGAATACACAGGTGTTCTTACTGGTAAAGGTTTGAACTGGGGTGGATCACTTGCTCGTACAGAAGCAACTGGTTACGGTGCTGTTTACTTTGCAGAACAAATGCTTAATGCACGTGGTGAAAACTTTAACGGTAAAACAGCAGTTGTTTCAGGTGCAGGTAACGTTGCGATTTACGCTATTGAAAAATTGCAAAGTCTAGGTGCTAAAGCTGTGACATGTTCTGATTCATCTGGTTTTGTTTATGATCCAGATGGAATCGACGTTGATTTGTTGAAAGAAATCAAAGAAGTTAAACGTGAACGTATCGTGAAATATGCAGAAGCTCGTCCAAATGCAACTTTCACACCTGCTGGTGGTGAAAAGACAGTTTGGTCTATCAAAGCTGACTTGGCTTTCCCATGTGCAACACAAAACGAATTGGATGAAACAGATGCAGAAACACTTGTAGCAAATGGCGTTCTTGCTGTTTCAGAAGGTGCTAACATGCCTTCAACTTTGGGAGCTATTGATGTCTTCCTTAAAGCTGGTGTATCATTCGGTCCTGCCAAAGCTGCTAACGCTGGTGGTGTTGCTGTATCAGCTCTTGAAATGGCACAAAATAGCGGACGTACATCATGGACATTCGATGAAGTTGATGCTAAACTCTACGATATCATGAAGGGTATCTATGAAAATGCTGCAGCTGCTGCTAAAGAGTTTGGTCAAGAAGGTAACCTTGTTGTGGGTGCAAACATTGCTGGATTCCTTAAAGTTGCAGATGCAATGTCAGCTCAAGGTATTGTTTAATTAATAGGCCTGACCTGGTTAATAAGCCTCTCTATAAAATAAGAAAAGAAGCCTGCGGGTTTCTTTTTTTAGCTGTTTTCCTAGAAGTCAGCTATTTTTGATATAATAAGTTGAGGAAATTATATATGTAATTGAAATCCCTTGGTTCAGAGATAAGGAATGGGGTGGCTATTTTTTCATGTCTTTGGATATGAAGCTGATAAATAAAGGACATATGATTTCATAGTTTAGATAAGAAACAATATGGGAGTAAATAGATGATAAAAACTATCGTAAAAGATGTCTTTTTTCTAGGACAAAAATCGACAGAGGCGACTAAAGAAGACCTCTATTTGGCAAAGGATTTACGTGATACGCTGGAGTTTCATAAGGATGCCTGTGTAGGTATGGCAGCCAATATGATCGGAGTCAAAAAGCGTGTTATTATCGTCAATATCGGTTTTGTCAATCTGGTTATGTTTAATCCTGTTTTGGTAAGCAAGTCTTCATCTTTTCAAACGGAGGAGTCTTGTTTGTCTTTAGAAGGAAGTCGCCCAACCAGACGTTATGAATCGATTGAGGTTGCTTATTTAGATGAACGATGGATGCCAAAACAGTTGAGTTTTTCTGGTATGCCATCCCAAATTATTCAGCATGAATTGGATCATTTGGAGGGTGTTATTATATAGCTAGCATGGTTTAGGAAGTGCTTAATATTAGATTTTGAAACATCGATTAGGATAGTTATGGGAGTGAGAGTAGGAACTAAAAATTTCTACCTCACTCTTTTTTAGTTCTCATAGGAACTTTTTTTCTTGACAATAGTTCTTATAAGAACTAAAGTAGTTCCCATGAGAATTATTTAAGGAGGAGCTTGCGATGCATGGGAAAGATCCTTTTAGTGACTTCAGAGAATTCATCAATACTATGGAGTCTCGCGTGCAAGAGTTAGGTAAAGCGTATGGCGTTGAGCATTTAGCTGGTCCACAAGGGTTTGCCGTTAGGTACTTGTTTGAGAACCAAGATAAAGAAATATTTATCAAAGATATTGAGAAAAAACTATCTATTTCCAAGTCAGTGGCTAGTAATTTGGTCAAACGTATGGAGAAAAATGGTTTTGTTGAATTGGTGACATCTGACAAGGACAAACGCTACAAGTATGTTCATCTGACAGACTTAGGCAAAAAGAAGGCTCAAGACGTCGGACATTTCCGAGAGGCTATCCATGGACAGTTATTAGATGGTATTTCGAAAGAAGATGCTGAAACAGCATTTCGAGTCTTTCACCAAATTCGTAAGAATTTAGAGAAAAATAAGGAGTAACTTATGTTTAAAATTTTTAAACGTTTGACGGCAAAAGAGTTAAGTATGATTGTCTTAGCTGTGATATTTGTTTGTTTGAACGTCTATCTAAACTTGAAAATTCCAGACTATATGTCTGACATTATAACCCTCTTATCAACCAAGGGGACTAAGGCATCGGATATTTTTGCTTGGAATACGGATGCCCCAGGGATGCGAATGCTTTTAATGTCTTTTGCGGGCTTTATGGCCTCTGTAGTGGTTAGTTTTCTAGCTGCCAGAACAGCATCTAGTTTTACCACTCGTCTTCGTGATGATATCTTCCATCAGGTTTTAGATTTTTCGGATGCCGAGATTAAGAAATTCTCTATTCCTAGTCTTTTGACCCGTACGACAAACGATATTACACAATTACAGATGGCACTGACCATGGGGTTACAGGTTATTACACAGGGACCTATTATGGCAATCTGGGCTATTACAAAGATTGCTGATAAAAATGGGAATTGGCTTCTTGCCTTGCTTGTGGCTGTGGCAGTAATTGCCATTCTTATGCTCTTCCTCTTGATTATGGTCATGCCTAAGCAACGTTTGATTCAGACTCTGACAGATAAACTCAATAGTGTGACGCGTGAATCTCTTACTGGGATTCGTGTGGTGCGTGCCTATAACGCCGAGAGTTATCAAGAGGATAAGTTTGAAAAGGCCAATACTGATCTAACCCAAAACAATCTTTTCATCGGTCGTTCTTTTGCCTTGCTGACACCGGTAATGACTGCTGTATCTAGTGGTTTGACGCTAGCTATTTATTGGATTGGTGCGCATCTGATTGAAGATGTTAAGATTCCAACAGATCCAACTAAGATTGCTG
>PPYE01724707.1_pt1 | contig 11264 bp, 9 predicted proteins | sample 1559881 | NCBI WGS metagenome assembly PPYE01 (sample SAMN08240022, study PRJNA423297) | Human gut metagenome, whole genome shotgun sequencing project.
CCAATCATGGCTTTCTTTCCGGTAATTTGACAAATCTTCGACATTTCTATCTTATTTTTATAGTTTTATATCTATACTTCTTTCAAACAGGACGCAAAGTAAGCACTTTTATCCGTATAAAACAAGAATTTCCTAAAATAATTCACTTCCAGGCACCTATTTTTCTTTATTTGAGTAAATCACGAAGCATTAATAGTGCATTATTGCCTGCTCTTTCGATATTCATGCTTCTTCCGCGGTTCGTTTCCTGTTTGTAAGTACGAATTTCGTTTTTATAACCAGCGGCTATCCAAACAGTTCCCACCGGCTTCTCGGGAGTACCCCCTCCAGGACCTGCTATCCCTGAAGTAGCAACGGCGCAATCGGTTTTTAGTGTTTTCATCGCACCTTTTACCATTTCAATCACAGTTTCTTCGCTGACAGCCCCATGTTGCTCCAATGTTTCGGAGGAAACGTGTAAAAGTCCCATTTTTACTTCATTAGAATAGGCTACTACGCTTCCGTTAAAATATTCAGAACTACCGGCAATGGAGGTCAAACGTGCGGCAATACTGCCTCCGGTACAACTTTCTGCGGTGGAAACGGTCAATTTCTTCTTTTTTAAAAGTTCACCGACTATAACTTCCAATGGCGTATCTTCTTCACCGAAAATGTCTTCACCAAGTATTTTCTCTAATTTTACCTTTTCACGTTCAAGAAGAACTTTTACTTCTTCCCTGTTTTGTCCGCGTCCTGTCAGTCTAAGACGAATAATCCCCAGCTTAGGCAAATATGCCAATTTGATACATTCTGGCAGAGCACTCTCCCACGGTTCCAGTTTTTCTGCCAATACGGATTCTGGATAGTGTTGTACAAGAAATGTTTGATGCATAATCACATCCGTTTGAAACCTCTCGTGCAGCTTAGGTAATACACTTTCTGTCATTACGGCAGTCATCTCTTGCGGAACGCCCGGCATGGAAACAAGTACCTTTCCATCTCTTTCGAACCAGCTGACAGAAGCACTTCCTACAGGATTATTTATCACTGTACAATCTTTCGGAACCATTGCCTGGCTTTTGTTGAGTGCATTCATTGGTATTTTCCCTGCCAGTACCCGTTTTACATTTTCGAATACTTCTTCGCTGAAAACCAGTTCTGTATGAAAGTATTTGCATAAAGTTTGTTTGGTGATATCGTCTTTGGTAGGTCCGAGTCCTCCGGTTACTAAAACAATATTCACCCTTTCCATCGCATTATCAATCGCTTCCAAGATTTCCTTTTCCCGGTCACGGATTGAAACAATACGAAGAACCTCAATGCCTATTTTATTTAATTCCTGCCCCATCCAGGCTGAATTAGTGTCGACAACCTGTCCTATCAACAGTTCGTCGCCAATGGTTATTATTTCGGCAAACATACTTCTTAGTTTTTATCCTATTATATATAATAAGGTATACCCAATTATAACGTCACACGAGAATAAGCCGGAAGATCAATAGAACAAAAGTCCTTATCCAGATATTTGAAATATCCGGTAATGGCGATCATGGCTGCATTATCAGTCGTATAACTGAATTTAGGGATAAAAATGTTCCAGCCATATTTCTCGGCATGTTCCCGGAAAGCATTACGCAATCCATTATTTGCAGAAACTCCTCCGGCCACAGCTATTTCATTAATCTTATATTCTTTGGCGGCTTTTCGTAATTTATCCATCAGAATATCCACTACAGTAGCCTCCAATGATGCTGCAAGATCTACTTTATGGTGTTCTATGAAATCAGGATCTTCCTTTAACCAGTCGCGTAATGAATATAAAAAGGAAGTTTTCAATCCGCTGAAGCTGTAATCTAAACCAGGAATATGCGGTTTGCTGAATGTAAAAGCTTTCGGATTTCCCTGACGAGCCAGTTTATCAATGATCGGTCCGCCGGGATAACCAAGTCCCATCACTTTAGAGCATTTATCAATAGCTTCACCTGCGGCATCGTCAATAGTCTGTCCAAGAATCTCCATATCATTATAGGCTTTGACCAGTATGATTTGTGAATTTCCTCCAGATACCAGCAAACAGAGAAATGGGTAAACAGGTTGTCTCTCTTCTTCTCCTTCCGCTTTAATAAAATGAGCTAAAACATGTCCGGTCAAATGATTAACATCAATCATTGGGATGTTTAAAGAACGAGCGAATCCTTTTGCAAAGGAGACTCCAACAAGCAAAGACCCCATCAATCCCGGTCCGCGAGTGAAAGCTACCGCGCTCAACTCTTCTTTGGTGACGCCGGCACGTTTTAATGCTTCATGTACTACCGGTACGATGTTTTGTTGGTGTGCCCGTGAAGCCAACTCGGGTACTACTCTTCGTAACGAACTATTTTATATTTTTGTTCGCAAAATAAAAGTTATCGCATATCAGAACGCTGAAAAAGACTGTACGCTGGGTAGTAGGTATTGTACTGGGAGTATATATCGGGACTATTGTTTTGCTGAATATACCAAGCATTCAGCAAACAATGAGTGTATTTGTGGCTAAAGAACTTTCCGAAGTTTTAAACACAAAGGTAGTGATTGGTAGAATTAATATCGGTCTATTAAACCGTATTATTATTGATGATGTATTGCTTGACGATCAAAGTGGTCAGGAAATGCTCAAAGTCACTCGTTTATCCGCCAAGTTTGATATTATGCCGGAAGAAGAAACACCGGGGAAATTTAACGCTAAGCATATTCAGCTTCAAAATATCATCGCTAATATATCGCTGAAGGCATTAAGTAAGGACTCTTTGAATTTAGGGATCAAGCGATTGAGCCTTGATGAAAAAGCATCCGGCTTCTCTTTGAAAAAAATGAGTTTGAAACTGGTTGCCAATAACAAGCAGACAAACATTGATAATTTTACAATAGAATTGCCCGAAACCTCTCTCAAGCTTGATACCATTCATTTGGAGTATGATAGTTTGAAAGCTTTTGACCGTTTTACAGAACAGGTGCATTTCTCTTTCCGTACTTTGCCATCGCAAGTTACTTTAAAAGATATTTCTCCTTTTGTCCCTATCCTCTCGCATTTCAAGGAACTGGTGACGTTGGATATGGAGGTGAAGGGAACTGTGGATCAGTTGACTTGTTCGCATCTGGAGATTACAGCCGATGACCGTCAGTTCCGTCTGCGAGGAGATGTATCGCTTCAGGACTTATCGCGTCCACAAGATGCGTATGTATATGGAACTCTTTCCGAACTTTCGGCCAATACCCGCGGAGTCGGTTTTTTAGTGCGTAATTTGAGTCCTAATTATAATGGAGTTCCTCCTCTTCTCGAACGTTTGGGCAACGTGAGTTTCCAGGGAGAAATTTCGGGATACTTCACGGACTTAGTTACTTATGGACAATTACAAACGAGTCTTGGAAATGTAAAGACCGACTTAAAATTGAGTTCTGATAAGACAAAAGGATTGTTTGCGTATTCCGGAGCTGTCAAAACAGAGGATTTTCAACTAGGTAAATTATTGGATAATGAGGAATTGGGAGAAATTACTTTCAATCTGGATGTACATGGCCGGCATATTGCTGACCACTTGCCTGCCGTAGAATTGAAAGGACTGATTGCTTCGATAGATTATAGCAGATATAGATATGAAAATATCACACTGGACGGAGAATACAAACAAGGCGGATTTAATGGAAAGATTGCGTTGGATGATCCTAATGGCTCTATTTATCTGAATGGAGACGTAAATGTTGCATCCAAAGTTCCTACTTTTAATTTTCTTGCAGTAGTCAATAAAGTACGCCCACATGATTTGAATCTTACGACCAAATATCCTGATGCAGAGTTCTCTTTAAAACTGAAAGCCAATTTTACAGGTGGATCAGTGGATGAGATGATTGGAGAAATCAATGTGGATAGCTTGGAATTTACAGCTCCGGATAAAGCATATTTCATGCAGAATATGAATATCCGGGCAACCAAACAAAATGGAGAAAATCAGCTTAGATTGACTTCCGAATTCCTGAAAGCAAGCATAGAGGGAAAATTCCAATATCACACATTGCCTGCCAGTATTCTGAATATTATGCGGAAATATGTGCCGTCTTTGATATTACCTCCCAAGAAGCCGATTGAAACCCATAATAACTTTTTGTTTGATATACATATATATAATACGGACATTTTATCTACGATATTTGATATACCGTTAACGGTATATACTCATTCTACGTTGAAGGGATATTTTAATGATGCTTTACAACGCTTGCGTATAGAGGGATATTTTCCCCGTCTGCAATATAAGAACAACTATATTGAGTCAGGTATGATTCTGTGCGAGAATCCGGCAGATCATATTCGTGCACGGGTTCGTCTGACTAATTTGAAAAAGAAAGGGGCAGTCAATCTATCTCTGGATGCACAAGCTAAAGATGACAATGTCAGTACGACTTTGGATTGGGGAAATAATGCTGCAGCAACATATAGCGGGAAATTAGCAGCTGTTGCCAAATTTCTACGTACAAGCGGAGAAAAGTCATTGTTGAAAGCGATGGTGGATGTGAAGCCTACTGATGTTATTTTAAATGATACTCTCTGGAAGATACATCCTTCGCAGGTGGTGGTCGATTCCGGACGAGTGGATGTGAATAATTTCTATTTTAGTCATCAGGATAGGTATGTACGTATTAACGGCCGGCTTTCCGAGAATCCTAAAGATACTGTAAAGGTTGATCTAAAGGATATAAATATGGGATATGTATTTGATATTGCAAGTATATCCGACGATGTAAATTTTGAGGGCGATGCAACAGGAACGGCTTATGCAAGCGGAGTGTTTAAAAAGCCTATCATGAATACCCGTTTATTTATAAAGAATTTCTCACTCAATCACGGTCGTTTAGGTGAACTGGATATATATGGTGAGTGGGATAATGAAAACAGAGGTATCCGGTTGGATGCATCCATTCAGGATATATCTCCTTCTCCATCGCGTGTCACGGGTATTATTTATCCATTAAAACCCGAGAGCGGACTTGATTTAAATATTGAAGCAAATGAATTGAATCTGAAATTCCTCGAACATTATATGAAGTCTATTGCCAATGATATTAAAGGACGGGGAACAGGAAAAGTACATTTCTATGGTAAATTTAAAGGGTTGAACCTGGATGGTGCGGTTATGACAGACGCATCCATGAATTTTGATATTTTAAACACACATTTTGCTGTAAAAGACACTATTCATCTGGCTCCTACTGGATTGACATTCAATAATATACATATCTCTGATATGGAAGGGCATTCGGGGAGAATGAATGGATATTTGCATTTCCAGCATTTTAAGAACCTAAACTATCGTTTTGAGATACAGGCAAATAATATGCTTGTGATGAACACAAAAGAATCGACAGATATGCCTTTCTATGGTACGGTATATGGTACCGGGAATGTATTGCTCTCTGGAAACGCCATACAGGGGCTCGACGTAAATGTGGCTATGACTACAAATCGAAATACTACCTTTACTTATATTAATGGTAGTGTAGCATCGGCTACTAGCAATCAGTTTATCAAATTTGTAGATAAAACACCTCGTCGTACTATTCAGGATTCTGTTCAAGTAATCTCATATTACGAACAAATACAGCAAAAACGTCAGGAGGAGGAAGAGCAGAAAACAGATATCCGTTTGAATATTCTGGTGGATGCAACTCCCGATGCCACCATGCGAATCATCATGGACCCTATTGCCGGAGATTATATCAGCGGAAAAGGTACGGGAAATATCCGGACGGAATTTTATAATAAGGGCGATGTGAAAATGTTCGGTAATTACCGGATCAATCAAGGAGTATATAAATTTAGTTTGCAGGAGGTGATCCGTAAAGACTTTATTATCAAGGATGGAAGTACAATAACGTTCAATGGTGCACCTTTGGATGCTAACATGGATATACAAGCTTCATATACAGTGAATTCTGCTTCTTTGAATGACTTGATACCGGATGCTTCGGCTATTATTCAACAACCCAATGTACGTGTAAATTGTATCATGAATCTAAGTGGTATGCTGGTGCGACCGACTATCAAACTGGGTATAGAGCTTCCGAATGAAAGAGATGAAATACAAACATTGGTGCGTAATTATATCAGTACGGAGGAGCAAATGAATATGCAGATTCTTTATTTGTTGGGTATTGGCAAGTTCTATACGGAAGATGCCCGTAATAATAATCAGAATTCGAATGTGATGTCATCAGTGCTCTCATCTACTCTCTCCGGCCAGTTGAATAATGCACTTTCACAAGTCTTTGAAACGAATAACTGGAATATCGGTACGAATTTGAGTACGGGTGATAAGGGTTGGACAGATATGGAAGTAGAAGGTATTTTGTCGGGACAATTATTGAATAACCGTTTATTGATAAACGGAAACTTCGGTTATCGGGATAATCCGATGGCTAATACTAACTTTGTAGGAGACTTTGAAGCAGCGGCAGTGAAAAGAAAACGTGTACAGGAGCAGTAAAAAATAATAAACGATGACATATCCACCAGGAATTATGTCATCGTTTGTTGTTTGTGAGAATTATGTTTCAGAATTATGCACTTTGACCTATGAAAGGACAGTACCGTTCTCGCCTATGTTTACTACTTTATCTACATCCCCCTTCTCAAGTTCAATTCGATAATATATGCTACCATCTGCTTTTTCAATATACTCCGCTTCGTCAAAACGATATTCTCCATATTGATTATTGAGAGTATTGTTTACTGCTTCAGGCAATTCATTCTGACGTATTTCCCATGAAGTAGAATACCAATTTCCAGTCTGGTTGAACAATACATCTTTTGAGATTCCATTATGAATGATATCTACCTCTGTAAATCCAAAATCCCAATCATTTCTATCATCTTCAACGTCTACTTCCATGATTCTTGCATTCGGATACTTTTCATTGATGAAGTTTTTCATAGCTTCAGTCAATTGTACAGGAAGATGTTCGCTGTTATCATCATCAGTGTCTACAATGCTTTTAATCAGAGTTCCATCAGCAGAATAATACAAATCGACCTCCTGATTCTGCTTTTCGACTTCAATTACGAAAACAGTTTCAACGCCTGTCCGTTCCAGTTTGTCTATATCATCCCGCTTCCATGAGGCATATTCGCTGTTCTCAAAAGACATTTTTACTGCTTGTGGTAATGCATTGTAAGGAATGTCCGTTTCTGTCATTTGCCATTTACCATCTTGGGTGAACCATGCAGATGCTTCATATCCGTCATAGAAATCTGCTACATAATATCCAGACTTAGTTTCCCACTTCACATTTGCAGCATTAGGGAATTTGGATGAAAATGCACTTTGAAGTTCGGCAGGAACAGCTATTGAACCATCGTCATCGTTGTCACAACTTTGCAGACTCCATGTGACGCTTAGTGCCAGTAAAAGTGTATAAATCTTTAGTTTCATCTTTGTTCAATTTAAATAGGTTTAGAAATCAATATCAATCAAATTAAATTTCAGGTCAAACTTCAGTTCCGTACGGTTGGACAGTTTTACTTCATAATCTTTCTTATCTCTCTCAATTTTTAGAATTTTAGCATCAGGGTAATTGGTCGTTACGTATTTCTGAATAGCTGCCGGAATAATTGCTGTAGGTACAGAACTATATTTGCAGTTCACTTCTTCCCAGTTGCCTTTGTTGTCAAACTCCACTTTATCGCCATTCGTGAAAATCACTTCATAACTTTTATAAAAGAAATCACTCTCCATTTTGGCTAATGCTACTTTGCTGTCGGCAAAATGCTGTTTGATAAACTGCTGTGCCGGTTGTGGCATTTGAGTTACCTGGATTGGTTTGTCGTCATCTGCACGAGCTACTGTTTGCAAAGTGAAAAGACACACTAATAAGAATACTAACTTTTTCATAATCGTTGTTTTTTAATATTGGTTTTTACTATTATTATTAATTTGATAATGCAAAGATGAGAGGAGAATCTGAAAAGATTTGGGAATTTTGAGAATTTCCGAAAAAAAAATCGAAAAAATATAGTGACGTTATCCGGTTAACATAGCGTCACTATACATAAAGGATACCGTCACCATCCTATAGAGATAGTGTCACTATAATTTCTTCTTGAAATTAGATTCTTTAGGATTCTTTTAAAACTACTAATAGATACATCGTTTATTTTTGCACACACAAATTTGACAATATTCATATTAAACAACCATAAGAACTTTTGTATGACTATGAGAACAAATTATTTTTTATTATTAGCTATTCTATTGGGGATGATCCCTATGAGTTACACGCACGCCAATGATTCAATACCTAAGAGCGTGATTCTGTACACACCTTACACAAAAATCTCCGTATCTCCCGGAGCGTCAATTGACTACAGTATTGATCAAAAGACTTTCAATTTAAAAGTCGAAGTCCCATTAAAAGTGAATAAAGGTAATTATCACTTTGTGGTATATGCCGGAAACGCCAAACTTCCATTGGATGTAGTGGTTGCTCAAAAAGGAACATACCAGACTGAATTTACTACCGACCAACCCAACATGCAGGGAAATTCCAAATCAACCTTCACTTTCAGTGCCACTTTAAAGAATCAGACTGCCGACCAGCAGCTATATGCTTTGATGGCTAATGCACCCAGAGGTTGGAATGTAGTTTTTAAACCTAACTATAAGCAAGCCACTTCTGCACAAGTGGAAGCCAACAGCACTCAAAATGTAAGTATAGATATTACTCCTCCTGCCAATGTAGAAGCCGGCAGTTACAAAATTCCGGTACGCGCCGCTACAGGTACCACTTCTGCCGAATTGGAACTGGAAGTGGTTGTTACCGGCTCTTATCAAATGGAACTGACTACTCCCCGTGGGTTATTGAGTACAGATGTCACAGCAGGTGATATAAAGAAAATAGAACTGGAAGTCAGAAATACAGGTTCTTCATTACTGAAAGATATTCAGCTGTCTGCTAATAAACCTGCTGACTGGGAAGTAACTTTCGAACCTTCAAAAATCGATGCACTAAAAGCCGGAGAGACATCAACGGTTATGGCTACTTTGAAAGCTTCTAAAAAAGCATTGCCAGGCGACTATGTGACTACCATCATGGCAAAAACTCCTGAAGTAAATGCCGATGCGCAGTTCAGAGTTGCAGTAAAAACTCCGATGATATGGGGATGGGTAGGCGTTCTTATCATTATTGCCACCATCGGCGTGGTTTACTATCTGTTCCGTAAATATGGAAGGAGGTAAATTATGGGCGAACAAGTGATCGTACTTACCGATTTGACCAAACAATACGGTAATTTCACTGCTGTAGATCATATTCGCCTGAATATCCGGAAAGGAGAAATCTTCGGATTACTGGGACCGAATGGTGCTGGAAAATCAACTACTATCTTAATGATGTTGGGATTGACAGAGCCTACTTCGGGAACAGTTGAAATTTGTGGAATCAATTCTACTACACACCCCATTGAAGTAAAAAGGAAAATTGGGTATTTGCCAGAAGATGTAGGATTCTATGATGATATGACAGGACCGGAGAATTTGATCTATACAGCGCGATTAAATGGTATTTCTGATAAAGAGGCAAAAACCAAGGCTATGGAACTGATGAAGCGGGTAGGCCTTGAAGATCAGTTAGCCAAAAAGACAGGGAAATACTCTCGTGGTATGAGACAGCGGTTGGGATTGGCTGATGTACTTATTAAAAATCCGGAGATTATTATTCTCGATGAGCCGACTTCAGGGATTGACCCTGCAGGTGTTCAGGAATTTATCGAACTGATTCGCTGGTTGAGTAAAGAAGAAGGACTGACAGTGCTTTTCTCTTCCCATCATCTGGATCAGGTACAGAAAGTGTGCGACCGGGTAGGTTTGTTCAGTAATGGCCAATTACTTGCTTTGATTGATATGGCAGAATTGAAAGATAAGAAGCAGGAATTGTCTGATATTTATAACCATTATTTTGAGGAAGGAGGAGAAAGACATGAATAAAGTCAATCATCCTTTTTGGAACTTCTTAGGTCCCCTATTGGGAATCGCTTTGGGATTTGATGCAGTCAATTCCGAACAAAATAAAGGAACATTGAGCCGTATGCTGTCCCAGCCTATTCATCGCGATTGCATTATCAATGCGAAGTTTGTGGCTGCTTTGATTGTGATAGGTATCATGTTGTTTGTATTGGGCTTTCTGGTGATGGGATGTGGGCTGATTGCTATTGGTATTCCTCCTACGGCAGAAGAGTTTTGGAGAATTGTTTTCTTCATCATTACCAGTATCTTTTATGTAGCATTCTGGTTGAATCTGGCTATTCTGTTCTCACTCCGTTTCCGTCAGGCAGCGACTTCTGCCTTAGCATCTGTGGCTGTTTGGCTGTTTTTTAGTGTATTCTATACCATGATTGTTAATTTGGTGGCAAAAGGGTTGAGTCCGTCACAGATGGCATCACCTTATCAGATTATCAGTTATCAGAAGTTTATTCTAGGGTTGATGCGTTTGGCACCGAGTGAACTGTTTAATGAAGCTACCACCACACTATTGATGCCTTCTGTCAGAAGTTTGGGGCCATTGACTATGGAACAGGTACAGGGAGCTATCCCTAGTCCGCTCCCATTGGGACAAAGTCTTTTAGTTGTATGGCCACAGTTGACCGGATTGATTGCGGCAACGGTTATTTGCTTCGCTATTTCTTATATCATGTTTATGAGGAGAGAAATACGATCCCGATAACCTGCTCACTATAAAAGACGCAGAGGACACGGAGAAACAGGTGGATGGATATACCTGACAAATTGGTTTTATGATAACCGACAGGTCGTTCACTTAAAATCCGTGTCCTCTGTGTTTTTCAGATGAATCTTATGATTGGGAAATCTCGAAGCAATGTTCATTCTGCTCGAAGTAATATTTTATATTCAGATGTTGCAAACGATATGTCCCCCGTCAATATTATGTACAAATGCATTTTTCAGGAGGTTAGTGAGTAAAGCAACAGCCAGGGATTCGTTCATTGTCACCTTGAAAACGCCTTGTTCATCTATCGTGACTTCTATGTTGCGATAATCATAAACTTCTTCGTAATCTTGCAGATATTGTTTGAGAAGTACATTGAGTTCCAATTCTTTGGTATCCGTAAACTGACCATTATCAATCTTGGAAAGCAATAATAGGGATTTGTTTAATTTAGTGATGTATTCTAAAGTCTGATGCGTTTTCATCAGTTCTTCCAGTTGTTTTTCTGATAGCGAATCATCTTCCATCAACAT
>PPYE01740808.1_pt1 | contig 11264 bp, 15 predicted proteins | sample 1559881 | NCBI WGS metagenome assembly PPYE01 (sample SAMN08240022, study PRJNA423297) | Human gut metagenome, whole genome shotgun sequencing project.
CGGACATTCAAAGGCATTTGAACTGACGGAAGAAGGCTTTCATTGGCTGGGCGATTATGAAATTACGGCAGACGAATTGTTGGGAGGAATCACCCCGAAAGCAAATAAAAAGGAGTGGGCAAAACAACTCATTTATGAACTGGCAGAAACAAACAGCGTGGTAAAAAGTGAGGATATTGTTAACCTTGCCGAAGAAAAAGGAATTTCAAAACGAACATTGGAAAATGCGAAAAAAGAGTTGGGTATTAAAGGAAAACGGATTGGAGAATCATGGTATTGGAAACTTGATGAAATCGTGAAACCGTAGATAAGAACGCAACAATGCAGAGTGTATAGAAATTGCAGAGACGTAAATGTAAGGTTGCAAAAACTAAAGACACTGCATTGTTGCGGAGTTGGAAAGGAGAGCGTATGAAACAAATACAGATACCGGAGCAGTTATTTATGGAACTTGTAAAATTTCATTTGCTGGATATGGAAGAAAATTTACCAAGTATAAAACAAGGATTAGAAGCGAAATTGGATGCTTTGGTAATGAGAGATTTATATTCAAAATACAAAACTGCGCCCACAGAGGAAGAACGGGAACAGGCGAGAAAAGAATATTTGGACAAACGAGGAGTGCCGGAGAAATTCCGGTGGTAATTCTTCTTTGATGATAGAAACAGGAGCGTCACACGCACCTGTAAATAACAGATAAGGCAGGAAAGGAGTGTTGCGGATGTTGAAGCAGCCGGAAAGAGAAAGCAGAAATGTGAATGCTTTATTTTATGAGATGGAGGGCAGACAGATACAAAAAATGAACAAGGTACTGGCAGACGTGGAACTGACAAAAGCAGAGGAAAAAACTCTGATATGGCTTGCCGGATGGGAAGAAAGTACCGTAGAACATCTGCTGTCAGTCATAGAAAAAGCAGCCCGAATATGGGCAGATCAAAAGGGCGGATACGCCCATAAATATAAGCGTAAGTCCGAGAAGTAATCGGATTTTGTTAAACAAAACAAGCCCTCGGCGCTTGAGAGCGAAATACACCCATCGCACAAACTTTGTTTATGCTCTGTGTATTTCGCCCTGCCGGGAGCTGTACCGCCAACAGGCGGATAAGTTCGTAAACAGGTGCCTATGCACCTACTCACAGCAAAGCTGGCGAGAGGCAGGGAAGGAGGATGCTTATAGGCAGACATTCATTTATCAGACAAAGTAAGCTGTCCGATGTGGCAGGGCGTATTGATTATATCTCCAATCCGAAACGACAGGAGTATCTCTATGAGACCTATCAGACAGAAGGGGCAACACCGGAGTTTTGGAAAAATCTTGCAAGAGAAAATCAGTTGGATTTTAAGGCGAGCGGATCGGCAGGGAAATGTATCGAAGGGCGTGAGTTTATTATTGCACTTCCCGAAAGTTTTGTTCAGTACAGGGCAGGTGATGTGGTAAGACTTTTTACGGAAACTTTCCATAAAAGATATGGTATGGAGTGTAGTGCCGCCCTTCATCATAACAAGACAAAAACGAATTATCATATCCATCTGGTATTCAGCGAACGGAAAATGTTGGAGCAGCCTGAAGTGAAGATTGCCACTCGAAATATGTTTTATGATGAGCAGGGAAAACATAGACGCACGAAAAAAGAGATTTTAGACGAGCAGGGCAATCTTCGGGCAGGGTGCAGCATTATCCCCAAAGGGGAAGTCTATGAAAGTCATATCTTCACGAAAAAGGATGAATGGTTTAAGAACAAAGCATTTACCAAAGAAGTCAAGGAATTGTTTACTGATACGATCAACCGATATGTAAAAGAGGAATCAGAAAAACTATCCGTATTCCAACAAGGTGGCGTATATCTGGCAACGAAGAAAATCGGAAAGAACAATCCGAAAGCAGAGGAGATAAAGGCAGACAATGCGGCAAGGCAGGAATGGAATCGGACAGTTGATGTGGCATTAGTTGAAGGTGTTCCTGAAGAAGATATTTTGAAAATCAAGCAGGAAAAAATCACAGAAAAAATGCTGCAATCTATCAGGACACATGGTTGGCTGCCGGATATGTTCCGTCAGATTATCCGAGGTGCGAAAGACTTTTTGCAGGAAGTAATTTTTAAATTTAAATTACCGCCGAAACCTGTACCAAAGATTGACTTGCAGGAGTGGAAAGATATGCAGAAGCTCATGTATGAATTGCAGAGACAATCAATGGAGATAAAACGCACACAGAAGGATATTTCTTCTTTGAAAAAGCAACTGTCAGAGTTACGAGGGTTATTTAAAGGCAAAGAGCGAAAATCTCTGGAAGGGCGAATTGAACTGTTAGAGGATTTGGAAAAGCGTCTGCACAGGAGTTTGGAACAGATAGTAAAACGTGAAGGATATCCCAATGTGCAAGCCTTTCAGAAGGTTTATAACAAGGCAGAAGAATTGATTATAGAATACAACGAAGAACTAAGGGGATGGAAAAATCAGACGGAACAGAAAAAAGAGAAACCGTTGGAACAGCCGAAAAAAGCAAGCGTACTGGAAAAGCTGCACCGTTGTCAGCAGGAAGGCAGACAGCAGCCGAAACGGTCAGTCAAGAGAAAATCTATGGATAGAGAACGATAAGAAAGGTGGAAACGATTATGAAGAAAATAATATTTGAAGAAATGGGCGGAACTTATATCAGACAAGGGGATTATCTTATCCCCTGTCTTACCTTGCCGGAGGAAGAACAGAGGTTTATCGGCGTATGGGGACAAAGACATTTACGCTATCTGAAAGAATATCGCAGGAGTGTATATTTGAATTTACTTACAAGTGGAAAACTGAATGATTATTTGGCTGATATAGAAGAAGAGGCACAGGAACGCTTTGAAAGGATTGTAGAGCAGATGAAACAGGCACATGGGATCACGGAACAGTTAAAGGCAGAAAATCAGATGAAATGGGTAGGGAGAATGAACAATATACAATCGTGTGCAAGGGAGATTGTGGATAAAGAAATAATTTATCAATAGAGAAGGGGATATGGTGGAAAGCAAGTCTGGAAACGGCGTGATTTTTACTTTACAATGAAGGGAGTTGTTGTATAATTAGGGATGAAAAGAAATAAATTCTAAATAGTCGAGGAGGTGGACGATATGGCAGGTGTAATGATTGGTACTATAATGTGCATTTTAGGTCTATATAGTCTTATTAAAGGGAAACTTCCTTTTATAAAAAAGTATGACGGTGTAAAAAAGATAAATTTACATTCGAGAATTGAGGGGACGGCTGTATTATTAGTAGGGACTATGGTAGTCTTTCAGCATATTATACCAATTAAAACTGTTATTTTAATGATTTCTATTTTACTGATTTGTATTTTGACATTGATACTTGAAATAGTATTGAAAGCAATATAAATCAAATCCCAGTTGGTAGAGGAGATGGATTATGAAAGATAAAAGTATTTTAATTAGCGATTTAATCTATGGAAAAATTTATTTGTAAAAATATAAAATCTATTTTATAATAAACATGAGGAAGTGTTGTTAAAAATGAAAGGAGTTTGGATATGGAGTATATTTCATCATTTACATATTGTGATACAATACAGACAGAAATGACACCACAAGGTCCGCAGCAGCAGATTGTTAAACCATTGCAAGCATTAACACCAATTGCAATACCGGGCAACTTTTCGTTTGCTATTGCATGTAGTATTGCGGGATTTGACACATCGAAAGAAAATAGTGTTAAAATAATGTTTTTAGATCCAAGTAATAATGTGTTGTATGATACGGGTGATGTCAATTTTCAATTGCCAACAGAACAAATCAAGCCAAGTGGAATAGCTAGTATGCAATTTAATATTGATATAAGAAATTTGGTGTTTAGAGAAGCAGGTTTATATTCTACCAAAGTAATATTTAATAATATTGAATTAGGGGAATACAAGATACAAGTGATAGTAGGTGAATAATGATGATGGCGATAAACCGAACACGTGGAACTGCAATAGGAGGCGCACTGTTTGTAAGTTTGTTGATATCGGGAAACAGCGTTTCAACAGTTGAAGCAAATTGCTTGACAGATAAATATACAGAGATTATTCGTTCTGATACAGCAGAGATATGCCAAACTTATACGATAAAAAAGGGTATGAATTATTCTTTACCTGGATATTATATGTATAAGGCAAAAGATTTGAGTGTTGAAAATGTAGTTATGAACGAAGAAAAAATATTTAATTTAAAAAAATTAGATCAAATTGCATATTTAGAAGATGGATGGAACGGCAACACGGCGAGGGCTTTTGAAAAGCAATTGATTTCCATGGTAAGAAGAATAATTACTGCGTTAGATGTTCAGCCGGAGTTATTTCCAACAGCGTGTGATTCCGTACAATTTGAATATGAAAAAGAAAACGGTGCATATTTGGAAATTGAAATAAATTTAGAAGATACATGGGAAGTGTTTGAAGTCAGTAGTGACGGTCGAGAAAAATATTCCTCAATAGAAGCTGATGTAGAAGCTATTGCTAAGGTGGTGAATAGTTTCTATGGATAACACATTTCCTAATTGTGAGAAATTATATAGAGCAGTTTTTCCAGAATCTTATATGCAAATGTTTTGGCGAAAAGATGGAACTGTTTCATCGGCTGCATTCACGGACAAGCAGGGCTTATCTGTTGAAAGAGGGGATTTTAGAGAAGATGAGAATGTAATAGAAGAGATGCGCAAATTTTTTCATGGCTGTATTATATCGCTTACAGTTGAACAGTGCAGAGATGTAGATGCAGTAATTAAGTATAAACCAAGTAAAAGAAGTGAGCATCATTCGGAAATTCATGGAAGCGAGGAAGTTCCTTTGCTAAGTAAAAGTCAGAGGAAAAAGTTAGCGGAGAGGGCAAAAATTGAATATTATGAAAAGTAACAGAGTATATTTGAGCATTTTAAATATACTCTGTTTTTTCTTGGGGAAGATTTTAATATAAAAATACTGTATGGCTCTATTTTGGCTCTAATAATTTGGTACGAGAAAAAAATCAGATAGAATTAAAAGAATATGAACATAAAACAACATAAATGTATACTAAAAAGTGCCTAGGTTATCTTATCCGCACCCGAATTCGAATAGAAGATAAAGTACGGGAGCCCGGTATTTAAGCGGACTCCCGTTTTACGTGCTTGCAAAATGCTTGCAGAAATTGAAATTAGTTGATAGAGGAATTGTTTGTGCCTTGTTGTAGTTTTGAATTGTCAATATTCCCATAGAAATTGCTAACATAGTTTATTATTTTAGGAGAACTATGTACTAATTCTTTTTCTGTATCAGAGAACTGTAGATCATTTCCTAATATACCAGCCTCTTCTAGCAACAAGGACCAATCCAAAATCTTATTTTTAACCTGTTCCACAACATTCGAAATAGAGTTTGGAGATATTTGTAATTCATAATTTGCGTCGTGACCAGTCATTGAGCAAATAGTTTGAATTACAGCACCTGGCAATTGCAAGGACAAATGATTGTTGTCAGCATTATCGATTAATGTGATTAAGCTGGGAATAGAATCGTGCAGTTTGTGGGTACAGATGGTTTTTTCTAGCTCTTGGTTTGGAATAATTACTGGAATCCAACCACGGTACGGATTGAAACCTTTCAATGTTCCTGTTATTATTCTGTAATCTGGTATTTTGTCAAAGTTATCATATCCATTTAATTCATAAGTGATCCATTCTTGAAAATCATTGATGTCAAGTTTTCTTGAAACAAGATAGGCTTTTCTTAATAAAGAAAGTACATCGCAGTTTGAATCAATAGATAATTTTTGTAGTTCAATAATGATACCCAATTTGTTCCCTCCTTAATTAAAGAAATGGAAATCCTGATTGAATAATTTGAAATATTCCATTGGCAATTATTCCAGTAGAAATACCAGAAGCAATATTCTTAATATGTTGCAATGCATTTTGTATTTTAGTTTCTTGCGTCTTCTGTTGTGCACATTCAATTGCTTCATTGATTAACTGTCGAAGTTCATCAGCATTGATGCCAAAATCCTGATCAAACATTTCGGTTGATGTATACTTTTGTATTTCAGATAGAATTTCTAATGCCTTAGAATAATCAAAATCATTACTTATATTCTGTGATTGTGAAGAATTAATTGTTCCTTGTTGAAATTGTGAATTGCTCACATTTCCATTTATATTCATGGTATTGTTAATGGTATTTTGTGTATTCATATAATCCTCCAATCTACTAGCAGCATTTACTGCATCTTGTAAAGTAACAAAAAAGTCTCGCCCATGAGCATACATGTCTTCTATATTACAAAAATCAGGATTTCCATAATCATGCCATGAGTAATTTTCATGCCCTTTAAAAGATTTGGGATAGATGTTGACATTATAGTTTATAGAGTTTCGCCCGATTTTTTGAAGAAGGGTTATATCCCTGGCTGTTATTGTGTTATGGTCAATGGAATTGACAATTAAGTCTAAATCATCAAGTATTGTTTGAAAAAAGGCAATAGAGGAAGATACTGTCATCTGAAAATCATAACCAACGCTTATCCAATAGCCATTTTCTTTTGCTTTGTTTAGGCGATTATTCATCTCCATTTGTATGTCCTTTGTGTACTTAATCCATTTAATAATATCAGATTTTATGTCATTAAGTGATTGCTCTTCGTAGGAGGTAGCACCTCCAAATATGCTTTGTGCCATAAAATGAATTCCTTTCTTTTTTCTACATGTTTTTTCAATCTACATAATCCGTTTTGGTGCTATCACAAGATTGTGGCCAGTTCAGTTTCCAGTTCATATACTGCTCTTTTGTGATTTCTTCCTTTTCAAATTCTGTATATCTGAGATACCGTTCCTGCATAAATTCATTTACAAGATTATACTTCACGGCAATTCCAATCGGAGCAGTGTAATTGAAATAGTTGCAATCATTATAGTTTCCTTTAAAGATCCATTCGTTGTGATATTAGCATTTTACCATAGAAAAATTAATAATGATAGATACAGAGAACCAATAAGGAAAGAAGAATGCTTTCTAAAAAAATAGTAGAAAGCGCAAAGTTTTTGAAAATGCCATCTACATCACAGAATCTATAATTTCATTTAATCATGAATGCAGATGATGATGGAGTTGTGGAGGCATATTCGGTAATGAATTTAGTAAAGGCCAACGAAGATGATTTGAGAGTACTGATTGGAAAGGATTATGAATCAGTTGCAGGAGCAATATCTGTTTCTAGTAAACAATAATATTAAAACGGTGGAAGGACTCATAACGTATCAAGTTCTGCGGGACTTAGATGTGGGGAAAATTTCTGATCGACAACAGGAGGTGTATCAGCAGAACAGGGCAAGGAAAAGAGCCTGTAAGACGGAGGAGAACATTCGTGAGTATCAAATCTGGCATATGGGAATTCAAGAGGAACTGGATAAGCTGAAAGCGGAGAAGAAAGCACTTAACAGGAATCTGAGAATAGTGTAAGGGTGTGTAGAAGAGTATAAGAAGTTTTCAATGTTGGATTATTCAACTATCGAGGATGAGATAAGGCATACCATTGAAGTGCCGGAGTATCCGTATGCGGTGGTGGATGAAGTGGTGCCAGAAAATGATACTGATTTATCTGTAAACAACTATGAAGAAGATATGATTTCTTATGAGGATTATAAGAAGCTGACACCTATGGAGAAAGCACAGCATTGGGAATTTAATAGTATTAGGAGCAGGGAGACGGTACAGAATGTTGTAAAGACGATGTTCCTTGAGATGAGCTATGATGCTGATATAGATGAATTACTGGAAGAAACCGAGTGCTATACAAGGGAATGCTTGAGCTAGTTTCAAAGAATAAAGCAGAGGAAGTCTTGGGAGAGGTTAAACGTCGAGGGGTTCCTTTTGACGAGTGGTCTGTTTTGGAGAAAGCGGAGATACTGCAATTTCAATTGGACAATAATTCTTATAATATTCGTCTCTATAATGAAGTGTGCAAGGCATGTGGTGTGGATACTTCTGATGCGGATAAGATGTTTGAGGATTATCAGGCGATTTATGATAAGACTGTTGATATGCAGTCAGAACAGAGAATGGAAAAGAACGTGGGAGACAGAGGCAGGGCACGATAGACGTGGCTCTGTCTATATATATTTTGCACGGAAAAGTACGGACAAAAAATGTTATATGATATGAAATTTTGTTGAAAATATTCGTGTAACCGAATATAATGAAAGTTGGAACATTGTATGTTTTATGGAGGATAATGATTCATGGATTTTCTTACAACAGCAGAGTATGCAAAAATATGGAATATATCTCAAAGAAGAGTAGCTATTTATTGTAAAGAAGGAAGAATTGAAGGAGCTGTTTTAAAGGGAAAGACCTGGTTAATACCGGAAAACACAAAAAAACCGGAAGATCCACGACGAGTACGGAAAAAGGGACAGTAATTTTGATAAAATAGCACATAGAAATACGATGAAAACGAGGAAAATTTCGGAAGAGACAAAAAGTGGATATTATATATACGAAAATTGATTAAGATAGCAGAGGCGGTGAAGTATGTTCGATTATGGGAATGCAAATGACAATCAAAAACAAGCAATATCAACAACAGAAGGCCCTCTTTTAATTATTGCAGGACCAGGTACAGGGAAAACATATACGTTGGTAAAAAGAGTGGTTTATTTAATCACAGAATGTAATGTTATGCCAGAAGAAATAATGATTGCAACGTTTACAGAAAAAGCTGCAAAAGAGCTTGTTACAAGAATTTCAAATGAATTACTTAGTATTGGAATTTTTATTAATATAAATGAGATGTATATTGGAACATTTCATTCGATTTGTCTGCGTATTCTTAAGGAACATTTAGAATACACAAGAATTAAGAAAAACTATAGGATGCTAGACAATTTTGATCAACAGTATATGGTGTTTCAGAAGATAAATGAATTCAGAAAAGTTGAACATTTTGATTCGTTGTTTTCGAATACAACCGGAGCATGGAGGCAAGCAGGAACTGTTGTAAAATATATAAATAATTTGTCAGAGGAACTAGTTGATGTTTCATTAATGCAACAGGATAAGGATGAACAGGTAGTAGCAATTGCAAATATTATGGACACATATTCCTACATTATGGAACAGGAGAATTTAATAGATTTTTCCAGCATACAAACAGAAACATATAAATTGTTATGTTCACATCCTGAAATATTAAAAGAAATACAGGAAAGTATTAAATATGTAATGGTGGATGAGTATCAGGATACCAATTATATACAGGAATTGTTGATTTTTTTGATAGCAGGAGACAATCGGAATATATGTGTAGTGGGAGATGATGATCAGGGTTTATATCGATTCAGAGGTGCAACGATACGAAACATATTAGAGTTTCCAACTCACTTCAAAGATGGTGAATGTAAACAGATAAAGTTAGTGACGAATTATAGGTCTGAAAAGAAGATTATTGATTTCTACAATGAATGGATGAGCACTACAGATGGAAGAGCGTATGACTTTCTATGGAAAAATTTTAGGTTTGATAAGAAAATTATACCGGGAAAGAAAAATTATCGTGAAGGAGTATCTGTGTTGCGATGCTCTGGGAAGGATTTACAAGAGGACTGGTATGAACAAGTATTGAATTTTATTCATATGTTAAAGAACAAAAACATTTTGAAGGATTACAATCAAATTGCATTTTTGTGTCGCTCTGTGAAAAATGATAAAGTGGTAAATCTGATAGATTATCTTGAGGAACATGATATAAAAGTTTATTCACCACGTTCAGAAATGTTTTTTAAGAGAAGAGAAATCAAAGAAGCATTGGGATGCTTAATGCTTTGTTTTCCGGATTACATAGTAAAACTCAGAAATCGTGACTTCAAGTTCGAATTCAGGGAACTGTATGAATACTATGAAACGGAATGCATGGAGGCAGCAAAGGAACTTATCTCCAAAAATCGCAACACTCTTGGTAAATGGATTACTGAAAAAATGCAGAAGCATAGCAATCTTAATCATGAAAATGCTGATTATGCATTTACAGGATTGTTATATCAGTTATTTCAATTTGAACCATTTAGCGAGTATTTAGGTATTGATATGAAGTTAGGCGTTGTGGATGAACGGCCGGCAAGAAATCTATCAATCCTTACATCAATATTAGGAAAATACGAATATCTTCATAGAATCGATGTCTTTACAGATGCCAATATTATCCAGAGTGTTGAACGATTCTTCAATATGTATCTTCGATTTTTGATTGACGGTGGAATTACAGAATATGAAGATGATACAGAATATGCACCAAGTGGATGTGTGTCATTTATGACAATCCACCAGTCAAAAGGAATGGAATTTCCGGTTGTAATGGTGGATTCCCTAAATGGAACACCGAGGGCAGCCTCAGATGCAATTTTAGAAGAAATTGAGGAGAAGTATTTTCATAGAAGCGTTTTTGAATCAAGAGATGATATTAAATTTTTCGATTTTTGGAGATTATATTATACAGCATTTTCGAGAGCGCAGAATCTCTTAGTGCTGTCTTGTTGTGAGAAAAAGGGGCATGGAGCTACTCCAAGCAAGTATTTCGAAAAATGTTATGGAAAACTTCTGGATTATGAAGAAGTAGATTTTAGTGATGTAAGTCTAGAAGAAGTCAAACCAGTTAATATTAAAGATACGTTTTCTTTTACCTCGCATATAGCGTTATATGAGAACTGTGCATTGCAATACAAGTTTTTTAAGGAACTTGGGTTCACGCAGGTGAGAGTAGGTGCTACTCTATTTGGAACGTTGGTACATGAAACAATAGAAGATGTACACAGAGCAGCAATGAGAAATGAAGAAGATACAATTGTACCAGAAAAAGTGCGAGATTGGTTTGATACTAATTATGCAACATTATCTAAGGGTGAGCATTCATATCTGGGACAAGCTCAGATAGAAGCGGCCTATAAACAGGTTATGAGATATGTTGAGAGAAATAAGACTGATTGGAGTCGTATTCAAGATGCAGAAGTCGAAGTAAGCCTTGTTAAATCAGACTATATACTTATGGGAAAGGTGGATTTAATTAGAGGTGAGGACGATACGGTTGAAATTGTTGATTTTAAGTCAGAAAAGAAACCGGATTTGTTGATTGAAACCGAAGAAATCAAGCGATATAGACGGCAATTAGAGGCATATGCATACTTGATTGAAGAAAAGACTGGGAAAAAGGTTAGCAAAATGCACTTGTATTACACAGGTGAAGAGAATGGAGTACCTACAGTTA
>PPYE01561980.1_pt1 | contig 11261 bp, 8 predicted proteins | sample 1559881 | NCBI WGS metagenome assembly PPYE01 (sample SAMN08240022, study PRJNA423297) | Human gut metagenome, whole genome shotgun sequencing project.
CGGAATCCCCATGCCACACCTATAGCTGTTACTCCGGCATGATGCGCTGTTTGCATATCTACATTAGAATCACCTACATAAAGTATATCTTCCTGTTTGACTCCTGCTTTTGTCATGATTTCGTTTATGATGGATGGATCGGGTTTTGCGGGGATACCTTCGCGTTGTCCCAGTACTTCCACAAAGTTTATTTCTGGAAAATAGTGTGCTATTAACTTTCGGGTAGCTGCTTGGTATTTATTGGAGGCGACCGCTATCATGATCCCTTGCTGTTGCAGTGTTTTTAATAATTCGGAGATACCGGGATAAGGGCGGCTTAAATCGGCATTGTGCTCATCATAATAAGGGATGAATTGTGAACGTATCTTTAATACATTCTCTTCCGTACGTTCCCCTTCAGGCAGAGCACGCTCAAATAATTTATTGATTCCGTTTCCTACAAAAAAGCGGTATGCTTCCGTTTCATGTGTAGGATAGCCATAATATTGTAAGGCTTGGTTGGTGGCGGCAGCCAGGTCGGCAATGGTGTTCAGTAATGTGCCGTCCAGGTCGAATATTACAAGTTTCTTCATATTTGTACTTCTTTTATCGGTGCAAAGTTACTATTTTTGTATGCAAACTAATAATAATGCTTATGAACTTTCTAGAATTAGTGAAGGCGCGCTATTCTGCACGCAAATATGCCAATCGTCCTGTTGAGGCTGAAAAGTTGGATTATATCATGGAATGTGTACGTTTTGCACCATCTGCAGTTAATTTTCAACCATGGCGTTTCCGTATTGTTACAGATGAGGCCGTACTGAAAGCGTTGTATTCATGTTATAAACGGGAATGGCTTGCTACGGCTCCTTGTATCATAGTGGCTTGTGTGGATCATAATGAGTCTTGGCATCGCCGTGCCGATAATAAGGATCATGCTGATATTGATATTGCTATTGCAGTAGAACATCTTTGTCTGGCTGCTGCCGAACAAGGACTGGGTACTTGTTGGGTTTGTAATTTTGATGCTCCGCAATGCAGTGAGGTTTTGGGACTGCCGGAAAATTTGGAACCGGCCGTTTTGATTCCGGTCGGTTATGCGGAGGATGAACCTACAGAAAAGAAGCGGAAACCATTAAATGAAATCCTTCTTTAAAAAATCACAAAACCACCTTTCGGAGTGTCATCGGGCAGGTAGATTCAATTTCCTTTTACAGTGGATGAAGGTACTGTTAATTTCTTGACCTGATGACTGTTCCGGATTTTAAGCACATTTATTTAGACTCTTCTTATTTTCTGATAATTTTGCATATTTTGTATTCCATTTATGATAGAAGTAAAGCCGAAATGGCTAAATTTGAGCACTTTTTAGGCTTTGAATAACCTATGAGTGTAGTAAGTACTATTAATAACACTGAAAATTATGGAGAACATAGGAGTTGGATTGATGTTGATGGTGGTCGGTATGGCGACCGTCTTTGTCATTCTCCTCATCGTTATCTATCTAAGCAAGTACCTTATTACTGTTGTCAACAAAGTGGCCCCCGAAGAGACCCCCAAAAAAGCACCTGCTGTAGCACCTACGGCAGATACTGGTGCTATGGATGCTATTAAGGCGGCAGTTGAGATTTTGACAGCAGGTAAAGGTCAGGTGATAAAGATTGAGAAGTTATAATCCAAAAAAAGAAAAACACATTTATCAAAAATGGAAAGAGAAGTAAAATTTAGTCTGGTCTTCCGCGATATGTGGCAGAGTGCGGGTAAGTACGTGCCTCGTGTAGACCAGTTGGTTAAGGTTGCCCCGGCTATTATTGAAATGGGCTGTTTCGCCCGTGTGGAAACAAATGGTGGTGGTTTTGAACAGGTAAATTTATTGTTTGGTGAAAATCCGAATAGAGCTGTGCGCGAGTGGACGAAACCCTTCCACGAAGCAGGCATCCAGACTCATATGCTGGACCGTGCGCTGAACGGTCTCCGCATGAGTCCCGTCCCGGCAGATGTCCGTAAATTATTCTATAAGGTTAAACATGCGCAAGGAACAGATATTACCCGTACTTTCTGCGGATTGAATGATGTCCGCAATATTATCCCTTCTATCGGCTATGCTCACGAAGCCGGAATGATTTCACAATGTTCGCTCTGTATCACTTTTTCTCCGATACATACTGTGGAATATTATGTGAATATGGCCAGGCAGCTTATAGAAGCCGGAGCCGATGAAATCTGTATTAAAGATATGGCCGGCATCGGACGTCCCGTTTCATTGGGAAAGATTGTTGCCGGAATCAAGAAGATTAAAAATATTCCTATACAGTATCACTCTCATGCGGGGCCCGGATTCAATATGGCTTCTATTTTGGAAGTATGCCAGGCTGGTTGCGACTATATTGATGTAGGTATGGAACCATTGTCATGGGGAACCGGCCATGCTGATTTGATTAGTGTGCAAGCCATGTTGAAAGATGCCGGATTTAAAGTGCCCGAAATTAATATGGAAGCGTATATGAAAGTGCGTTCCATGATTCAGGAGTTTATGGATGATTTCCTTGGTTTATATATCAGTCCCAAAAACCGTCTGATGAATTCTTTACTGATTGCTCCGGGATTGCCGGGCGGCATGATGGGAAGTTTGATGGCCGATCTTGAAACGAATCTGGAATCTATCAACAAGTACAAGGCAAAACGTAACCTGCCGTTTATGACTCAGGATGAATTGTTGATCAAGCTGTTCAATGAAGTTGCTTACGTATGGCCGCGTGTGGGTTATCCTCCTTTGGTTACTCCGTTCAGCCAGTATGTGAAGAACCTTGCCATGATGAATGTAATGGCTATGGAGAAAGGTAAGGAACGTTGGGGAATGATTGCCGATGATATTTGGGATATGATTTTGGGTAAAGCGGGACGTTTACCGGGTAAACTGGCCCCTGAAATTATTGAAAAGGCAGAACGTGAAGGCCGCAAGTTCTTTGATGGCAATCCGCAGGACAATTATCCCGACCAGTTGGAAAAATATCGCAAGATGATGCTTGAAAAACAATGGGATAAAGGACAGGATGACGAAGAACTGTTTGAGTATGCCATGCATCCGGCCCAGTATGAAGCTTATAAGAGCGGGAAGGCAAAAGAAGACTTCTTGGCAGATGTGAAGAAACGTCGTGAGGAGAAAGCGAATGCCACTACTCCTGTCGAAGCTGAAAACAAGACCAAGGTATTGACGGTGGATGTGAACGGGCAACCTTATCGCGTTACAGTGGCATATGGTGCTGTAGATCCTGCTACGCTGACAGCTCCTTCGGGTGCAGTTCCTGCACAAGCTGCTCCTGCTCCAGTAGGGGAAGGGAAAGATGTGCTTTCTCCGTTGGAAGGTAAATTCTTCTTGGTAAAGAATGCCCAGGAAACTCCGAAGAAGGTGGGTGAAAAGGTTAATAAAGGTGATGTGATTTGTTACGTCGAAGCAATGAAGACCTATAATGCGATTCGTGCGGAATATGACGGTACTATAACTGCTATTTGCGCTAGTTCGGGTGACACGGTTTCAGAGGATGACGTATTAATGAAAATAGTATAATGGAAGATATATTTGAAAGACTTTATGATATGACTGCTTTCAGCAATATTATTGCTGAACCGCAATTCTTGATAATGTATGCCATTGCGTTCATCTTACTTTACTTGGGGATCAAGAAAAAGTACGAACCGCTGCTGCTGATTCCGATAGCTTTCGGAGTGTTGCTGGCTAACTTTCCCGGTGGTGAGATGGGGGTTGTCCAGGCCGATGAGAACGGCATGGTAATGGTGAATGGAGCACTGAAGAACATCTGGGAAATGCCGTTGCACGAAATTGCGCACGACTTGGGCCTGATGAACTTTATCTACTACATGTTGATTAAGACCGGTTTTCTTCCGCCTATCATTTTTATGGGGGTAGGTGCTTTGACAGACTTTGGTCCGATGTTGCGTAATTTGCGGCTTTCTATTTTCGGAGCTGCTGCACAGTTGGGTATTTTCACAGTATTGTTGGTAGCTATCTTGATGGGGTTCACTCCGAAAGAGGCGGCTTCATTGGGTATTATTGGTGGAGCAGACGGTCCTACCGCTATCTTTACCACTATTAAACTGGCTCCCCATTTGCTAGGGCCGATTGCTATTGCCGCTTATTCGTATATGGCTCTGGTACCCGTTATCATTCCGTTGGTTGTGAAAATCTGGTGTACGAAGAAAGAATTGAGTATCAATATGAAGGAACAGGAAAAGAAATATCCTTCTTCGGTAGAAATCAAGAATCTTCGTGTGCTGAAGATTGTATTTCCGATTGTAGTGACTACGGTGGTCGCTCTGTTTGTGCCAAGTGCAGTGCCTTTGATTGGTATGTTGATGTTTGGTAACTTGATTAAGGAAATAGGTAGTGATACTTCACGTTTGTTTGATGCAGCTTCAAATAGTATCATGAATGCGGCAACTATCTTCTTGGGGTTGTCAGTTGGTGCGACAATGACTACGGAGGCATTTTTGAATTGGACTACTATCGGTATTGTGATAGGTGGTTTCTTGGCGTTTGCCTTGTCTATTTCCGGTGGTATCTTGTTTGTGAAGTTGGTGAATCTTTTCACTAAGAAGAAGATCAATCCACTGATTGGGGCTACAGGTTTGAGTGCTGTGCCCATGGCCAGCCGTGTGGCTAATGAAATTGCTTTGAAGTATGACCCCAAAAATCATGTGCTTCAATATTGTATGGCAAGTAACATTTCAGGAGTTATCGGTTCTGCCGTGGCTGCTGGTGTGCTGATTTCATTCCTACAATAAAAATCATCGTATTTAAATTGTTCGGGCACGAATTATACGGAAATTACAGGTGTTTTAGACAATACTGTAAGATCTGTATAGTTCGTGTCTTTTATTCTTTTTCTGTATCGTTCTCCTGGCTAAAACAAATAGAATAGGCCCTCTCCTCACGAAGAAAGCCTATCGTTAGATTAATGTTTAATATAAGAGAGAGTTTTATAGTCCTAACAGTTCATTGAACTTCTCTGCTGTCTTGGGATCTGACGGACGGGTCATATTGGCAGAGATGATTTTGCCATCCCGATCCAGCAGGATAAAACGGGGAATGCCGTTGATGAGGTAAGCATCCATAAAGGTCCTGTCTGTTCCCATGTGTAACTGGATCCCTTTCAGTTGATCCTTTGTTACCATGTTCTCCCATGCCTTTTTGTTCTTGTCGCATGACAGGCTGACAAAATGAATATCCTTTCCTGCATATTTCTCTTCCAATTCCTTTAACGCAGGAAGTTCTCCACGGCAAGGGCCACACCAGGTAGCCCACACGTCAATATAGATATATTTCCCTTTCAAATCTGCCAAAGATACTGTTTTCCCATTTATATCCGGATAGGAGAAGCTAGCTGCTGAGGGATTGCCTGATCTTAATTTTTCCCACTTGGTACAAAGTGCGTTGAATTTTTCTATGGACTTTGCATCCTTCACATGTTTGCGGAATAGGACGATCAGCCCGTCTGCTTCATCCAGTCCGTTATTGTCTACAAAGTTATAAACAAATTGGTCAATCAGAAATTCTGCAACCTTTTCATCTTGTATGGTTGCATCTACGTAGTTTACACTTTGTTCTGTAGAATTGGATGCAACTGTTTTTCCTTTATTACTAAAGGCGCTGATAGCATCGGGAAGAAAAGCCTTATATTCTTTTAGAGCTAATAAACCGGCATTGATCGGAGTAATAGCTTCCAGTTTTTCATAATATGCTTTGGAAGGAATATAGTTGTCATCCTTTCCAAAATGAGGATGATACAAAGCGTATTTGGAGAAATAATAATACGTATAGAATTGCAAACGTATTTTTTCCTGTGTAGTGAAATCGGCTGGAAGTTTTGCGGCTTCCAATACTTGGCAATTGGCTGCGTACAGGCTGTCCCCTTTGTGTATGAGGGCGGCCTCTTGCATTTTCATATCGGGCATACCGAGTGATTGGAGCTCTTTGCTTCCCAGATAGGTGTTGATAGCGGCACCTGCTCCTTCAAAGGTTGTGTTTCTCCACATGTTGTCACTGTCGAATGACAAGGTAAGGTCTTGATTGGGATCCAGATAAAGAGTACGGCGTCCGCGTGTGTATTGCATGGTTACATATTGCGGAGTGAATCCTGTGATTTCTATGTTGCCGTTTCCAGCGGCATCAATCGCCACTTCTTTTTGTTCGCCACTTTGGCTGAAAGTCAATCTCACTTTGACCTTCTCATTGGGATTGGTGACCTTAAAAGTGAGCTTTGCAGCTTCTGTAGCGGTAAAGGTACTCAGCGCAAGGCCAAGTACCATGATGGATTTTAGAGTTCTCATCTTATTTTTTTCTTTTAGGTTTCATTTTCAATGCATCGGGACGCATGTTATAGACTTTTTTTCCGTATGCGGGTTCTGTGCTGAGGCAGGCAGGGATGGGGGCTTTGCCGTTCAGTTTGCGAAGCACCATTTCCAAGGCGGCTGCATATTCCTGATGGATGAAAGCATCATCTCTGTCTGTTTGGTTATAAGCAATGTATTGCAGATAGCCTACACATTTGTTGAACCAGAATTCGGGAAGTTCCTCTGCCTTGTATCCCAAACGGGCGATAAATTTCAGTCTACTGATTAACTCTTGCTGATTGACTGTGGTGTCTGCAATCATCGCATCAATCTGGGTAGCTGCCGCTTCATACTTTTGTTCCCGGATATCATTATTGATACGGATCATTTTCAGATTGAAATCTTTTCCTTCATAGTTGCATAAGGCTTCAATTTCCGCCAATTCGCCGTATGAAGTTTCTTTTGCCAATTTAGCGTCAACAGCTTTTTTGCCGAAACGCTGGCAGAAATCCGCATAATTGTCTGATACTTGCTTCAGGTACGGGTTCATGCCATTGATATATTCAGGCAAGGTCCGCACCATTGGGTATAGAAATCAATGAATATCAGTTTATTTTCTGCTTTGGCCTTGGCTACGGCTTCTGCCCAAGTAGTGCCGTGCAGGAAATTGATTCCTGCATTCTGGGCATTTAAGTGAATCGCATAGATACATGCGAAAATGAGTAAGATATATTTTTTCATGTCTTTGATTTTAATATGTTAATAACCAGGGTTTTGTTTACATTCCAGATTAGAACTGATTTCTGATGACGGAATGGCATCGATACGGCGGTCTATGATGCGTTGGTAATAATTGTCTCCTTGTGCTTCCGATTTTTCATATTCTTTTTCCAAAGCTTCTCTTAACGTCTTGTTCAAAGCAAGCAGACGGGTGAAATCGGGTTTCTCTGTGTATCCTGCAAAACGGATCATGGCAAACCATTCATGCCAGTTCTCGAAAGACAATTCCAGCATCCATTCGTTGAATATGGCGGTTTCCAGTTCTTCGTTATTGGCTGGAAGAATTATTTCGGCTCCTGCTCTTTCGCGTAGTTTACGGATCGGTGCGTAGGCTTCGGATATAGAGGATCCTGAACGATACAAGGCTTCGGCTTTAATCAGGTAGAGTTCGGAAACACGACTGAAGATGACAGGCATGTCATTGGCATCATTCAGCAGCTTCTTTACCGATTTCAGGTTGTAGGCTACCGCAGAACTGCGGCTGTCCATCAGGCTGTCTACTTTAGAGAAGATGGCATCGGCGCGAGGATCATCCCCCATCAGTTCCACATACTCATTGGTGGGCCCCCAGTAACCTTGTTTTTTCGTGGGGCTGTTACCGTAACATTGCTGACGGGTTGAAGTGTTGGTGGCATCTTTTTGGTCGAATACACGAGCGAATAGAATCTCTTTGGTTGTTGAAAACTTATCAAAAACGTCACCATAGTTTGCTTCCGGCAATGGAGAATTTGTATCAATTGCATCATTAACTGCTGCTACCGCTTCTGTGTATTTTCCTGCATACAGCAATACTCTTGCCTTTAATGCCTTGGCTGCTTCTTTAGAAGCTTGTGAAAGCTTTTTCCAATCAGGAGCTTTTTCAATAGCTATTTCCAGTTGATCCAGAATATATTGATAAGAATCGGCTACGGAGCTACGTGCCTTTAAAGCATTGGATACGGATGGAGCTTCATTACGCATGACAACTCCATATTCACTATTCATATCCCAAAATTCGCAGTAACGAACCAGGATATTGAAGTAGGCCAAAGCGCGTAAATAGGCTATTTCACCTAACACTTCGGCTCTACGGTTTCCGGAGAACTCTCCGTCACTCATGCGGTTACAGGCTGTTTCCAGGAAGTTGGCGTTTTTGATTACAGCGTAATCTGCATCCCATTCCGTTGCATCACTGAATGATAGGGTAGGCAACATTCGTTCGGAGTAGTAAACGGCATTACCGGCGCTGACAATTTCTTGACGCCACATGGTCCCGGCTTTGAAGGAACCACTTACTGTAGGAAATATGACATTGAATCCATTTCCGGGCAAGGAGTAATAGATTCCGTTTAAGGCTAACTCTACAGCAGCGGGTGTTGTGATGGCACCGTCTAAATCTGCTTCGAATTCGGGCTTTTGGTCCAAGACATCTACCAACTGGCACGAGGAAACGCCCATTGTAAGTAAAGCTAAGAATATATATTTTTTCATTCGATTATACATTTAAATGATTATAAGTTAATTTTTAAACCAGCCGAGAAAGAGCGGAAACCCGGATAAGTGGAGGTTTCATAGTTACCGCCATAGTTGCTGTTACTGTTTACGGTAGCAGGGTCTGTTCCCGGATAAGAGGTGAGCGTGAACAAATTGGTAGCCGAGACAAATAGTTGTCCTTTAATTACTTTGTTTAAAGGTAAATTATAAGTCAGACGCACTTCCTGCAAACGGAAGAAGGAGGCATTAAACAATTCATGATCGGTTAGTCTAGGTACACCGTCACCTATATACAAGGCCGGGTATTTGGCATCTTTGTTGGTGTCAGACCATCTGTCATTCAATCCATAGTCAATCAAACCGGTTAATTGTCCGGGTAGATTCTGCAATGTTTTGTTATAAATCTTCAAACCACCGATCTGATATCCGAAGTTGGCGAACAGGCTGAATTGTTTATAAGATAAATTGGCAGTCAGACCGCCGAACAGATCCGGATCCGGATTACCGATAATAACACGGTCATTGTAGTTGATGATTCCATCTCCATTTAAATCCTTAATTTCCAAATGTCCCGGTTTTAATGAGTTACCATCGTAATAACTTTGTCCCTTTGATTTAGCATAGGCATTCAATTCATCTATTCTGGCTTGATCTTGTATGATCCCGGCATATTCATAACCATGGAAAGCTCCCATTGGATAGCCTACAGCCAATACTTGGTCGGCATAGCTGCCTTGAACTACTACATCCATAGCTGATTGTGCTCTACCTTCTTCAACCAGTTTGGTGACTTTATTCTTGTTATGTGACATATTCAAGGTCAGGTCCAAGTTCCAGTCTTTAGTAGATAATACACGACCTACCAGGTTTATTTCAATACCGCGGTTGGTCAATGCTCCGATATTACGGTTCATCTGCATAGAGCCACCGGTTGCACTGGGCGGGAAATCAAATGACCAGATCAAGTCTTTGGTATCTTTGATATAGCCAGAGATAGAACCGGTCAGTCGGTAATCGAACAATGCGAAATCAAGACCTAAATCATATTGGGTCGATTTTTCCCAGCGGATGTCGCGGTTACCCACTTGTTTATGTATAATGGCTGACAGATTATTATAACTGGTTGCTTCGTATAAATCACGATTAGAGAAGCTGGTTAAGTTTTGTGTACCGGTAGTACCTACGCTGGCACGTAATTTCAAATCATTAATGAATGTCAGGTTTTTCATGAATTTTTCCTGAGAGATACGCCATGCAATGGCTCCTGAAGGGAAGAAACCATAACGGTTGTTCGAACCAAACATGGATGAACCATCATAACGTCCTGTAAAAGTGAACAGGTAGCGCTCCATTAATTTATAATTGATACGGGCAAATGAAGAGAACAGACCACTTGCATTATATCCGTTACCCCAAGATGAGATGCTTGCGGCACTTCCTAAATTGGTGTAGATATCATTATCCGGATAAGTCTGGCCATTCATTCTTGTACTACGGCTTATACCACGTTCAAAGGAGATACCGGCTACGGCATCCAAAACATGATTCTTGTTGAACTCATAGTTATAATTCAATGTATTGTCGAATACGGTTTTTGAATATTTATAATGATATTCTGACCCACTGGCTTCATTTCTAGTACTTAGAAAACTTGGACTGAATGAATTGTTTTCAGTAAATTGTAAATTACCCGATAAACTGGAACGGAACCGGAATCCTTTCCAAATATCAACTTCTCCGTATACGGTTCCCATGATGCGGTAAATATTATCATGGTTTTTCTTATAGGTGTTGGCTACCGGGTTGGCTTGACCTGTGGACATATCAAATTCACCGTTATCATTATATATAGGAAGGTCAGGACGGAATCCTTGCGCACTAAATAGTGATGTGTTCGCATTATTTTGGTCTGTATAACTCATATTGGCATTAATACCAAAACGAAGGATAGGCAGCACGTTCATTTCTGTAGACACACGTGCGTTATATCGGCTTAAGTCACCTCCTTTGACCATACCTTGCTGATCGAATACTGATAATGAAATAAGGTATTTAGATACTTTACTGCCTCCGCTTACAGTCAAGTCGGCATTATGGCGGATAGCAGTTTGTTTCACTTCATCAAACCAATTGGTGTTGGCACTGCCTAATGCAGTGGAATTAGGTTCAAGAATTTCCAATGCATATTGGTTGGACGGATCATATACCAAGGTTTCTTTGGCAAAGCGGCGTACTGTTTCTCGCCATTCATCACCATATAAAATACGGAAGTTCTTAATTTGAACATCAGTGGTAACATTGTAGTTGAAGCTGACGGTAGGTTTGGAACCTTCCACTCCTTTTTTAGTGGTAACGATAACTACACCATTTGCGGCGCGAGAACCATAGATAGCAGCCGCAGAAGCGTCTTTTAGTACGTCCATAGACTGGATATCATTGGGCGAAATTGCATCCAGCATACTGGGATCTTCTACAGGAACTCCGTCGATCACATACAAGGGTTCATTGGAACCGGTCAATGACGTGGCGCCCCGCACACGTACACGGACAGTTTCACCCGGAACACCTGTATTTTGGGATACCTGTACACCGGCAGCCAAGTTTTGAAGCATGGAGGTTACATTAGGAGTGTTTAATTGGCTCAATTGTTTTAAACCTACTGAAGCAACAGAACCGGT
>PPYE01131235.1_pt1 | contig 11259 bp, 9 predicted proteins | sample 1559881 | NCBI WGS metagenome assembly PPYE01 (sample SAMN08240022, study PRJNA423297) | Human gut metagenome, whole genome shotgun sequencing project.
TGTCCTGTTTTAACATGAGCATGTCGCGGTCGCTTTTTACTCCAGCCGAAATTTCCGGCAAAGAAAGTGTTTATGGTGTTGGTCACGATCACGAATAATATGTCGATAATGATGAAGAGCCTCCACATCGAGGAGGCCGGCAGCTCCAAGAACGCTTGTGACCAGTACTGCAAGCACAAGGAGAAATATCCCCAGCGGAAGTTTAAATACGGGGGGGGTAAACGCAAAGTCTGCATCTGTATCGTGGTCTCTGGGGCATTTTAGAGCTTTTGCGTGATGAAATCTGAAATCGACGAGGCGAACAACATTACCGAAAGGCCGATAATGAGATATCCCAGTTTTGTTATAACATCCTTCGTTTCTTTTTGGGATAGCTCTTGACCGGACATGATGCTCTTTGTCGCTGTACTCAACCCTATTTTGATTACAGCGATAAGGGCGATAAGGCATTACCGAACGGTCTTGAACAAGCTAGTGCAATATGAAAAGTTAATTCGGCGTCGTCTGTCATTCGAAGATATCAATATCAATATCAATATCAATTTCTATAACCAGTTCCGGAACTGGATATATGGTCAGGGGTATTCTGATAATTATTTCGGCAGTATCATCAAAGTTATCAAACAGGTTTATAGGGAGGCCCGGGATGTGGATCGCCTGCATAATTTGAATGGCACAGCCCATAAAAATTTCATCACGGTAGCAAAAGAGAGTGATCCTATTTACCTTTCAGTTGATGAGCTGATGATGTTGTACAGATTAAAAATCACGAAAAACGCAATAATGAAAGAGTGGCCGGAGCTGTGCGGAGAAAAAGCGGTCAGGCAGCGCATGGCCACATGTGAACAGGTGAAGAATCGGTTTCTCATCGGGGCATTTTCGGGCATGAGGGTATCTGACTTTAGCCGGTTCAGCGAGTCTAATATAATCGATGGAATGATTATGATGCGTACCCGTAAGACAGATACCCCGATTGCAATACCACTTCATCCCGTGATAAAAAGAATTCTGGAGAGCGATTTTGACCTGTCAAAGACAATTTCTGACCAGAAAATGAATGATTATATCAAGCGCCTTGCGAAAATGGCAGGGATCAATGAAAAAGTGACCATATGCGAACATAGAGGGGGAGAGGTGAAGGAGATCCGGATTGAGAAGTATGCTTTAGTCTCTACCCATACTGCTCGGCGATCTTTCGCAACGCATCTTCAGCGTTCCAAAATTCCACTTTCTTCGATCTCGATGGCGTTAGGGCATAAAAAGGTTACAACAACGATGCGGTATCTGCGATTAGGGGTGGATGAGAACGCTGCTATTCTTGCGGGAAGCTCCTTTTTTAAGGATTTTGAAGAGGGCCAGTAGCTCATTTATCCTACATTTTATCCTACAAAATAATAAAGGAGCTGATAATCAGCTCCTTTATCCACAACTTAGTGCCCAGGACAAGACTCGAACTTGCACGAACGTAATTGTTCACTACCCCCTCAAAGTAGCGTGTCTACCAATTTCACCACCTGGGCATTGCACGTATCCTTTCGGATTTCGGGTGTGCAAATATAGGGCATAAATTTTAATCCGCCAAATTTTTTCTCCATGTAATATGGATTATTCTTCCGGCAGCGGCGTCGTGGCGACGCAAACCGCCGTGCTCTACCTGCCGCGGGGGCGGTGTCGATGTCTGCGCAGGTGCCTGTGCTTGGTGGTAAAAGCGGCGGAAGCGGTTGGGGCGGAGACCTTAGCGGGTTCATTTGCCAGGCCGATACGGCGGCGGAGCTGTGGCCGAGGTCGTGGCGGAACCGGAGGCAGGGCCATTTACAGACAGAGACGGCCGCAGGGCAGTTGCGACGACAGTGGAGGCCGGGTCATTCGCCCGGCAGAGACGGTGGCGGGGAAGTGGTAGGGCATTGGCGGCGGGGTAGTGTCCTGAGCTGGGGCGGCATCGATGACAGAGGCGGAGCCGCCGGGCATGTGGTACGTGCGCCGGTGCCAGGTTAAGAAAAGAGGGGCTGTCTAACAAGTCCCGAAAATCGAAAATCACCCCTGTCAGAATAAACTCCGGCAGGGGTGAAATCGTTAAAATTGGACTTGTCAGACAGCCCCCTCGATTTAGGACGGTCTTCCGTTACTCCTCCGCAGCCGGCAGGAATACGATCATGCCGCTCGGGCGGTTCGATAAGTCGGGCAATGCGATGTCCGTTGCCGGACGTACACCCGGCGCGGTGCTGCGCGTGCCCGATACGCTTACCGATCTCTGCCCGGTGATCTGGCTCAGGGCCGCTGCCAGCATCGGCTCGCTCCGGTCGCCGTAATCCTTCAGTTCCCCGTTCCATTCCTCGCACGCGGTGTCGACCGTCAGTCCGTCCTTGTTGACGGTCACCTGCTTGGCGTTGTAGCCCTGGAACGATATCGGGGCCAGTTCGTAGCTGTAATTGCCTACGGTGAATTTGCTGACCTCCATGCCGACGTTCTTGCCGTTGGTCTTTTCGCCGATGAGCTTCACCGTGAAGCCGTCCAACCCGCGCAGCGTATTGATGACGGCTTCGCTCGACGAGGCCGTGTTGCCCGTGACGAGCACGTACAGCCGGGTCATGTTCAGCGCGTAGTTCCGCAGGTCGACGCCGTAATAGTCGCCGTAATAGAATTCGTCGAAGAATTTTTTTGCCGCCGTGTCATACTCCTTGCCGGTCTCCCTCTCCGTCTTTTCGACCGAGGCCATGCGGCTGTCGTTGTAACGGTAATATTCGTAGACCTTGCCCTGGCAGGCCGCGCCGGCGATGCAGGTGGAAAGCATGTTCGACGAGATGACGTGCCCGCCGCCGTTGTTGCGCAGGTCGAGCACCATGTCGGTGATGTTCCCGTCCTTGAGTTTCTTGACGGCAGCGAGCAGTTCGTCGTCGTAGGCCGCGTCGAAACTGTCGTAGACCAGGTAGCCGATCTTATGCGCTCCGGAGGTGATTACTTCGCTGTGGATTACCGGGTTGGGGTATATTTCGCGTGCCGTGACCGATACGGGCTGCGCGCCTTGCCTGTTCTCGGTGAGTTTTACCGTGCGGCTTCCTCCCGGAGCTATTAACGTACTGTAAACCGAATTCAGGTTCGCGGCCGTGATGGCTGCGTCGTTGTACTGGGCGAAGAACGTGCCCCGCCGGAACCCTGCTTCCGATGCCGGGGAGTCCGGGTAGACCGACGTGATGACCAGCCCGTACTCTCCCGTAGGTTGGTTGTTGCCGTCCACAAACCTCACGCCCATCAGGCCCGCGATGCCGAAGCCGTACTCCTTCTCCTTTACGACCCCGTGGCTTACGCCGCGCGTCGTCCCGGCGACGGCCTTCGTGAGGGGCGTCCGCAGCAGGTAGGAGTAAACCGAGTAGCTGCCGTTGCTCTGCCGTTTTTTGTCGAGGTCGTTGGTCGTCATCTCCAGCAGCGTGCGTTTCAGGAAATTGTCGCTGGAGCTGATGTAATCCAGCGAGAGGTCGCGCGACATCTGCTGGTATTCGCCGTTCCACAGGTAGTAATACTCCAGGATCTTGTCTACCTGTTTGTTGAGCTCGGTGTCTGCGCCCGTGCCGCCGCTGCTGCTTCCGAGCTGGGTGATGGCGAACTGTGCCGCCCTCGCGTAGCCGCTCACCTGTACGGTGATGTTCGCGCTGCGCGTGCTGCCGGTCTCGTTGGCTTCGACGGTGATGTTGAGCTGCCGGTCGCTGCCCTTGTCGCCCGACGAGGTGAGTATCTTGCACCATTCCGGTTTGTCGCTCTGCGCCACCCAGTTGGCGGAGGCCTTGAACGTGTATTTCTTGGTCGTGCGGTCGGCGCCCACCGTCTCCGATGCTTTCCACGACGAGCCGGTTATGCCCGTCGTGTCGTTGTTTTTCGTGTCGTCATCGCCGCAGGATACTGCTGCCATGCCGAACAGGAGGACGGCGAACCATGTGTAGAGGATTGTTTTCATAGAGGCTGATTTTGTTATGCGGGCTAAATATAGTGTTTTTTTCGTGAATTGCTCCTATTTGCGGCGGCTGAAATCCATTTCGCCGAACAGGTATCCCGCCCCGCCGATGCGGTCGATGACGAACAGCACGTATCGGACGTCGACGGCGATGTTGCGGCAGATCGTTTCGTCGAACGCCACGTCGCTCATCGTCGAGCGCCATGTGCGGTCGAAATTCAGCCCCACCAGTTCGCCCCTGCCGTTGATGATCGGCGAACCGGAGTTGCCGCCCGTCGTGTGGTTGGTGGCCAGGAAGCAGACGGGCACCGTCCTGCGGCCGTCTATCGTCGTCGCCCAGCGTCCGTAGTCCTTCGTGGCGTAGAGCTCGCGCAACGCCTGCGGGATGTCGTAGTCGTAAATCTCGGGGTTGTCCTTGGCGATGATGCCGTCGAGGGTGGTCTGCGGCTTGTGGTATTCGCCGTCGGCATATTCGTAGCCCCCGACATGGCCGTAGGCCACGCGCAGCGTGAGGTTGGCATCGGGGTAGAAGGCCCGCAGGGTGTCCCACTCGCGCAGCCCCTTGATGTAGGTCGTGTAGAGTTCGTTGAGGCGTCCGCTGTTGAGGTTGCGCAGCGACTTGGTGCCCAGCATCCAGTCGATGTGACCGAGTATGCGTTCGGTGTCCTTGTGCAGGGCGTGCACCGCCGTGGTGTCGGCGCCCTCCCGCCACAGCGTGTCGAATACCTCGCCGGCATAGGCTTCGGGCGACCCGCTGGCGGCGACGCCGGCCAGGAATGCCGGAATCTGGTACTGCACGGGGCAGCGGCGGGCATACTGGCCGAAAAGCCATTCGAAGAGCGCCCGTTCCGTCTGCTCGCGCCGTGCGAAGGCGGCTTCGGCACGCTCTTCGGGGGTGTAGCGCTCGGGTAGCGCGCCGAGCGTTTCGCGTGTGATCTCGCGGGCGAAATAGGCGTCCGCGATGCGGGCGTATTCGGCTTTGAGGTCGGTGACGACGCTGCGGTATTCGGGTTTGTCCTGCGCCCAGGCGGCGAATTCCTGCTCATAGGCGCGTTTCGAGGCCACGGTGCCCAGGCGGCCGATGCCCATCGCCTCGCCCTGCCATTTCTTCCATGCGTTGGCGATCGAGGCGTGTTTGGCGGCGTAATGGATGCGCAGCGCCGGGTCGCTCTCCTGTGCCGCGGAGATGATGTCGAGGCGCCCCGTGCGGATGGCGATCTTGGCCGGGTCGGAGCGCTCGGCGATGTAAGCCACGGCGTCCGAGAGGATGTACTCCTGCGTATTGCCGGGGAAGCCGTAGATCATCGTGAAATCCCCCTCTTCGACCCCGGCGGTCGAGATGGTGAAATGCCGCTTGGGGCGGTAGGGAACATTCTCGGGCGAGTAGGCGGCGGGCTTGTTGTCCTTGCCGGCGTAGATGCGGAAGAGCGAGAAGTCGCCCGTGTGGCGGGGCCATATCCAGTTGTCGGTGTCGCCGCCGAACTTGCCGATCGACGAGGGCGGCGCGCCGACCAGGCGTACGTCGTCGAACTGCTCGTAGATGAACAGAAACTGCTGGTTGCCGTAGTACATCTGCTCGACCGAGGCCTTGTAGCCCTTGCTTTCGGCCTCGGCCCGGCGGATGATTTCGGCCTTCGTTTCGCCCGCAGCGATACGGTCGGTGACCTCTTCCATGCGGACGAGGAAGCGTACGTTGAGCTCCTTGTTGGGCAGTTCCTCCCGGCGCGACATGGCCCAGAAGCCGTTGGTCAGGTAGTCGTGTTCGACGCTCGAATGCGCCTGTATGGCGTCGTAGCCGCAGTGGTGGTTGGTGAGCAGCAGCCCTTCGGACGAAATCAGTTCGCCCGTGCAGCCGCCGTTGAACAGCACCACGGCATCCTTCATCGAGGCTTTGTTGATCGAGTAGATGTCTTCGGCCGTGAGGCGGAATCCTTTGGCGCGCATGTCGTCGATGCGCTGCGAGATGAGGCTCGGGAGCCACATGCCCTCGTCGGCGGAGGCTGCCAGCGCGAGGAGCGTACAGAACAGGGTAAGTAGCGTGCGTTTCATTTATTTGAGGAATTTGTCGAGTTCGGTGTATACTTTCTGAATCGGGAGCCCCATGACATTGTAGAACGAGCCGTTGATCTTTTCGATGGCGGCGTAGCCGATCCACTCCTGGATGCCGTACGAGCCGGCCTTGTCGTAGGGACGGCAGGCGTCGAGGTAATAGGCGATCTCCTCGTCCGCGAGCGGCCGGAACCATACGCTGCTCTTGGCGGCGAAGGTGTGCGTCCGCCCGGGGGTACGCAGCGTGACGCCCGAGACCACCGTGTGCCGGCGCCCCGAGAGGCGGCGGAGCATCTGCACGGCCTCTTCGCGGCCGAGAGGTTTGCCGAGCACCTCACCGTCGGAGACCACTACCGTGTCGGCCGTCAGCAGGATTTCGTTCGGGGCCAGCGCCGCCGGGTAGGCTTCGCTCTTGAGCCGCGAGAGGTAGAGCGGCACCTCCTCGCCGGGCATGCCGGCGGGGTAGATCTCCTCGCATTCGTATTTGGGGGCGAGTTCGTACGGGAGCCCGCAGCCCGTCATCAGTTCCCGCCGGCGCGGCGACTGCGACGCCAGCAGCAGGCGGTAAGGTTTGAGTTTGTCTTTGAGCAACATGGTTATAGCGTGTTTTTTGTTTTCATGCGTCTTCGTTCCCGTTCCGTTCCCGGGTCAGCGGATGTCGAAATTGAGCAGTTCGCGGCCTTCGAGCACGGCGCGCAGGTTGTCGCCCGGGCGTACGGGCCCCACGCCGGCCGGCGTGCCCGTGTAGAGCAGGTCGCCCATGCGCAGCGTCATGTACTGCGACACCGAGGCGATGATCCGGTCGACAGAGAAGAGCATCCCGGACGTGTCGCCCCGCTGGCGCGTCTGGCCGTTCACCTCCAGCGTGAAGTGCAGGGACTGCACGTCGCCGCCCAGCTCCTGCAAAGATACGAATTCGGGCGAGAGGGCCGCCGAGCGGTCGAATGCCTTGCAGCGCTCCCACGGCAGCCCCTCGGCGATGGCCTGCCGTTGCAGGTCGCGGGCCGTGAAGTCGATGCCCAGCCCCACCTGGTCGTAATAGCGGTGCGCGAAACGTTCGGCGATGCCCTTGCCTACGCGGTTGATGCGTACGACCAGCTCGCATTCGTAGTGCACCTCCTGCGAGAAGGCGGGAATGTAGAACGGGTCGTTGTTGCGCAGCAGCGCCGTGTCGGGCTTGAGGAACCAGGCAGGCTCCGGCGGGCATGCCGTGCTGCCGCCGACCTGGCGGTCGAGCTCCTCGGCGTGTGCGGCGTAGTTGCGTGCTATGCAGATGATTTTCATGGCGTTGTCTTTCGTTATTTTCAGTTGTGGTCGTACCGTTGTGCCCGAACGAGCATCCAAACGACGTAAGGCAGCAGGTAAATTACGTAAATCACTGCCAGCGTGTCCGTCTGGTCGGTTAGTTCCAGGACGACCGTAAATAGGATCCATAAAGCTCCCATAATCACGAGGTGGCGCCGCATGAACGAAGACAAGCCCCCGATGTCGACGTTTTTCTTCTTTGCGGGCGGCATGGTGTTGTAGCCCGCGATCAGCATCGGGAACCGCTTTACCAGCAGGCCGACGACGATCAGCAGTACGCCGCCGAGCAGGAGTATCGTGAAATCGTCCATAACTTTTGGTTATTTCGTTTCCGGTGCGCGCAATTCTGCGACCATCCGGGCGGCGAAACGGTCGCTGGCGCCCGGCCCCCCGATAACCGTACGTAATTCGGCGAAGTCGGCGAGCATCCGTCCGCGTTTCTCCCCGCCTGCGACGATCGCCCGCAGCTCGCGTTCGGCGCGCGTGGTGTCGAGGTCGGACTGGATGACCTCGGCGACCGCCTCGCGCCCGAGGTTGAGGTTCACGAGCGACACCCAGGGTACTTTCAGTACATAGGGCCGGAGCCTGACCTGGAACCAGAGCGTGCGGTAGACCACCACTTCGGGGATGCCCAGCAACGCCGTTTCGAGCGTTGCCGTCCCGGACGTTACCACGGCGGCTTCGGCCGCGGCGAGCGTCTCGTAGGTCTGGTCGCAGACGTAACGGATGCCGCTGCCGGCCATATACTGTTCGTAGAGCGCGCGGTCGAGCCATGCCACGCCCGCCACGACGAACTGGTGCCCCGGGAATTTGCGCGACAGGTCGGCCATCAGCGGCAGGTTGTCGCGGATCTCGCCCCGGCGGCTGCCGGCCAGCAGGGCGATGATCGGCCTGCGGTCGAGCCCGTGCCGGCGGCGGAACTCGTCGGGCGAGGGGAGCGAGGTGCGCCGGGCCTCGATGGCGTCTACGAGCGGGTTGCCTTCGAAAATCGGTTCGACGCCGTGCCTGGGGAAGTAGCCGCATTCGAAGGGGAAGATAACGAACAGCCTGTCGACCCAGCGGCGGATGGCCTTCACGCGCCACTCGCGCCATGCCCAGACCTTCGGGGCGATGTAATAGAAGGTGCGGATGCCGTGCTCTTTGGCCCAGCGCGCCATCTTCATGTTGAAGCCGGGGTAGTCGACCAGGATCAGCACGTCGGGGGCGAATGCCGCGACGTCGGCCCGGCATTCGCGCATCTGCCGTTTGATCGTCCTCAGGTTTTTCAGCACCTGCACGATGCCGAAGAACGAGGTTTCGCGGTAGTGCTTGGCCAGGTTCGCCTCGCCGCCCGCCGCGGCCATCAGGTCGCCGCCCCAAAAGCGCAGCCGTGCTTCGGGATCGGCTTTGAGGAGTCCTTTTATCAGATTCGAGCCGTGCAGGTCGCCCGAGGGCTCGCCGGCGATGAGGTAGTATTTCATTGCGTTGCGTTTAGCGGTAGGGTTTGTAATTCAGCGAGGGTATCCAGGAATCCGAGCAGGGTGTCGCACTGCGGGATGCCGTAGCCCGTTTCGAGGTCGGGCGCTGCGCTGCGGGTGCCCGAAGCGTGCAGCAGGCGGATCAGCTCGCGGCGTTCCATCGGCCTGTACCCCATGAGGGCGGCGCACAGCCCCGTGACCACGGGCGTCGAGAACGACGTGCCGTTCGGGGAGTCGTACACCACCAGGTCGGGCTTGACGGGGTGCGGGTAGTAGCCGGTGCCGCTCTTGCCCGAACGCCCCGTGCCTTCGGAGTCGGCCGCGCCGACCGTGACGGCCTCGGCGACATCCCCGGGGAACGAGATGTGGCGCCATTTGTTTTTCCCCTCGTTGCCGGCGCTTTGTACGACGACCATGCGCGGGTGCGCATCGAGCAGGCTGTCGAGAAAACGCGAGCAGAGCGCCGTGCGGCCGTCGAGCATCTGCGGCGTATAGCCGTCGAAATCGTCGAATACGGTATAGCCCAGCGAGATGTTGACCACGTCGACCTGCCGTTGTGCGAGCCAGGCCAGGGCCCGGCACAGGCGGCGTTCGTCCTCGCGCGGCTCGCCGTGCTCGAGGTCGGATTTCACCAGGTAGTAGTCGGCTTTGCAGGCCAGCCCCAGCAGGGTGTCGTTGGAGAAGCCCCCGATGTTCCGTGTGACTCGGGTGCCGTGGTCGCAGTCGTCGCGGAAGAATCCCGTCGTGTCGCCGTCCGTCAGGTCGAGGTAGTCCGCGACACGGAGACGGCGCGTGAAGCGGTCGTCGCGCAGCCCGCCGAAACCGGCGTCGACCACCCCGATGCGGATGCCCTCGCCCCGGGGTGCGAGCGAATCGAACCGCGGCCCCATCATCTGCCCGATGGCATGCGAATAGGTGTGTGCGTAGCAGGAAGTATAGCTGCGCCTGACCTCCCGTACGATGTCGTAGATGCCGTAGGCGGCGAGCAGCAGGACGGCACCCCAGACGATGAGCGAAGTCTTCCGTTTCATGGCATTCGCTTATTCGCCGAGCAGGTCGGGCCGCAGCTGCCGGGTGCGTTCGAGGGACTGTTCGTCCTGCCACCGGGCGATCTGGGCGAAGTTGCCCGAGAGCAGCACGTCGGGAACCCTCCAGCCGCGGAACTCGGCCGGGCGCGTGTAGACCGGCGGCGCCAGCAGGTTGTCCTGGAACGAGTCGGTGAGCGCCGAGGCTTCGTCGCCGATGGCGCCCGGGATGATACGCACGACCGAGTCGGCGATGATGCAGGCCGCCAGTTCGCCGCCCGTGAGCACGTAGTCGCCGATCGAGATTTCGCGTGTGACGAGGTGTTCGCGGATGCGGTGGTCGATGCCCTTGTAGTGGCCGCAGAGGATGATGATGTTTTCGAGCGTCGAGAGGCGGTTGGCCTCGTGCTGGTCGTAGCGTATGCCGTCGGGCGAGGTGTAGATGATCTCGTCGTAGTGCCTCTCGGACTGGAGTTTCTCGACCAGCTCGAAAACCGGTTCGCACTTCAGAACCATGCCCGCCTCGCCGCCGAAGGGGTAGTCGTCGGTGGTCTTGCGGCGGTCGTGGGCGTAGTCGTGGAGGTTGTGGACGACGATCCGGACGAGCCCCTTCTCCTGCGCACGGTGCAGGATCGACTCGTTGAGGGGCGAGGTCAGCAGTTCGGGTACGACGGTGAGGATGTCAATGCGCATGTCTGAATATGATGTCTTTGGTCGTGTCGGGTGCAAGGGGTATTTCGCGGCCCCGGTCGAGGGTGAAGCCCGCGTAGCCGAGCGCCGTGAAGAGCGCGACGATCTGCGGGCGGTTTTCGCCGCCGGTCTCGATCAGCACCGTGGGGCGGAAGCGTTCGAGCAGCGGGCGCAGTTCGTTCATCACCACGACCTCGTACCCCTCGATGTCGCACTTGATGAAATCGAGGCGCCCCAGGCCGGCGAAGAGTTCGCTGCCCCGGCGCATCCGGGCCTGGAACTCCGCGGCGGCGGACGTGCCGCCGTCGTTCACGAAGTTCTGTCCCGTGCCGAAGTAGCCCGTCGCGCGCGCCGAATCGTTGGCCATCGTAACGGCCTTGTCCTCGGTGCCGAGGGCGTAGGGGAGGATCTCCACGTTGGGGCAGCGGCGCAGGTTGCGGCGCAGCACGGAGAGGATCGGCGGCACGGGCTCCACGGCGTAGACCCTGCCCGCGCCGCCGGCCAGGCGGGAGAGCGTGCGGGCGTAGTAGCCGAGGTTGGCGCCGATGTCGATGGCCGTGTCGCCCGCGTGCACGAGCTGCGGCAGGTGGTAGACGTATTCCGTGGCGGGGGCGTAACGCCCGATGCCGAGCCGCTGCCAGAGGAAGAACATGCGGCTCACGGCGCGCAGGTATCCTTCGAGCGGCAGGGTTTTATAGAGGATTTTATGGATCAGTGTCTTCACGTTTCGCGTTTTTACCGGTGCGGGAGGCGCGGGGCGGGCCGGGGCTGCCCTGCGGGGCAGGGC
>PPYE01683157.1_pt1 | contig 11258 bp, 9 predicted proteins | sample 1559881 | NCBI WGS metagenome assembly PPYE01 (sample SAMN08240022, study PRJNA423297) | Human gut metagenome, whole genome shotgun sequencing project.
CCTTTGGCAGTGGGGAACTCCCGTCAGCAGCATCCCTGCCACCACGGCCTCGGACGATGAGATATTTGCCCATCTGCTCGACATCAGTAATCCCGACTACTTCATTGCCGACAGTCCCACAGCCTCGTTCTTCGTGCAGGCCGCCCGCGAGCTGGGCTATTATGGCTACGATACGAAACCTTTCAAGAAGTATCTTTCCATCCAATCGAGCAAGGGTTACCTGCATCGCCTGATGCTTCCCGAAGAGCTGAAAGACATGCCCTTCGACAAGACCCTAAGCAAGAAAATCACGAAGTTCCTGAAAGAGAATGACCCGAAAATGATATTCATCTACGGACAGAACGACCCGTGGACGGCTGCCGGAGTGACCTGGCTGAAAGGGAAGAAGAACATCCATGTATTCGTAGAGCCCGGCGGAAGCCATCGGGCACGCATCGGCACACTGCCCGACGTTCAAAAGCAAGAAGCCATTTCACTGATAAACAAGTGGCTGCAAGAATAAAAAGACAGATGGTCCGCTTGATTGAAACAGACCATCTATTCAATGCCAACAGACCATGCGTTCAGGGTAAACAGACCATCTGTTTACAACCAACGCATGGTCTGTTTTTTTATTCTACGATTTCAGCATCTTCAATGTTATTGATTTCTCTTGAAGAGGAGTCCTTTGTACCCGGTGCTTTGGGGCGGCGACGCGTAAACTTGAACCAGTTCAGCAGTTCCGAAGCCGCATAGACCAGACTGCTGATACCGATAATGATAAATGCCGTGGAACGTACTCCCGTAGGATTAAACAGCGCCACCAGTCCGGCAATCAGAATCAATACAGGCACCGCATAAAAGCCATACGGCACCGGCATCCAGCGACGGGCAGCGGAAAGCGAGGCAATCTGTTGCACTCCTCCCATCACCAGGATAAATCCCAATACAAATGTCAGCAAATCGGCAAAGAAACCGGGCATGATAATCAGCCACAAGCCAAACAGCAGGCTGCCCACCCCCTCGATAGGGAAACGGCTGCGCATCTCCGTGCTCTGTGCAAAGTAGCCTATGATGCTGACAAGCGAAGGCACCAGGAAAATGACACCTATCGTAATCACCAAGTAATCACCGGCCTGGTCGGGAAACATCACCAGCACCAAACCGATAACCAGCGCACATATAGCACGCAAAAATGAATAACTTAATCCTTTCATGAGTCTATGTTTTTTTGCGAAGATACATCTTTATCCGAATAACTCCACACGAAAATCCCGAAAAATCAGTTTACATTCAGCCAGGCATTCATATCTTCGGCCACAAAGAGCCAGTATAATAACAACAGTACAGCAATAACCACGCCTATGGCAACTAAATGTTTTCTATTCATAGTTTGTTCCTTTCTTTTTTTGAATGAATATTCGTTTTTACTACACTTATAAGAACAATATTTCAAGAAAAATGTTCTTATCCAGAAAAAAAGTCATATTTATTTTGGCAGTTAAAACAAAGTGCTTATATTTGTCGCGAAAACGAAGACAGGCTGCACCTCAGCATAAAAAATGAACAAGTTCATTTTATTATACATTCGGTTTGCACTGTCTTTGCCCCCGATAAAACAAAAAAAGTCAATGAAAACAATGTTAGTAAATACATATTGGTGGTGGCACCCGTTACAACTCCGACAGTCGTAAGGGAGCAGCGCTCGTATGTATATATGTAATATATAGTAAAAAACAAAAAGAGCCCTGTCGCACCAAGCGACAGGGCTTTTTTCGTTTAAGCAATAATGCGTTTTAATTTCTGAAATAGTAAATAGTAAATCGTCAAATAGTAAATAACATGATGAATTTCTTAGTTGACAAAGAAGGTTATTACGGAGAGTTCGGCGGGGCATACGTTCCCGAAATCCTCCACAAATGTGTAGAAGAGTTGCAGAACACCTACCTCAAGGTGCTGCAAAGTGAGGACTTCAAGCGTGAATACGACCAGTTGCTGCGCGACTACGTGGGACGCCCTTCCCCACTCTACCTGGCACACCGCTTGTCCGAGAAGTACGGTTGCCGGATTTACCTCAAGCGTGAAGACCTGAACCATACCGGTGCCCACAAAATCAACAACAGCATCGGGCAGGTATTGCTGGCACGCCGCATGGGCAAGCGCCGCATCATCGCCGAAACCGGAGCCGGACAGCACGGTGTGGCCACAGCCACCGTCTGCGCCTTGATGAACATGGAATGCATCGTCTACATGGGTAAGACCGACGTAGAGCGCCAGCGCGTCAATGTGGAGAAGATGAAGATGCTTGGCGCCACCGTCGTTCCCGTCACCAGTGGCAATATGACGTTGAAGGACGCCACCAACGAAGCCATCCGCGACTGGTGCTGCCATCCGTCGGACACCTACTACGTGATAGGTTCCACCGTCGGCCCGCATCCCTACCCCGACATGGTGGCACGCCTGCAGTCCGTCATCAGCGAAGAAATCAGGAAGCAGCTCCTTGAACACGAGGGACGCGAATGCCCCGACTACCTCATCGCCTGCGTAGGTGGAGGAAGCAATGCAGCCGGCACCATCTATCACTACGTCAACGACCCGCACGTGCAAATCGTCCTCGCCGAAGCCGGTGGAAAAGGCATTGAAACGGGAATGACAGCCGCCACCATCGCCCTCGGCAAGATGGGCATCATCCACGGCTCGCGCACCTACGTCATCCAGAACGAGGACGGACAGATAGAAGAGCCCTATTCCATCTCTGCCGGACTGGACTATCCGGGCATCGGCCCCATGCACGCCAACCTTGCCAAGCAGAAACGTGCCATCGTCCTCGCCGTCAACGACGATGAAGCCATCCGCGCCGCCTACGAACTGACCCGGCTCGAAGGCATCATCCCCGCATTGGAAAGTGCCCACGCACTGGGTGCGCTGGAGAAGATGAGGTTCAAGCCGACGGACGTGGTGGTGCTGACGGTGTCGGGACGGGGGGATAAGGATATAGAGACGTATTTGAGTGATGAGTTATAAGTGATAAGTGATGAGCTATTTGAAAATACGAGATGCAATGAAATAAAATACAAGATACAATGAAACAATATGATTATAAAACAGTCAGCCGCACCATGCTCGGTGACTTGCATACGCCGGTGAGCACGTATCTGAAGGTGCGTGACATCTTTCCGCAGAGCGCACTTATGGAGAGTTCCGACTATCACGGCAGTGAGAACAACCGTTCGTTCATCGCTCTGTGTCCGCTGGCTAGTGTCAGCATAGACCACGGCACGGCTATCTTCCGCCTGCCGGACGACAGCCGCGAAGAGCATCCCATAACCGATACATACCGGGTGGAGAATGCCTTGAACGATTTCCGCGCCCGCTTCCGCGTGGAGGGCGAATACAGCAATTACTGCGGACTCTACGGATACACCTCCTTCAATGCTGTCCGCTACTTCGAGAATATCCCCGTGAAGGACAGCCGCGAAGCTACCAACGATGCGCCGGACATGCTGTACATATTATATAAGTACCTCATCGTCTTCAACGACTTCAAGAATGAGATGCTGCTCCTCGAGATGCTGGCGCCCGGCGAGACCAGCGAACTGGACCAGGTACAGAAGGCCATCCATAACCGCAACTACACCGCCTATGATTTCCGCGCCGTCGGCCCCACCACCTCTCCGCTTACGGACGAGGAGCACAAGGCGAATATCCGCCGCGGCATCGCCCACTGTCTGCGCGGCGACGTTTTCCAGATAGTCCTCTCCCGCCGGTTCGAGCAGCGTTTCACAGGCGATGACTTCAAGCTCTACCGTGCCCTGCGCAGCATCAACCCTTCTCCCTATCTGTTCTATTTCGACTTCGGAGGATTTCGTATCTTCGGCTCGTCCCCCGAAACCCATTGCCGCATCGAAGGCCGCCATGCCTATATCGACCCCATTGCCGGAACCACGAAGCGCACCGGCGATGCAGAGCAGGACGCCCTCAATGCCCGGTACCTGCACGACGACCCCAAAGAGAACGCCGAACACGTGATGCTTGTGGACCTTGCCCGCAACGACCTCTCCCGCAACTGCCACGATGTAAAGGTGGACTTCTATAAGGAGATGCAGTATTACAGCCATGTCATCCACCTCGTCAGCCGTGTCAGCGGAACGCTCCGCGAAGAGGCCGACCCCGTCAAGGCCTTCATCGACACCTTCCCTGCCGGTACCCTGAGCGGCGCCCCCAAGGTACGCGCCATGCAACTCATCAGCCAGCTGGAACCGCACAACCGTGGAGCCTACGGAGGCTGCATCGGTTTCATCGGACTGAACGGCTCGCTGAACCAGGCGATTACGATTCGTACTTTTGTCAGCCGCAACGGTGTCCTCTGGTTCCAGGCAGGCGGCGGCATCGTGGCCAAGAGCAACGACGAGTACGAACTGCAAGAGGTGAACAACAAGCTCGGCGCACTGAAAAAGGCGATTGAGATGGCAGAAAAAATGTGAGTTTATGTACGATTTGACGATTTACGATGTACGATTTGCCATGCGGCGTACATTGCGCAGCCAAATCGTACATCGTAAATAAAGTAACTTCAATCGTACATCGTAAATCGTCAAATAGTAAATAAAATAGATTGTAAATACAAAAGATGAAAACAGTTATCATAGACAATTACGACTCCTTCACCTACAACCTTGCCCATCTGGTGAAAGAGCTTGGCGCAGAAACGGATGTGCTGCGCAACGATAAATTCCGGCTCGAAGAACTGGAGCCATACGATAAAATCATCCTCTCACCCGGCCCCGGTGTCCCCGAGGAAGCCGGACTGCTGCTGGATGTCATCCGCACCTATGCCGGACGGAAACCCATACTCGGTGTCTGTCTGGGCGAACAAGCCATCGGACAAGTGTTTGGCGGAAAGCTGGTCAATCTGGAAGAGGTATTCCATGGGGTACAGACGGAGATAAGGATTAGGAGTGAGGGATTAGGGACGAGGGAGGAAGGATTAGGGATTAGTGATGAAGGATTGGGGGGAAAGGATTATGAAGGTATTTCTCTCGAAGAAGACTATATCTTCTGCGGTTTACCCAATAGGATTCCCGTCGGACGATACCACTCCTGGGTAGTGGATACGAAGGACTTTCCCGAAGCGCTGGCCATTACCGCCATCAGCCCCGAAGGACAAATCATGGCGCTGAAACATCGGGAGTATGACATACACGGCATCCAGTTCCATCCTGAATCGGTACTGACACCCGACGGAAAAACAATCGTAAAAAACTGGCTTTTCAAATGAGGCACTTCAGAAAAAGAGTAAATTCAATCGTCAAATCGTAAATCGTCAAATCGTAAATAAAAAGATGAAAGCAATACTCACCCGTCTCTTCAACCACGAAGAGCTTACGTCGGAGGAAACCAAACAAATCCTCCTCAACATCACCAAGGAAATGTATCCTGAGGCGCAGATAGCAGCCTTGCTCACTGCCTTCCAGATGCGGAGCATCACTGTGGACGAGCTTATCGGTTTCCGCGAAGCACTGATGGAGACACGCCTTCCCATCGACTTCGCCCCCTATCGCCCCATCGACATTGTAGGTACGGGCGGCGACGGAAAGAACACCTTCAACATCTCCACCTGCGCTTGCTTCGTGGTGGCGGGAGCCGGCTACAAGGTTGCCAAGCACGGCAACTACGGAGCCACTTCCGTGAGCGGAGCCAGCAATGTCATCGAGCAGCACGGCGTACGCTTCACCAACAACCCCGACACGCTGAAACGCAGCATGGAGGAGTGCAACATCGCCTACCTTCATGCCCAGCTTTTCAATCCGGCGATGAAGTTTGTCGGTCCCGTACGCAAGACGCTGGGAGTGCGCACCTTGTTCAATCTGCTCGGCCCGTTGGTGAATCCATGCTGCCCGGCATATCAGCTGCTCGGTGTGGCAGACCTCTCGCAGATGCGCCTATACACCAACGTATTCTATAAACTCGGCATTGACTTTGCCGTGGTCAACAGCCTCGACAGCTACGACGAAATCTCCCTGACGGACGAGTTCAAGGTGATGACCCGCAACTATGAGCGCATCTACCGTCCGCAGGCCCTCGGCTTCAAGGATGCCCGTCCCGAAGAACTCTTCGGCGGCGTATGCAAGGAAGATGCCGCCCGCATCTTCGACAATATCCTTACGGGGCATGCCACACCTGCACAAACGCAATGCGTCATTGTCAACGCCGCCTTTGCCATCCAGGTGATGGAGCCGCAGAAAGAGATTGAAGAGTGCATCGCCATCGCACGCGAATCACTGGATAGCGGACGGGCGCTGGCGACACTGAAAAAATTTATCGAGATTAATAAATGAAGCAATGAAAGATATACTGTCCGAAATCATCGCCCATAAGCAAACAGAGATTGAACTGCAAAAGCAGACCGTCTCTCCGGAACAGTTGCAGGAGCAGGCCGGAATCATCATCCGGGAGAATGCGGCACACCGCCGCAGCATGAAGCAGGCCCTTGCCGCTTCTTCTACAGGAATCATCTCCGAGTTCAAACGCCGTTCACCCTCCAAAGGCTGGATAAACGAGGCTGCCCGGGCAGAGGAAATACCTGCCGCCTACGAAGCCGCCGGCGCCGCCGCCCTCTCCATCCTGACGGATGAGAAGTTCTTCGGCGGTACGCTGCGCGACATCCGCACGGCCCGTCCGCTCGTCCGCATCCCCATCCTGCGCAAAGACTTCATCATCGACGAGTACCAGCTTCTGCAAGCCTGCATCGTAGGTGCCGATGCCGTACTGCTCATTGCCGCCTGCCTCAGTCCGGAGCAGTGCAGCACTCTCACCACCCAAGCCCACGAACTCGGGCTGGAGGTATTGCTCGAAATCCACAGCCCTTCGGAACTCTCCTATATAAATAAGGAGGTCGACATGGTGGGTGTCAACAACCGCAACCTCGGCTCCTTCGTCACCGATGTAGAAAACTCCTTCCGGATAGCCCGGCAACTGCGCGAAGCCACCCACGGACCGGCATCCCCGCTCCTTGTCTCCGAAAGCGGCATCTCCGACCCCGAAACCATCTGCCGCCTGCGTGCCGCCGGCTTCCGCGGTTTCCTCATCGGCGAAACCTTCATGAAAACAGCCAATCCGGGCGAAACCCTGAAAGAGTTCATCCAAGACAGTCTCTTAATTAATAATTGAAAGCTGAAAGTTGATAATTGTAAATACAAAAGTCTCTCATACAGCGTTACATCGCGCAGCCAAATTGTAAATAGTAAATTGTAAATCGTAAATAAAATGTCTCCTCTCATCAAAGTATGCGGAATGACCGAAGCAGAAAACATCCGCAATGTAGAACTGCAAGGTGTAGATATGATTGGTTTCATCTTCTACCCAAAATCTCCCCGTTGTCTGTGCCAGATGCCCGGGTATCTGCCAGCCTGCGCCAAGCGTGTCGGTGTCTTTGTCAACGAAAGTAAGGAAAACATCCTGATGTATACCGACCGTTTCAGCCTGGACTACATCCAGCTGCATGGCAATGAAGCTCCCGAGTACTGCCGTTCCCTGCGCAATGCAGGCCTGCACCTCATCAAGGCTTTCTCTATCTTGCTGCCCAAGGACCTGCTTTCCGTATCTGCCTACAATGGTCTGTGCGACTATTACCTCTTCGACACCAAGACCCCGCAGTACGGCGGTTCCGGCAACCAGTTCGACTGGAACCTCCTGCACCGCTACAACGGTCCCACCCCGTTCCTGCTGCAATATACGCCACATGGCAAATTGTACATTGTACATGGTAAATAGTAAATCGTAAAATTGTAAATCGTACCATGCAGCATATATTGCGCAGCCAAATAGTAAATTGTAAATTGTAAAATTGTAAATAGAAATAGTATGTTGAACCGCATTAACCAACTTTTCCAGGACAGCCCCAAGAATCTGCTGTCCATTTACTTTTGTGCAGGCTGTCCCAACCTCGACGGTACTGCCGACGTTATCCGTGCCCTCGAAAGAAACGGAGTCAGCATGATTGAAATCGGAATTCCGTTCAGTGACCCCATGGCCGACGGCATTGTCATTCAGAACGCCGCCACCCGCGCCCTGCACAACGGCATGTCCCTCCGCCTGCTTTTCGAACAATTGCGCGACATCCGTCGCGATGTCCGCATCCCCCTCATCCTTATGGGGTACCTCAATCCCATCATGCAGTTCGGCTTCGAAGCCTTCTGCCAGAAGTGCGTGGAATGCGGCATCGATGGCGTCATCATTCCCGACCTCCCTTTCCGCGATTACGAAGAGAGTTACAAAGCCATCGCCTCGAAGTATGACATCCGTGTCATCATGCTCATCACCCCCGAAACCAGCGAAGCCCGCGTCCGCGAAATAGACGCCCACACCGACGGCTTCATCTATCTGGTGTCCAGTGCCGCTACCACCGGTGCCCAGAAAGACTTCGACACCCGGAAGCAAGCCTACTTCAAGAAGATAGAGGATATGAACCTGCGCAATCCACGCATGGTAGGCTTCGGCATCAGCAACAAGCAGACATTCGATGCCGCTTGCGCCCACTCATCCGGTGCCATCATCGGCAGCCGCTTCGTCACGCTGCTCAACGAGAAGGAAGGAGATGCGGAAAAGGCTATCAGGCAGTTGAAGGAAGATTTGAAACAGTGAGCTTATTCAAATTTCATACAATATATTTTTCGCAATGAAAAAATAAAAGAGACAAAATCTGCAAAGACTTGTCTCTTTTATTTTCTCCCCATCTCATATTTCACTATCTTTGTGCCCGAAAAAAGCTCTAATACGAATATCATGAAAGTCGATTGCCCTTCCGTACTATTGATTTACACTGGCGGAACTATCGGAATGATAGAAAATCCCGAGACCGGTGCGCTTGAGAACTTCAACTTCGACCAACTGCTACAGCATGTTCCCGAACTGAAGCGCTTCAACTACCGCATCTCTTCCTATCAGTTCGACCCACCGATCGACTCTTCCGACATGGAGCCTTCCCTCTGGGCAAAGATTGTAAAAATCATCAACTACAACTACGACAATTTCGACGGCTTCGTCATCCTGCACGGTACCGATACGATGGCCTATACAGCCTCCGCCCTCAGTTTCATGCTCGAGAACCTTTCCAAGCCGGTCATCCTCACCGGTTCCCAGCTTCCCATCGGCACCCTGCGCACCGACGGGAAAGAGAACCTCATCACCGCCATTGAAATAGCCGCCGCCAAGCATCCGGACGGTACTCCTATCGTCCCCGAAGTGTGCATCTTCTTCGAGAACGAGCTGATGCGGGGCAACCGTACCACCAAAATCAATGCCGAGAATTTCAACGCTTTCCGTTCCTTCAACTACCCCGCACTGGCAAAGGCAGGCATCCATATCCGCTATAACGAGCATCTCATCCGCCGTCCCGACCCGTCGCGCCCCATGAAGCCGCACTACCTTTTCGACACCAATGTCGTAGTGCTCACGCTCTTTCCCGGCATCCAGGAAAGCATCATCAACTCCGTGCTTCATGTTCCCGGCCTGAAAGCCGTGGTCCTCAAGACCTTCGGTTCCGGCAATGCCCCCCAGAAAGAATGGTTCATCCGCCAGCTGAAAGAAGCCAGCGAACGCGGCATTGTCATCGTCAACATCACCCAATGCCAGAGCGGCGCCGTCGAGATGGGACGCTACGAAACCGGACTTCACCTTCTCCAGGCAGGCATCATCAGCGGCTATGACAGCACCCCCGAATGTGCAGTCACCAAACTCATGTTCCTCCTGGGGCACGGACTGGACCAAGCCGAAATCCGCCACCGCATGAATTCCGACCTGGCAGGAGAAATCACCAAACAATAAGTTGCATTTCTTGGCTACCCTCGCAATCCCCCCTCTGCAATATGCCACAGAGGGATAGATAACATTTTACTCCATAAATTTAATCATTTTGTACCATAAAAAGATTAAATTTACAACATACGTTACAATACTTCCGGCTATCTTTGTGAACGGATTAGCAGTAAACGGCCAATCCGCCAACAAAGAAAATCACATAACTTTAAAATATAGCAATATGAAAAAGACACTATTCAGAACAATGTGCGTCGGCATTGCCGGCATGCTGTTCAGCGGATGTGCAAACGACGATGTGTACAACCCGGAAGCTGTCGTAAAAAAGTACGAACAGAACTGGGAAAAAAAGTTCGGAAAAACCGACCCGAATCAAACGTGGAACACGGCGAAGCGAGTAACGGCAAACATTGATTTAAGTAATTTATTTTCAGGAGACTATACTGTACGAATCTACACAGCCAATCCTCATGGCAATAAATCCGCCTTATTAGCGGAAAAAGAAATCAATGGTAAAAATTCCATCTCATTCGACATTCCCCAGTTGCTCGAATACGTTTTCGTTACAGCACAAGGAAATGGAAGAATGGCCGTCAACAGCTATTTCCGCATCGGCAACGACCTGGTGAATATCGCCCCCGATGCAAAAGCGACGACAAGAGCGGCTTGTCCGACCACAATTACAAAAAGCTACCGGTCAGAGGCCATATCTTTTGCTCATTTAGGAAACGTGGAAACCGAATCAGGCATTACATGGAAAGCCGAGGAGTGGCTGGACCTCGTTGGAGAAAACGGCATTTTTGCAGAAGGCCAACATAATCTGATGAAATGGAAAGACCGATTGGGCACAACGGTAGAATACGTCACTACCAAAGAAGGTCCCGTCACTTTATCCCTGGCCTTCGGCGCGACACAAAACAGATTCAAAATCGGATACTTCTATTATACCGACAAGTCGGAAGCGAATGAAGCCATCCGTTATGTATTGTTCGACAAGTACAATCCCTGCGATTACATAAAAGTTGACGGAAAACCGTTGGACTACGATATGGCATTGGCAAGAATCGGACAAAGCGGCGGCATTTCCACAGGTTCCATGATACAAGGTTCAAAAGTTTCATTGACCTACTTTGACGAAAGCGGAACCGCATCATACAATTTTCCCAAAGGAACACACATTGCATTTTTCGTATTCAAAGGGGGGGGTGAGCAAGCAACCTTTGACAATACATGGAACTCCATCAGTTCCACTATTTACAATGAATACTTGACGAGTTGGCATAACAATGAAAGCACCGGCATACACTCTTGTGCCGTCACCTATAAATATGGCAGCCAAACCATCATGGGCATAGAAGACGGAGATGATTGGGACATGAACGACCTCCTCTTCTTCGTTGACGGAAACATTCATGATACAGAAATTCCCTGTATCATGAATGTTTCCGTCAACGAAGAAGAGG
>PPYE01644196.1_pt1 | contig 11257 bp, 10 predicted proteins | sample 1559881 | NCBI WGS metagenome assembly PPYE01 (sample SAMN08240022, study PRJNA423297) | Human gut metagenome, whole genome shotgun sequencing project.
ACCACCACCTACGCCCAGCCCTGTGACGGCACCGAAGGCCCCTACGATTACCAGCGCGGCGGCAACCCCACCCGCGCGGCCCTCGAAACCACGCTCGCAACCCTCGAAGGCGCCAAGCACGCCTTTGCCTACCCCTCCGGAATGGGCGCCACCGCTGCCGCCCTTGGCATCCTCAAGGAAGGCGAGACCCTGCTGCTGGGCATGCCCTCCTACGGCGGCACCTACCGCTTCGCGACCATTGAGCTGCCCGCCCGCGGCGTCAAGACCCGCTTCATCGGCGACTTCACGGCCCTCACCGACGAGGACTTCGCCGACAACGTGACCATGGTGTTCCTGGAGAGCCCCTCCAACCCGCTACTGCGCGTGAGCGACATCGCCGCCATCGCCGAAATCGCGCACCGCAACGGCGCAATCGTGGTCGTCGACAACACCTTCATGACCCCGCTGCTGCAGAAGCCCCTCGACCTGGGCGCGGACATCAGCGTACAGTCCGCCACCAAGTACCTGGGCGGCCACGCCGACCTACTCGGAGGCGTCGCCGCAACCAACGATGACGCGCTCGCCGAGCGCCTCTGGCACCTGCAGATGATTACCGGCGCAATGCTTTCGCCCACCGACTCCTACCGCCTGCTGCAGGAGGTCAAGACCCTCAAGCTGCGCCTGACCCAGCAGCAGAAGAACACCATCGAGGTCATCAACTACCTGGAGGCGCACCCCGCCGTGAAGCGCGTGCTCTACGCGGGTTCGCACAGCGAGTATGAGGCGCAGGTGCACGCCCGCCAAGCGAACGGCCTGGGCGCGCTCATCTCCATGGAGCTGGTGGACGGCGCCGATCTGCCCGCCTTCCTCGAAGCCCTGAAGATTTTCACCCACGCGGTGAGCCTAGGCGGTATCGAATCGCTGGTGGTTCGCCCCGCGCTCATGGTGCAGGCCGCCTACACTCAGGCGCACCGCGACGAGTACGGCGTGAGCGACAACCTCATCCGCCTGGCCATCGGCATCGAGGAGATTGAGGACATCATCGAGGATTTGGAGCGCGGCCTGACCGCGGCCCTGGCTCATTAGGCGTAGTTCCTGAGTATCAGATACCGCGCGCCCGTATGGCGCGATTCTAGGCGCCCCAAATATACGTCGTAATATCACTCAAAATACCCGGATTAATGCATTTCTTTCACCGTAAAAGAATGTTTTAATGCGGGTATTTTGTGCGCCCTCAACGCATTTTTATATGACGTTGCGTGAACATATTAACCCCCGTGACTCGGGGCTAGAACGGCATAAAAAATGCGGGTAGGGTAAATCCCGGATACACGACGACACCCAGCAGCTACACCCGCGTTCGGGGTAGCCCGAACGGAAGAGAACCACCATGAGCCAGCAGAACCAGCTCGAACCGACCGGTTTCACGACCCGCACCATCCACGCCGTGCACGATGCCCGCTACGATGCGTCCGTGCCGCCGGTCTACCTGGCGAGCACCTTCGGTACCGCCGGCGAGGACACCACCTACATGTACCAGCGCGGCGCGAACCCCACCCGCGATAACCTGCAGGCGACCCTCGCCGCCCTCGAGGGTGCGGAGCACGCCTACGCGTACCCCTCCGGCATGGCGGCAACCGCGGCGGCCCTCGGCATTCTGGAGGCGGGCGACACCCTGCTGCTGGGCATGCCGACCTACGGCGGCACCTACCGCTTCGCGACCACCGAGCTGACTAAGCGCGCCGTGAAGACCCGCTTCATCAGCGACTTCACGACCCTGAGCGATGAGGACTTCGCCCCGGACGTGAAGGTCGTCTTCCTTGAGACCCCCACGAACCCCACCCTGCAGGTCACCGACATTGCCGCGGTTGCGGAGCTGGCGCACCGCCACGGCGCCCTGCTGATCGTGGACAATACCTTCATGACGCCCTACCTGCAGCGTCCCCTGGAACTCGGCGCGGACATCACCGTGCAATCTGCCACCAAGTTCCTGGCCGGCCACGCAGACCTGCTCGCCGGCGTCGCGGCCACGAACGACCCCGACCTGGCCATTCTGCTGCACCGCGGTCAGCTCGTCAGCGGCGCGCTGCTGCCCCCGATTGACTCCTACCGCCTGCTGCAAGACGTGAAGACCCTGGCCCTGCGCCTGGAACGCCAGCAGCAGAACGCCCGCGAGCTCATCGAGTTCCTCTCCGAGCGCCCCGAGGTCGAGAAGATTTTCTACGCCGGTAGCTCCTCCGAGGAACAGGCGGAGGTGCAGTCCCGCCAGGCCCGCGGCATCGGTTCCGTCTTTTCGTTGCTGCTCAAGGACGGCGGCGACGCGCAGGCCTTCGCCCGCGCCCTGCCCATCTTCGTGAACGCCGTGAGCCTGGGCGGTATCGAATCGCTCGTGAGCCTGCCCGCGCACACCACGCACGGCGCCTACGCCCAGGAACACCGCGACGAGTTCGGCGTGGACGACCGCCTCGTGCGCCTGGCAATCGGCATTGAGGATGTTCAGGACCTCATCGCGGCCCTGGAGATTGGTCTGAAGGCCGCCTTCGCCGGCTAGGTTCGTGCCGCCGGTTCATACCGCTGGCGAACGTCGCCGGTCCGTACCGCAGATTTCAACTTTCACACCACACATCAACGTAGATTAAGGAACCAAGAATGACCGTTCTCAACACCTTCACCGTGCTGAACCGACGCTCCCTGCTACTGGGCGCGGCCCTCGCCGGAACCACCGGCCTGCTCGCCGCCTGCTCCGGCGGTAACAGCTCCGGCGCAGGCTCCGCACAGAGCTCCTCCAACCTGCTGGAGTCCATCAAATCCGCGGGCAAAATCCGCATCGGCGTGGAGGGTACCTACCGCCCCTACACCTACCACGACGCCTCCGGTAAGCTCGCCGGCTTCGAGTACGACATCGCCGAGACCCTCGCCAAGGACCTGGGCGTGACCGCCGAGTACATCGAAACCCCCTGGGACTCGCTTATCGCCGGCGTGGACGCGGGCCGCTACGACATCGTGCTCAATAACGTGGCACCCACCGAGGAGCGCAAGAAGAAGTACGACTTCTCCGTGCCCTACGCACATTCCCGTGCCCGCGTGGGCGTGAAGAAGGACTCGAGCCTGAAGAACGCTTCCGAAATCTCCGGCCACACCGCCGCCCAGAGCGCGACCAGCAATTACCGCAAGCTCGTAGAGGAACGCGGCGCCACCATTATCGAGGTCACAGGCTTCGATGAGGCTATCGAGCAGGTGCTCACCGGCCGTGCCGAGCTGACCGCCAACGACTCCGTGTCCTTCGCCGAGTACTTCAAGGAGCACCCGGACGCCAACCTGCGCCTGCTGGAGGGTGAGGTTGGCCCCGGCACCAACGTTGCCGTTCTGCTGCCCAAGAACCAGACCGCGCTGAAGGATGCGATTGACGCCTCCATCAAGAAGCACCTGGGCAACGGCGATTTCAAGGCCATCTTCGAGAAGCACGTGGGCGAGGACTTGAGCCCCGCCTCCTAAGCTTTCGTGAAAGGCTCGGAAGGGGCCCGGAAAGGGCTCACCCGCCAGGACTTCTGACACCGCGTCGTGGTTGATGTCTCAGCCGCTTTTCCCGTATTGATGAGAGAATATGACGGAATATTACGTTGAATTCTCTCGGGTTGGGAATAGCTGTAGGATAGCCAGCGTTGCACCCGCTAAGAAGGGGCACCCCAACGATGCCCCGAGTAAACACAGGGTGACAGCCCGCAACTACAAGAGCATCAACTACGACGCTAAGGAAGAACCATGTCCGCAATGATTAACCGCCGCACCGTCCTCGCAGGCACCGCCTTCACCGGCCTGGCAGCCCTGCTCGCCGCCTGCGGCTCCAACGGCGGTAGCACCGCATCCAGCACCAACAAGCTGGAGGCCATCAAGTCTGCCGGCAAGATCCGCGTGGGCCTGGAGGGCACCTACCGCCCCTTCTCCTTCCACGACTCGAACGGCACCCTGGTCGGCTTCGAGAAGGAAATCGTCGACCTAATCGCCAAGGACCTGGGCGTAACCGCCGAGTTCATCGAAACCCCCTGGGATTCGCTGATTGCCGGTGTGGACGCCGACCGCTACGACATCGTCATCAACAACGTCTCCGCAACCGACGAGCGTAAGCAGAAGTACGACTTCTCCGTACCTTACCTGTACTCCGAGCCGAAGGTCGCCGTGAAGAAGGATTCCTCCCTGCAGAACGTGAGCGAGATTTCCGGCCACTCCTCGGCGCAGTCTGAGACTTCGAACTTCCGCAAGATGGTGGAGGCTAAGGGCGCCTCGATCGTGGTTGTTTCCGGTTTCGATGAGGCTATCGAGCAGGTCCTGTCGGGGCGCGCCGAGATGACCGCGAACGACTCCGTGTCCTTCGCCGAGTACTTCAAGGAGCACCCGGACGCTAACCTGCGCCTGCTCTCCGGCGACCTGGGCACCGGCAGCAACTCCTCCATCCTGATGGCTAAGGGCCAGGACGCCCTGCGCAACGCCATCGACGAGTCGCTGAAGAAGCACCTGGAGAACGGCGATATCAAGGCCATCTACGAAAAGTACGTGGGCGAAGACCTCTCCCCGAAGAACTAACACTCTCATAAGGAGCTGAGTTCCGCGCATGGAACGCTACCTCAACCTCTGGGCAGAATCGCTGCCGCAGCTGCTGACCGCAACGGTGGCAGTGACCATTCCGCTATCGCTCATCTCCTTCGCGCTGGCGCTGCTGGTGGGCATCGTGTCCGCCGGCGCGCGCACGAGCCGCTTCGCCCCGGTGAACTGGCTGGCGTGGCTGTACATCTGGGTCTTCCGCGGCACCCCGCTGCTGGTGCAGCTGTTCATCGTCTTCTACGGCCTGCCGAAAGTCGGTATCGCCCTGGACGTGTGGAGCGCCGCCATCATCACGATGAGCCTGCACACCGGCGCGTACGTGGCTGAGACCTTCCGTTCCGCCGTGGCGGCTATCCCCGGCGGCCAGTTTGAGGCGGCAGCGACCCTGAACTTCACCCGCCTGCAGACCCTGCGCTACGTCGTGATTCCGCAGGCGGTGCGCATCGCACTGCCGAACCTGGGCAACAACTTCATCGACCTGATTAAGGGCACCTCGCTGGTGTCGGTCATCTCGATGGTCGATCTGTTCCAGACCGGCAAGCAGATTGCTTCGCGTACCTTCGAGCCACTGGCAATGTACTCTGAGGTCGCCCTCGTCTACCTGGTGATTTTTACCGTGCTGACCGCCGCGCAGTCGGCCCTGGAGAAGTACAGCAACCGTTACGTAAGGAGCCGCAATGCTTAGCGTGGAATCCCTCTCGAAGAGCTTCGGTGAGACGCAGGTTCTCAAGAACATCAACCTGGACATCCCCAGCGGCGAAACCACCGTCATTCTGGGCCCCTCCGGTAGCGGCAAGTCGACCCTGCTGCGCTGCCTGAACCTGCTGGAAACCCCGCAGTCCGGCACGCTCACCATCGACGACGCGCAGGTGGACTACAGCCAGAAGCTCACCGACGCGCAGGTGCGTGATATCCGCTCCCGCTCGGCGATGGTGTTCCAGCAGTTCAACCTGTTCCCGAACTACACGGCGCTGAAGAACGTGGCGCTCGCCCCGACCCTCAACGGCACCCTGGACGCCAAGCAGGCTGAGGAGCGTGCCCGCGAGCTACTCGCCAAGGTGGGTCTAGCCGATAAGACCGGCTCCTACCCGGAGTCGCTCTCGGGCGGTCAGCAGCAGCGCGTGGCGATTGCCCGCGCCCTGGCGCTGGAACCGGCATACCTGCTCTTTGACGAGCCGACGAGCGCCCTGGACCCCGAGCTTGAGGCCGAGGTGATTCGCGTGCTCATGCAGCTGGCGAAGGAGGGCCGCTCCCTGGTCATCGTGACGCACAATATGGCGTTTGCGAAGAAGGTTGCGGACCGCATCGTGTTCCTGGAGAACGGCACCCTGCGCTATAACGGTGAGCCGACCGGTTTCTTCGCTTCGGATGATGAGCGCATCCGTAAGTTCTTGACGGTGTACGACAGCACCGAGTACACGATTTAGCTGTACTGTACATAGTAAATATGGGCTGGTTTCTGCCGGTCAGATAATTATCTGACGTGCAGAAACCAGCCCATATTCTATATTCAGCATATATGGCTTTTACTCTGAAGGCCTCTTAGAACGACGATACTCATCCAGCTGCTCGGGGCTGACCACCTGCAGCTGATCGGTGAGCGGCTCACCCGGCGACCAGCCCTCGTTATGCACCGCGCTTTCTTTGCGGTTGAAGAAGGTGAGCAGGCGGGGGCGGTGCACCTGCAGGCCGCCCGGGGTGGTCGGCAGCTGCCAGTTCCGCGCGTGGGAGAGCACACCAAACACCAGGCACAGGATGATAGATAGTGCCATCGCCAGGTTAGGGCGGTGGAACAGGCCGGTTACCAGAGCGGTTTCAGAAGCGCCCATAAACGCGACCGTTGCGTACAGGGAGTTGCCACCAAAGATTGCCGGGATGCGGTTGACCATAATGTCACGGATAACGCCGCCACCGACCGCGGTGGTGATGCCCAGCGCGATAGCGGGCAGCCAGTGCAGACCCAAGTTCAGGGACTTAATGGTGCCGGTTGCAGCCCAGCATCCCATGCCCACGAAGTCGACAACGAGCATGGTTCGGGTCGCCCAGCGGGCACTCAAATCGATGCTGTACGCAAGGATGGAAGAAACGATAGCACCCACCCAGTAGCCGCCGTCAGTGAGTGCCACGGGCAGTCCGGAGTTCAGTAGGATGTCACGGATCATACCGCCGCCCATGCCGCAGGCAACGGCGAGCAGCAGGAAGCCCACAATGTCGAATCGGAAGGCGCGCGCCACGGCACCGCCGAGCAGGCCGTTGGCGACAACGGCGGCAATGTCGACGATGCGGAATACCTGGTCGGGGTCAAAGAACTCATGCATGGGCGTTCTCCTGCGTACGTGATGCGTGTGCTGTGGGTGTCGGTAGGGGAAGGGCGCGCAACGGGGGGGGTCGGGTGACGACGTTATCACCGCATCCGGCTCTGTTTGCCTGTGCGCGTACCTGAATTGGCACCGATTTATTGTAGCCCCGGGTTCGGCAACGCTCCTAGTTGAGAGCGAGTCAAATCGGGGAACGGACCCCAAGCCCCAAGCCTCGAGCGGTTCGGCGGGCGGATGTTTCATTTCCGTGGGGCCCTGCGCGGGCGTACACTGGTTAACCACCCGTTTTATCCGCCCACGGGTTTTTCTATGCCCTCTTGCGGAGGAACCACCTCGCCCCGAGGGCCACGGGCGGTAACACGCAGACATAATCTCATACAGTATCGCTGAGACGCGAGCATGCCCCGCGCCTCAAGAATTAAGGACATATGGCCTCATCTCTAACGAATTCTGAGACGGTTGCTGACGCATCCACCGCCTCGTCCACTTCTCACTCAACCTCTCGGGGCGCAGCAGAGCCCCACACTGCCCACCCCGATAACTACGGGGCGAAGCGCACCCTTCTGCTGTACATCACGCTCAGCGCTCTCATGGCCTGCACGGCCCTCGCAACGGATATTTTCCTGCCGGGAGTTCCCGAAATCACCGCGGAACTCGGTTCCGGCGAAGAACTCATGATTACCAGCTTCCTGCTGGGTTTCGCGCTGGCTCAGCTGATTCTGGGCCCGGTGAGCGACCGCGTTGGCCGTAAGATTCCGCTATCTGCGGGCATGATTGTTTTCGCGTTGGGTTCCGCCTGGTGCGCCATTGCCGACACCATGCCGGAGCTCATCATCGCCCGCGTGCTGCAGGCCGTTGGCGCATGCACCGGACCCATGCTGGCGCGCGCTATCGTGCGTGACCTTTACGAGGGAACACGCGCCGCGCAGGTGCTCTCCACGCTCATGCTGATTATGGCGCTCGCCCCGATTCTTGGGCCGCTCATGGGTGGCTTCCTGGTGGTTGCGGGCGGCTGGCGCTGGACCTTCTGGGCTATTTCCGCCGTAGCGCTCGTTATATTCGGGCTGATTCTGTTCCTGCCCGAGTCCCTGCCCCCGGCTAAGCGCGATAGCGGCTCGATTCTTTCGGCATTCGTGAACTATCCCGTGCTTTTTAGGAACGGCCCGTTCATGCGTTACGTGCTGTGCGTGTGCTTCTACTACATTTCCATTTACGCGTTTATCACGAACTCTTCGACCGTGTACATCACCCACTTCGGCGTGGATCCGCGCTACTACGGTCTGCTGTTCGGCATGAACATGATTGGCGTGATGAGCCTGACCGCTTTCAACAAGCGGTGGGTGAAGAACTACAGCCTGCGCGGCATCCTCAAGGTCGCCACCCTGGTCGCCACTGTGGCGGGTGTGGCGCTTGCTACCACTGGCGTGACCGGTGTGGGTGGCCTGCTGGGTGTGGTGGTCACGGTGTTCTTCGTGTTCGGCATGAACGGTGTGGTGGCTGCCTGCACGAATGCCGCGGCGCTGAACTCGGTGGAGCCTGCTGTTGCCGGTACCGCCGCGGCGCTGCTGGGTTCCTTCCAGTACGGTAGCGGCATCATTTCTTCGCTGCTGTTGGCGTTGAGCCCCCTGAACGCGGTGGAGTCCATGTCGGTGATGATGTTTGCCGGTACGGCACTGTCGGCGCTCATGGTGTGGCTACCCTCCCGTAAGCGGAGCGCTCGCTAAGCTGGGTCTAGACGAATACTAGAGGCATGTGGCCCGGTCGTTTGATAGACCGGGCCACATCGCAAATCGTTATCTGCGTAAGGTGAAAGGAGCCGCCGTGACGGTATCGCGTGACGAAGTTTTCGAAATCCTGCGGGGCGTGGTGCCCCGCCTGGAGGAGGCGCTTCCCGGCTGGTCGGTGCGCCCCAACATCACGGGTACCGGCGCGGTGGGGCTCTACCTGGACGGCCCCGCAATCTACCGGGATGGTGAGCCCCTGGCCGGCGTGAACGTCGATGGTGAGCCGGTCGCGCGGCACCTGTGCGGCACGATTCAGACCGCCGACCGCGGCCTGCCGCAGGAGCTGGGGCAGGTGCGCTACCAGTACATCCTGGGCGTGAGCGTGGCGGAGCACGAGAGCGAGTATCCCGAACTGGCCGACCTGGCGAGCGTGGGGGAGCCGAGCTGGGTTCCTGCGCTGAGGGCCCTGGAGGCGCTGGTGGAGTCCGAGGGCCGTGAGGCGCTGTTCATCAGCCGCGGCGGGTACGTGCCGGGTCGCCGCGCCCTGGGTAAGCGCCGTGTGGCGCTGCGGCGCGAGTTCTTCCCAGGTAAGCCCTGGCTGGGTTTGGGCACGATTGACTGGTGTGCGGGCGTGCGCTCGACCCCGGTGTACGCCGAGGATCTGGTGGCTCTGGTGGCCGCGGCGACGCGCTTGACGAGTAGCTGGGATGCAGCCCTGCGCACTGGCGCTGCGGACAGCCAAAAGTAGTTAAAACAAAGCGGCGCATCCGACCCGTAAAGGGGTGGACGCGCCGCTTCTGTGTAAGCTCTGACGCTTAGTGGGTTTAGCCCAGTGCCTCAGCCAGTTTGAACGAGTTGAGTCGCATGCGAGATATTGCCTTATCGATAGCATGCAAGGGTGATGCATCCTGCCGCCTCTACGGGGGCGTAACCGTAGCGTTTGTAGAGCGCAACGGCGTGTTCAGTACCGACGTCGGTAGTAATGAGTCGCTGTCGAATGTCTTCTCGGTCAAAGTCCTCAATGACACGCTTTAGAAGCGCAGAACCAACGCCCTGACGCTGGGCATGCGGATGCACTAGGAGGTCCTGAATGTAGGCGATAGAGTGTCCATCCCCGACGGCGCGTACTAGCCCGATGAGCCGTCCTGTTCCTTCTGTGGTTGCCTCTCGTGCTGTGTAGAGATACCGCGACCCTTCCACCATCGGGATGAGGCGTTCGGGTGTTTTGGTATAGGCGCTCCACCCTACAGAATCGTAAAGCTCAGTAAGTTCTTCCACGCTGGGCAGGGGGCTGGTGGAGTCCAAAATACAGTACCGCATACAGGCATTGTATAGCGCCAAATCGGGGGAGCTAGGAAACCGCCGCCCAACACGTTTTTAGCTACTGCAGGGCATAATCTGGGCATAAAGGAAGCGGCGCATCCGCCCCGTAAAGGGGCGGACGCGCCGCTTCTCATCTCTCCTGCATCGCTACGGATGCGTCACCAAGACGGCACGGGGGGCGTCACCGAGCCCTGTGTGTGTGCTTTACCCAGTGCCGCGCTACCGCGTACCTAGTCTTAGTGCGCCGGGTTCGATGTGCCGAACCAGGCCGCTGAGGCGAGGGGGTTTTAGCCCAGTGCCTCAGCCAGCTGAATGCCCTGTGCCACGCCACCGAGGGTTGCAGCAATACGGATCAGGTCGTTGACCTGCTCCTTGGTTGCGCCCTCTTCACGCACGGTGTGCTCGTGAGCCTCAACGCAGTGGGAGCAGCCGTTGACTGCGGACACTGCCAGCGCGAACATTTCGAAGTCCATCTTCTCAATGCCGCCGTTCTTACCGATAATCTGCATGCGCAGGTTTGCACGCTGGTCATCGTATGCACCGTGCAGGAAGCCACGGGTGCGGTAGAAGATGTTGTTCATGCCCATGATGGTCGCAGCACCCAGAGCAGCCTCGTAAGCGGTGTCGCTCAGGTGCTCCTTAGCCTCTGCAGCAATCTCAACAACAACAGAGTCAACCTTGGTTGCTGCTGCGGTTGCGAGGATTGCGCCCCAGAGCTGCTGCTCGGTCAGGGAGGTGATGCGGGGCAGGGAGGACAGGTTGAGGTTCATGTCCTTCGCGTAGGAAGGCAGAGCGGAACGCAGGTTATCGATGCTCATGGATTACTTCATCTCCTTGAATGCGTCGATGGTTGCTGCACCCTTCTGCCAGTTGCATGCGCACAGCTCGTCGGACTGCAGTGCGTCCAGCTGGCGGAGCACCTCGTCGGTGTTACGGCCGACGGAGTCAGCGGTAATGGAGACCGACTGGATGGTGTTGTGGGGGTCGATGATGAAGGTTGCGCGGTCTGCAACGCCTTCCTTGTTCAGGATGCCCAGTGCGCTGACCAGCTCACGCTTGAGGTCGGATGCCATGACGATGGGCAGGTCCAGGAGCTCTTCGTGGGAGCGGCGCCATGCGTAGTGGGTGTACTCGTTGTCAACGGAAACACCGACTACCTGGGTGTCGCGCGCCTCGAACTCGTCAGCGAGCTTGCCGAATGCTGCAATCTCGGTGGGGCAAACGAAGGTGAAGTCCTTCGGCCAGAAGAAGACGACGCGCCAGGTGCCTTCGTCCAGACCCTCGGAGGAGACGGTGGTGAAGTAGTCTTCGGGC
>PPYE01233832.1_pt1 | contig 11253 bp, 9 predicted proteins | sample 1559881 | NCBI WGS metagenome assembly PPYE01 (sample SAMN08240022, study PRJNA423297) | Human gut metagenome, whole genome shotgun sequencing project.
AAATTCAACTCATCTATCATTTCTGATGAAATATTTTCTATCTCATCCAAAATCATGCCGTAACCACTATCTTCAACAAGGACTTTGGCATCTCCCGAATATTTCGTTGCAATAACCATTGCTCCTACAGCCATATACTCTGCAATTTTAGTCGGAGAAGCATTTATATTCACCAAACTATTATGTCTCAAGACAAAACCAGCATCAATAATGGACAAATATAAGGGAACCTGTTCATATCTCAAACTCATACAAAGACAGTCATTCCCCAACAATTCTATTTTTTTTGCGAAAGGAGTCAAATCATCATTTGTATATATACATAAAAAGTATCTATCATCTTTCTTTTTTAAACGTAAAAAAATATCTAATGTTTCTTCCACACATTGCCACTTCTGCAACCCTCCTAAATAACATAAGACAATACGCTCTTTCAAATGCATTTTCTCACGCAAAGCGATCATCTGAGCCGGATCTATATGAAACTTTTCACTATTAAAACTACAAGGTAAAATAGAAAATGGACAATCATAAGAGTAATATTTCTTTAGATTATTTGCCAAATTATTCGACACGGCTATTATTCGTTGTGAACGAGACAATGCATAACAAACATCTTTTTCAGCACGATTTATTGATGATTTCGTCCTTCCATTCATTTGTAACTCAGGTACAGGATCTGCATGAAAATCAGTCACGACCAAAATATTTTTCTTCAAATATCTGACACATGAAGCCGAAAGCGATGTCTCTAATTGAATTAACTCTATATGGTTACACTTTACAATAATCCAAGTTATTACAGCCCGAAACAATGCCGCTATCCCTCCTAATCCCCAACGATCTGGTAATGTAAATATAAAATATGATTTTATATTCGAAGGCATACTTTTTTTATTTAAAGCCAACAAAGAAAAATCTTTCTTGAAAAAAGCCAACAAACAAACATCAAATCCAATAGAATCCAAGGATTGAAGCATATTTAATGTTCTGACTTTATCACCTCCATCACCACGCAAAGGATATCCATTATGAATAACTAATATTTTTCTTTTCATAAAAACGATTTACAATAAAATATTCACAATAGACTGACTGGTTTTTCCATCTCCATACGGATTTTGAGCCTTTGACATTTGTCGATACAAATCTTTATTTTCCAGTAAATCAGAAACATTATCTATAATTGAATTATAACCTGTTCCTACCAATTTGACAGTCCCAGCCTCCAATGCTTCAGGACGTTCAGTCGTATCCCGCATAACCAGCACAGGCTTTCCTAATCCCGGAGCCTCTTCCTGTATTCCACCACTATCAGTCAAAACGATTGTAGAGTGATTCATCAAATAAACAAAAGGAAGATAATCCAATGGTTCTATAAGAAATACATTTGTTAGGGTTTCTTTATGGCTTTCACCCAATATTTCAGCAATCGGCTTCCGTACATTCGGATTCAAATGCATAGGATACACAAAATCTACCATAGAATATTTCTCAGCCAAAGTCTTTATCGCCTTACAAATATGGATAAATCCTTCACCGAAATTTTCTCTCCGATGTCCTGTAATTAAAACCATTTTCCGCTCTCCACTCTTCCACAAAGATAATAAAGAAAGAGGAATACCTACGCGCTCTAATACAAATTGAATATTTTTCTCTATATCTTTTCTTACCCCGATTTGCTCTAACACTAAATGCAAGGCATCAATAACAGTATTTCCAACAACATAGATATTACCGTCTGCAACACCTTCTCTTTGTAAATTTCTCCGGCTCAATTCAGTTGGTGCGAAATGAAAAACGGCAATACGGCTTGTTATCTGCCGATTCATTTCTTCAGGCCAAGGACTATAAATATTATGAGTTCTCAACCCTGCTTCTACATGTCCTACAGGTATCTGCTGATAGAAAGCTGCTAATGCTGCTGCAGAAGAGGTTGTTGTATCCCCATGTACTAATACGATATCCGGCAATTCTTTTTTTAACACATCACGTAAGCCTAACAAAACACGAGAAGTTATGTCATATAAATCCTGCCCTTGCTTCATTATATTCAAGTCATACTCAGGTTTGACATCAAAAACATGTAAAACTTGATCCAACATTTCCCGATGCTGGGCAGTAACACAAACAACAGTCTTAAAATTTATCGTATCTTTTTGAAACTCTTTTACCAATGGACACATTTTAATTGCTTCCGGGCGAGTTCCAAAAATAAGCATCACTTTTTTCATTTTCGATTATATTATTCTTTTATATCCACATTATTTACATGATAAGTTATTTTACTCAAATCTGGCAATACCATATAATCTCCATATAAATAGGACAAATAGCCATCAGTATTAGCAGGAGCTGGAAAAATTTTTCCCTCAAAAGACACCTCACTTAGTGGAAAAATATTGTCCAACAACCTTACGCCCAAAAAACCTGATCCTAATCCCAATCGGTACTCTTTTGTATGAGATAATTTAACAATCATTCGAATGCAGGGATAAAGTATATAAGTCAAAAAGAACAACAAACACCTCATTACTCCTTTTTTTATCCCTAATCGGTCATTTTTTAAATAAGAAAGTCTATAAATATATCCATGAAATTTAGATGCAATCCATGCCATCCGATAATTAACAGGCTCTATATAAAAAATATCAATATAAACCCCATTATATTTGTAATTTCTACCAATATTATTCACTTCTGATATATAGGAATCCGTTTCCCTTAATTTTGCATAAGGGGCAACATAGTTACTATCAGTGTGCATTGTTTGAAGCACCAAATTAGAGGGCAATTCAAAAGGCAAGACTTCCATCAATCTTTTATAGTCCCGATATAACATCTCTATGTCCAAATCATCATCCCAAGGTATAAAGCCTCCATGACGAACAGCACCTAACAATGTTCCCGAACTAAGCCAATAGCGTATACCATGTTTCCTACAAACTCTATCTACGAACTCTAAAATGCGAAGCATCTTCATCTGATGAAGTCTCAGCACTGAACCTTCTGGATTAAAACGATTAAACCCGTCCATAAAGCATAATTAATTTATAACGGTTACAATAATATAGCCTATAAATAGCTATTACAAATTCTGCAAAACCTAAGGCTAGTGCAAAATTAATAATCGAGAATGAATTTGTAAAATATAGTACCATATAAATTACAATTAAGACGAAAGTCGAAAGAACTACACTTCGATTAAAAGGCTTGGAATAACCAAAAGAAACCAGCACTGGCGACCCTGTGAAAGAAGTAATGCCTCCACTAAAAATGAACAAACTAAAAACATGTAATATATCAACAGATTCAGGCAACTTACCATCCGATAAAACAAAAACAGCAAATGGAGCAAGAATATATACAATTACAATGATACAGCCTGTAGCTAATAAAATCAATCGAAAACACTTATTGACAAATTTCCGATCAAGTGTTTTTGCAATATGAGGAAACAAAGCTTGATTCAACATTTGTAAAGGGACAAGTGCCGTCATTGCAATTTTTTGGGCCAAATCAAAAACTGCAACCTCATGCATTGAAAAGAAAATTCCACAAATCGTCTTTGCCATACTTGCATTAATCACAACTGATACACGAGAAACAAAAAACGGAACGCTCTCTTTAAAATACCGCCTAATCGATTCTATAGTTGGCACAAATAAGGATATATTTTCTACCCGAATCAGCATAAAAAAGGAAATAACCCCTGATAAAAGCCACCCTAAAGACTGAAGTAATGGTATCAGTAAATAATCACTTTCATTTTTAATGAAAATAAAGACTGTAACAGTATAAAAGAAAATAGAAGTAAAACGAATCAAAGTAATATATTTCATCTTTTCTACCCCTTGATAAAACCAAACAGGAAACAAAATTTCTGAAAGGCAAGATAAAAAAGACAATAAAAATAAAACATAATTATCTCTAAATTGCTTCACACATAATAATAAAACTCCTAATGCTAAAAAAGAAAGTATAAAAAGAAAAGCTTTAATAATCAAAACTGAAGATACAACTTCCGATAGCTTCTCGTTATCAGAACGATTTATAGAAACATTCTTTACAGCCGAAACATCCAGACCAAAGTTGATAAATATAATAAAATAAGAGATAATAGCCTGTGCAAAAACGACCAAACCGTACTTATCCGCACCAACTGTAGATATCAAATAAGGTAATGCTACAAAAGGCATTACCATTTTTAATATCTCAAGTACAGACAAATACGTTGTATTATGAACAATTACTTTGTATTTATTATCTTGACCAAACTTCATTGCTATTCATAACTAATTCATACCCAAAACTTCTCGCTTAACTTATCCGAAGAAATATCTGGTAATGAATCTTTGACCTTGTCGTATACTTGAGAAGCAAAATAAATATCATGCAAAGCAATACCTATATTATAAGCCAAAATACGCTCCTGATCTGAAGTTCTACCCGGATTCTGCTTTAACAATATACGGGCGAACTCATCAAACTGTTTAAACTGATTAAAATATTTAAATCCTTCTACATGAGCGACATCATCAGCAAAAACCTGATCGAAGAATAAATCGCAATTCTGAAATCCACGCGTATGAACCGGTACGACCAATACTCCCGGCTTAAAACATGTATCCGATGCAAACTGACCATGTGCAACAGTTACGCAAGATACAACCACATCTGCACCTGTAATCAAATCTTCCACATTTTCAAAAATAGAAAAATTTAATCGAGAATATTCTTTAAAGCGCTTCGTGAACTCCAGCTCTTGCCCTTTATAAGACAAAAGACGAATGTTCAACGGCCCCTCTAACACAGCCATCAAGCACAACAGTGTAGCCCGAGCTGTGTTGCCTAGTCCCATAAATGCATATTCCCGAGCTGAAGAAGTCCTCAAATACTGTATGGACAATGCCGCAACAGCACCAGTACGCATCGCAGTAATCCAACTTCCATCCATCAGCGCCAAAAAATCACCATTTGTCGCATCATACAACAAAATATCACTAACCAATGCAGGCTCACGTTTCGGAAAACGAGAAACGACCTTAACCCCAAAACGTCCACAAGAAGGCAAATAAGATGGCATCGTATTAAAAAAGACATCCGGTTCTATTGTCATACTAATTTTATGAGGTAAACAACTATCATATTTCATTCTTAATGCTGTTTCTACCCACTTTACACAATCAGCCGGAGATATGGAAAGATTTCGTATCGTTTCAAAGTCTATTATTTTCATTGCCATCTTTTTTAACAATTATAATTCTTTTAATGCATCTATTAAACGTTGGTTGTCTAAAGTTGAACGTACTGCTATTCGTATATATTCGCCATTTCGGAAGGCCTTCTTCGTTCCACAGTCTTTTATTAAAATATTATATTCATTCAAAAGTAATTCAGTCAATTCTTTAGAAGAATATTTACTAATAACCTCACACAAAAAATAGTTTGCTTGTGAAGGTATGATGCGTAGATAACCTATCTGCTGTAAATCCACATAAAAACGATCTCGCTCACGGATAAACAAACGACACGCCTGTTTATAATCCTGTTCATATTTATTAAATATCTGCATATAAAACTCTGCAAATGAATTAATATTCCATATCGGAACATTTTTGCGTACACGATCGATCAAAAGCAAATTTGATGAAGCTAAAACTCCTAACCGTAACCCTGGTACTCCGTAAGATTTGGATATACTCTTCACAACCACCAAATTAGGGTTTTCTTCAAGTATTTCATTAGTCAACAAAGTATTATCCACTGATTGTTCAGAAAAATCGACAAACGATTCATCGACAACCAATGTTACCTTCTTATCCTTACACCATTTAGCTAAATGAACTACATCAACTTTTGAAATATAATTTCCAGAAGGATTATCCGGATTAATCAATAAAATAGCAGCAACCTCACGAACTGCAAAAAATGCCATCAAATCATCAGCTGTATAAGAAAAATCTTTATTCTGTGGGACATAAGCAATCACCTTATCTTCCTGCATACGATTAGGATACTCCTCAAAAGTCGGATAAACAACACCCAAGCAACCTGTTAATTCATCCACTAAATACTTAATCAATTCGGCAGCACCATTTCCCGGACAAACATATTGTTGTGCCAATCCGAAATATTTCGCAATTAATAGAGAGTTTACATTCAGCCCAGAAGGGTACTCACTTAATAAAATATCAAAATTAGCCCGCATCTCTTTCTTCATCTTCAAAGAAGGAAAGAAAGGATTAACCAAATAACAAAAATCCAACAAAGAAGGGAATCTCCAATAACCACCATATCTTTTTTGATAGCAAACCAACTGATTCTCCTTTTCCGCAAAAATAGTTTCAGCGTTACTTAAGTCTTGAATATCGTCAATTTCATACCACTTTTCACCGTGAAGTGGCAACGCCTTTAAATCTGGCTTATCCAACAATGCAATTACACGCAAGACCTGCTCGTAATATTCGTTATTACCCAATGCATTTATATATGCATCCAAAAATGGAACATAATGAGTTCTTGAAAACTCTTTACTGAATTTATAGATATTGACTGTCTTATAATAAAATTCTTTATGATCAAAATTGAATGCTTTTTTTACAACAAAGTTTAGAATGTTATTGTCATTATCCAACATCACAACTGTACCATCCATCCAACTTTCATACTTGGCTACTAATGCAATATTAGGAAATGGATCTGATAAAATTTTATCCAACACCTTGTCTTCAAAAATAAGATCAGATTCTATAAGTAAAGTATCATCCTGCTGCAACTGTTCTTTTGCTAAAGACAATGAATAGATATTATTTGTTTTATCATAAATCGGATTTGTAATGTATTCAATCGGTAGCCCCTTATATGAATCACCAATAAAACTACGAAGTTCCTCTCCCTTATAGCCGATTACCATAATAACCTTATTCAACTTCAATTTAGAGAATTGATCCAAAACACGTTCAATTAAGGTCACACCATTTACCCGAATCATACATTTCGTATTATTCTGAGTAAGTTCCCCCAAACGCTTCCCCATCCCTGCGGCTAATATAATAACTTGCATATAATTCTCACTTTCTTTTATAAATATCTATCAAATCTCGTAATTGCTGTTTTGCGAACAAATATCCCATTGGAATTACAATTGTTAAAATCAGAAATCCTAAAACTGCAAAAAGTTTTCTTGGAGCTACAGGACGATATTTAGCAACTGCAGCATCTACAATAAATCCCTTATCACGCTCTTGACCTAAAGACAAAGCAACTTCTTCTCTCTTCTGTAAAAGTATTAAATACACTCCTTGAAGAATTTCCTGCTGTCTTTTATAATCAAGATACTCTCTTTCGTATGTAGGAACATAGTCCATTTTACTCATAATTGCTTTTTCTTGAGACTTAAGATCATTCAATACAAACTGAGAGCTTTTTCGTGCATTATCAATAGCCAAAACAACCCCATCTCTCAATTTGTCTATCTGAGAATCAGCTATTTCAGACAAAGGATTCACTGAGTTTGTTGATTTAGTTATTTTGTCTCTTTCCATTAAAGCCTCATTATAAGCAGATATAGCTCCACCTTTTTCGCCATCAGCAGACAACATGGCAGGAATTACACTATACTTATTTTTTGGATCCTTCACATAAGTATCTAACAAATTAATGATATGATTTTGCGCCTCATATTCAATAATTTTTTCTCGGATATTTTTCACTGCATCAGCATAAAATTGAACATCATATTCTATATCTGTCAATTTATTCTTAATTTTATAAGTTTCAATAGTGCGCTCAATACCATTAAGCTCTTGTAAAACACCATTGATACGAACATCTAAAAAAGTCATAGCTTTATGTCCTTCTTCTTTTTTTACAGACTCAGAACTATTATTATACTCATCCATCAAAGTATTCAACAGATCCTTGCCCCGTTTTCTTGAATAGTCCGAATACAATAGTTCCAATGTATTGGCATTTTTTGAAAACTCTTCAACAGTTATTGCCTCTGCCAAATCTTCTGCCATCCAACCTGCCGGAGATACAGATATGTTCAAAGAAAAAGGCTTTTCTATTTTCTTCGTCACATCTCCTTCTGTTCCATATAATATATCAAATACACCTTCTGGCACTCGAAGCTGAGCAGGTAAAGAGGCAAAAGAATACTCTTTACCGGTTTCTTTCATTTTTATTAAAACAGCACCATTTTTACTTACCTCTATTTTAAATGAAACAAAACAGTCCAAATTTTCTTGAGTCAAAGAGTCCGGAATAATTAACAAAGGAGAATCTTCATATAAAGAAATCAATGAATATGGTTTCTTATATGTAACATTTAATCCCAAACGGATAATAACTTTCTTCAACAAATCATTAGAAGACATTATAGCAATTTCATCATCTATATTGACAGCTCCCCCCGAAATACTTCCCAGTCCAAACGATTTCATTAATCCGGCAGCCTCTCCCAATCCCATGCTTCCACCACTACCAAGATTTTTATCTTCTTGAATCTTTATTCGAGCCACAAATTCATAAGTTTGAGGATAAATCACCATATATAGTATTGCGCAAACTAATGAAATACAAGCTGCAACTAAAAAAACTTTCCAATGATATAAATAATCTACTATTATTTTTTTCAGACTTATAGTCTCACTATCTTTCTGCATATTTTCCATATTACTTATTTGTTAAGCTTAACACCATCGCAACAATCACAGACAAGGAGCTGATCACTGTCGAAAATAAAGATATTGTAAACTGACGATCCGAACTAGTTCTTGCACGTTGCTTTGTTTTTATAGGTTCTACATATACTATATCATTTTGCTTCAAATAAAAATATGGCGATTCGAATATGTTTGGGCTGGTAATATCCAAACGACATGTTTCTTTTAATCCATTGTTATCCCGTATTACCAAAATATTTTTCCTATTTGCAGTAAGAGGCAAATCTCCAGCCATACCTATAGCGTCAAGAACTGATACCCTATCTCTTTTTACCGAATATGAACCAGGACGCGAAAATTCTCCCATAAGTACTATTCTAAAATTAAGAAGCTGAACATTCACTAAAGGATCTTTCACATATTTAGAAATCTTTGATTCCAATTTTTTGGAAATTTCTTGACGAGTCAATCCCGCTACATGAACCTTTCCTATAATAGGAAAATTTATACACCCATCTTCATCTACTAAATAAGTATACATTGACTCAGAAGCAATCAATGGCTGTTCTCCTTGTGATGAATATGCAAACACTGGCGGATTAAAAGGTGTAACGGCAACAGGATCCCAAGCCGTAACATTAATTGACAAAAGATCATCATTCTCTATTTTAATCGTATATGCTTGGCTCATCTCTGCCAATTCATCAGGAGTTAAATCATCTATACCCTGAAAATAAATCACATCTTTTGGTGCTTTACATGCACACATCAATACACAAAAAATGGCTAATAAATAATATTTCAACCTCATGCTATTATTAAGTATTTCTAAATTAGAACTGCAAAGATACAACTTTCAAAGGAACCGTCCATCTAAAAACTCCTTATAAAAACTATTACAACTATAACGATGCAAATTTTGTTATATTGCTGCTTGAGAAATAAAAAATATAGGATATTAGGCTATTTTCCCGTACTTTTGCCTCAAAATAAATAGCGAAATGGTAGAAATAGGAAAATATAATACATTAAAGATCATAAAAGATCTGGACTTTGGAGTTTATCTGGATGGTGGAGATGGGATGGAGATACTTTTGCCGGCCCGTTATGTGCAAAAAAATGTAAAACCTGGAGATGAAGTCGAGGTTTTTATTTACCACGACAATGAAGGCAGGCTGATTGCAACGACAGCCAACCCACTTGCTCAAGCAGGAGAATTCCAGTTTATGGAAGTGAAATCAGTTAATAATACAGGTGCTTTTTTAGAATGGGGATTAATGAAAGATTTATTGGTTCCATTTAAGGAACAAAAAATGCCCATGCGAGAAGGAAAATGGTATTTGGTATATGTACACGTAGATCATGTAACTGGACGTATAGTTGCCTCCGCTAGAATCGATAAATATTTAGACAATGTAATCCCCAATTACTCCTTTAACCAGGAAGTCGATTTGTTGGTTGCAGAAGACACAGAAATAGGCTATAAAGTAATCATCAACAATACTCATTGGGGATTGGTTTATCACAATGAAGTTTTTCAACGCTTGGAAAAAGGAGAACATCTAAAAGGGTATATCAAAGAAGTCAGAAAAGACGAAAAGATAGATGTCAGCCTTACCCCCTTAGGATATCAAAAGGTAGAAGGTATTGCCAAGACTATTCTGGATTCACTCAAAGCTCAAGGAGGATATGCGGCCGTCCATGACAAAAGTGAACCTGAACTTATTTATTCCCTATTTCGCTGCAGCAAAAAAGCATTCAAACAGGCAATCGGGGCTCTTTACAAAAAAAAGATAATCAATATCGAGCCTGAAGGAATCCGATTAATCGATAAAGAGTAATCACAAAAATATATCCATTGCAAAACTCATGCTCATATCCCGTCACGCCCCCATCAAGTGACCACGATAACGGTCGACATGCCGGCTTTTTCCAATAACTCAGAGAGTAAAATCCGATTGTTTCAAAAATAAACAAACAAATACTTGCATAGTAAAAAAGGAATGCCTACGTTTGTGCATCCAAGTCCTTGACTAAGAAAATATATGTAACCTTGACTATGACTTCAAAAAAAGAATTTGTTAATCGAAGCGTTTGCTATCTTAATAAGATCTTTTATGCGGGGGCTCTCAACACTGAGAGGCCCCGTTTTTTATCAGACCCTCCCGCTCCTAGAATGCATCTTCCGGAATCCCGGATTCTGGATTCTGGATTCCTGCTTTTCGGACGATATGCCTTCCATTTGTAAGGCTGGTTAATCCTCTTCATTGAACGGCCTTCCTTAAGCCTCTTGTCGTACACCGCGTGTCCTCTATACTCCCGTGTAGAATTCTGATCCAAGTCGGGCTTTCTCCACTGAACGGTCGGATCATTTATCCCCCCCATTCGTGCACCTGCCGGATCTTGGGACATTACAATACGAGCATTACATGCAAATCAAACATAACGTCGTGGAGGACAAACTCGCCATCCAAAAACACGATCTCTAAAGAATGGGCTGTCGGGAACGAAAAAAGCCGACTCAAAACTGAATCGGCTTCCTTCACGGAGAACTTTCGCTCTCACTCCTAAAAAACGGCGGCTA
>PPYE01277956.1_pt1 | contig 11251 bp, 7 predicted proteins | sample 1559881 | NCBI WGS metagenome assembly PPYE01 (sample SAMN08240022, study PRJNA423297) | Human gut metagenome, whole genome shotgun sequencing project.
CATGGACGACTTCGACGAGATGACGCTCAGGGCTCACGAGGCCGGCATCAAAGTAATCGTCGACATCGTACCCAACCACTGTTCGCACATGCACCCCTGGTTCCAGCAGGCGCTAGACGCACCCCCCGGCTCGCCGGAACGCAACCGGTTCATTTTCCGCGAGGGACGCGGCGAAAACGGCGAACTCCCGCCCACCAACTGGATCGACAATTTCGGCAGTTCGGCATGGAAGCGAGTACCTGACGGCCAATGGTACCTGCACATGTTCACTGAGCAGCAACCGGACTGGAACTGGGACAATCCTGAGGTGCGCGAAGATTTTCTGAAGACCCTGCGCTTCTGGTGTGATCACGGTACGGACGGCTTCCGTGTGGACGTGGCGCACGCACTGGTCAAGGATCTCAATCGCGATGATCTTGACGAATGGAGCATAGACGCATGCCACTTCTTGCCCTCAGACGGCAGTCATCCCGTTTACGACCGCAATGGCGTACATGACATCTACCGTTCATGGCGTAGAGTATTCAACGAGTATGATCCGCCACGTTTCGCCGTGGCCGAGGCATGGGTGAATCCAGATAGGCAATACCTCTATTCCAGCCCTGACGAGCTTGGACAAACCTTCAACTTCGAATTCGCAAAGCAAATCTGGGCCCGCAACGACATGCATGCCGCCATCGAGAACGGGCTGAAACAGGCTGAACGGGCGGGCTCCACATCCACTTGGGTGCTGAACAATCATGATTTAATTCGCTCCGCAACCCGTTTCGCACTTCCGCAGGTCCCGGCTGACAATGGCTTATATCACGCATTCCCACGCGATTGGGTGTTGCGCGGAGGCGCCACCTACCGGGAGGACCGAGCCAAAGGAACGCAACGATCGAAAGCAGCGCTGATGCTGGAAATGGGTTTGCCCGGTTCAGCATACATCTATCAGGGCGAGGAGCTCGGCTTGTTCGAAGTCGCCGACATCCCGTGGAATCGTCTTGAAGACCCATGGGCGCTGCATACCAGCGGAGCCAATATCAACAAGGGGCGCGACGGCTGCCGTGTACCGCTGCCATGGGTGGCTACGGACACCCCCGAACTCGACCATGAAGGCGATGAATTCGGCCATGTCGGCAAACACGGCAACGGCACGTTCGGCTTCACACGAACCACGGACACAAAGGATATCAGGGAACCGCATCTGCCCCAACCTCACTGGTTTAAGAATCATGCGGTTGACGCACAGTCGGCTGACACCAATTCCATGCTCAACTTCTACCGACGGGTGGTGGCCCTCCGACATGAACTGTTTACCTCCGACACCACTTTTGCCTGGGCGGAGGGACTCGACCGCACAACCGGACGGCCGGACGGCCCGGATGGCAGCGAAGGCGGAGTAATCGCCTATCGTCGTCCTGGCGGCTGGATGAACGTCACCAATTTTAGTTTTGACCCAGTCGCATTGCCCCAAGGTGTCATACTGCTCTCTTCCGGCCCGCTCACCACGGATGGCAAACTACCGCAGGACACTTCGGTATGGATACGGACGTCCGACTGAACTGTCACCCATATCATACGACATAATCTTAAATTTACATTTTTATGAAAACGTTTGTATGATTGAGAATCATACCAAATCATTAGTTTTGACAAAAAATAATGAATGTGTTTACATTACGTTGCGCGGCAATTCGTGCGACAACCCTCGTCTTCAAGGAGGAACCGATGGTGAAGAAGAAAATCAAGTTCATCGCCGCCGCTACGGCCATGCTTATGAGCGTCGGCGGTATGTCCGCGTGCGGATTGTCCAGCTCCGACAACGATAAGGGGCAAGTCTACTATCTCAACAGCAAGCCAGAAGTCGTCGATCAATTCCAGGAACTGGCCGATGAATACACCAAGGAAACAGGCATACAGGTTAACGTACAGACTGCAACCTCCGACAATTACGAATCGACGCTGACCTCCGAACTCGGCAAGTCCAATGCTCCAACCATGTTCAACGTATCCGGCTACCCAAGCTTCGCCAAGGTCAAACAGTATCTTGAGCCAATGCAGAAAACCGACGTATACGGACTGCTCACCGACGAAGGCAAGGAAGTGACGATGTCAGACGACAGTAACACGCTCACAATCCCCTTTGTCGCGGAGTACAACGGCATCATCTACAATAAAAAAATCATCAAGAACTACTGCACCAAGAGCTACGCAAAAATCAAAAGCGACGCCGACATCATCAACTATAGCGTGCTGAAGAGCGTTGTCGAAGATATGCAGGCGCATAAGGATGACCTAGGGCTCGACGGCGCATTTGCCTCTCCAGGACTTGACACCTCAGGTTCCTGGCGTTTTGACGATCACATGGCTCGCATTCCGATCTCCGCAGAATTCCGCGATGAAGGCAAAACCTTCGCTCCTGAAATCACAGGTAAATATATCGGCCAGTACAAGGACTTCTTCGACCTACAAGCGAACAACAGCCCGACTGATAAGAAAATGCTCGGCTCGAAGATCAACGACGAGGTTGTCTCCGAATTCGCACTTGGGCGGGTCGCGTTCCTGACCAACGGAACTTGGACCTACACTCAGCTCAAAGGCAATGACGTCGCCGACGATGATCTCGGTATGCTTCCTTACTGGATGGGCATCCCGGGCGAAGAGGATTACAGTGTGGTCGCCATCTATGAGAACCAGTGGGGCGTAAACAAGAACGCTTCCGATAAGGACAAAAAGGCTACGCTCAACTTCATGAAGTGGATGGTATCCTCGGACATGAACAGTTAAGACCTTCTCTTTGCCATAAGCAAGGCGTAGACAGTGCGGCGATCGGAAATCGAATTCCGATCGCCGCATGTGGCTGTGCATGAACGGCCACACAGACGCATGAGTCATACTCACGATTCCCGACAAAACGCCTCACCGGATCTCGAAGTCGTGCTGGTACGGAACATCAACTGCACAGGAAGCGTTTCATGTCGGCACTCTACCTGTTCACCACGCAGCAATGCAAGAGTGCGCCGTGCTGCAATCACACCCATATCATGAGGTTGCTGACGAACCGTGGTCAATCCAAGCTGACGTGCATAGAAATTATCATCAAATCCGATTACGGAAACATCGTGCGGCACGGCATACCCCTGTTGCTGCAACTTAACATACAGCGGCACGGCAAGCGAATCCTGCTGGCAGCAGATGGCAGTTGGCATGGTAGGCAATGTAAACAGTTGCGTCAATGCGTTGTCGACGCGCTGCTCATCTTCTGCTACGCTCAACACAATCGGCGATATTCCGGCAGCCTTACATTCCTTTCGGAAACCGGCGACGCGGCGGCTTGCGCTGAATTGCAGATGCGACTGGTTCGTATGAGTCAATCCAATGAAAGCGATATTTCGATGCCCCAATGTAATAAGGTACCGCGTAGCGAGTCGCATCGCCTGCTCATCGTCGATGGAAACAGACAACGTAAAGGCGCTTTCCGGCAATGCATTGATGCCGACAAGCGGTAGGTTCGCACTTTGCAAACGACTCGCCTCATCAGGGTCTATGTCGAAGGAGGGAATGATTACGGCATCAGCGTTGCGGCGAATCGGTAGGTTCTCGAAAAAAGTGCGCCTGTCTTCCTTGGTGGAGATGGGGTAGACGGAGATGTCGTAACCGGCCGGATTGAACACTGCATCAAGGCCCTCGTAAATTCGCGCGTTGAACCATGACGCAAAGCGATCGTTCAGCAATAGGGCAATACGGTACGTCCGCCCGGCCTGAAACACAGTGGCGGAGCGAGAGATCGAAAAATTCAGTTCATTTGCGGCAGCCAGAACCTTGTCACGTGTCTTCTTCGCTACCACGTCAGGATGCTTGAAAGTACGCGAAACCGTAGCGATGGAGACACCAGCCAGCTGCGCCACGTCCTCGATATTGGCCTGCATGCGCACTCCTTGCATATGATTAGCGCCGTCTTACGGCGATTGTCTCATTATATGCTGAATGCGTTTACATCATTGTCATACCGCCATTATGACGGCTGATTGTGCCAGACTGCTGCAAATGCCGGTAGGCAACCGACCTTCCATCCGATATGTCTTCAGCAGTTCCAACGCTCTATGACATTGTCACCCTTGTACTGGCTCAGGATGCAGTAATGCGCGGTATCGAGCCGCAGCAGACGGGCGAAATGCGGGTCGACGCCCAACCATTGCGAAGTAAGGATGCGCAGAATATGCGCATGAGCCACCAGCAGCACATCGTGGCCGACGTTCAGCAACGGCAATACCCGTTCGATGGCGTCCCGGGTACGCGCGGCGGCCTCCTCCACGTCCTCGCCCGGACCGTTATGCACCGGAACCTGCTCACCGGACGGCAATGTCTCAATCCAATCGCCTTCAAGTCCGGGGTTCAGCGAGCGCGGACCATCCCGCCATACGTCCCAGGCGAAACCGCTGGCCTCGCTGACCTGCTGGCGTGTGCGCCCCTCGGCGCGACCGTAATCCCATTCGGCGATCTCGGGCAGGATCCTGTAATCGCCGTAACCGGCGAGCGCCGCGGTCTGGCGGGCACGGCGAAGCGGACTTGCGAACATGCAGCCTGGATCGAAACCGTTCGGGAAGGCCGAACGCAACCGCTCTCCCGCGGATTCGGCCTGTAGTCGACCGGTGTCGGTCAATGGAATATCAGTGCGTCCGGTATGCTGACCGGATTCGCTCCACACCGTCTGTCCGTGACGCAACAGCACCAAGCGTCCGGGCGCAACAACGGAAGCGTCCTTGCTTCCAACATGATTTTCAGTCATATCCCTACTCTAACCGACCCCGCCCATGAACCCCTGCACTTGCTCCCTCGTGTCTTCGGAAATCGCAACATCATTCCGCTACGCGCTTCGCCCATCCGGATTGGCAGGAAAGCACGTCGATCACGCATTACTATGGAACCATGAGTGAAACGCCAGATCTGGAATCTACAGCGGACCGTGTGGTAGCGGCCCTGCGCAACATCGACGGGAAAGTGAACGCCAAGCGCGATCAGAGACTGAACGATCCCGATTCCTTCGGTGACAAAATCTTCAAGTTCGCCATGCCTACGCTGGCCGGACTGGCGTTCGGCAAGGTGTTCGAGATGGCGTGGAAGCAGAGCGTTGGCCGCAAGGCGACCCTTCCCGACGGCACCACCGACGCACGCAAGGACGCCATCCTCGGCATCGCCTTCGCCGTCATTTCCGCAGCCTTGGGCGCACTGGTCTCGCAACTGTCCGACCGCGGTTCCAAGGCCATCGTCAACCATCGCCACGCCAAGCGCAGGTAGCACGATCATCACCGATCGTCCGACTTGCCCTCCGGGAAGATGATCTTGTATACGAAGAAGTAGATCACCATGGACACGCCTCCGGTGATGAACGTGACCAGCAGATTGTATACGGCTGGATCGAACCGTGCCTGCGCCAACGGCAGCCACAGGCCGTTGATGGCGTTGCAGAACAATGAGATCAGCACCCATGCGATGAAGTACCACAGTATCTGATATGCCACGTTGCCATGTGATTTGAACGTCACGTTGCGTTGCAGCGGGAAGTTGACGCACTGCACCACGAATGATCCGATCTCATAGCTCAGGAAATATCCAAGGCCACCGCCGATCACCACTTCCCCGGCCGCATTGCGCGCCACCTCATAGCCAAGCACATTCCACGAGTAGTCGATGCCTGCGAACGATATCGGAATATGCGGCCACATGAATGCCGTGGAGGCCAGCCCCTCGCCAAACAGATACGGCAGGAACGTGAACAACGCATATTGCAGCACGGTGACCGCCAGACTGAACAGATAGAACACGCCTATCTGCCAGACCCATTTTGCGGCCTTCGGATGATTCCTCGCAAAGGTTCGCCAAGGATTGACCGCCATTATCTCACCTCGATTCGAGCCGTGGCCTCACCGTACGGACTGCTTGCCTTCACGCTGAGGATTCCCGTCTCGCAAGGCCTGATGATGGCCATCGCCTCGCCGTAGTAGGTGTCGGCGGTATCGCTGCGATAGCTACGCTCGTAGTATGGGCAGGCGCTGCCAAAACCCAGGATTTCGCCGTTTTCCACTTCGATATGCACGTTACCTCGCAGTAATGGTTTGACGGTTCCCGCAGCGTCGGCATACATGAACCGCACATATGCGAGCCCGTCACCGAGCACGATGCGCTCCGCTTCCGGCACGGCATGCAATCTCGTTTCCTTGCCTGCCGTGGCCAGTGATGTTCTCGCGATTTCCACGCCGTCGGCGTCATACGCCACCGCCGTCAGACTGCCCGGCCTGTAGACGGCCGTGAATGTCACGCGAGCGTCACGTCCGACACGAGCCGACCCGAACTCCTGCGAGCCGATACCGACTTCCCCGAGATAATCCATACCGGACCATACGAAATCACCGATCAGCCGCGGATTGCTCTGCGCCAAATCCCAGAATCGCGCCGCATCCGAGCAGAAGGTTTCCGAGCCGACGATCACGCGATCCGGATATCTGTTCAGGTCATGCCTGTATCGGCGGATGCCGTAGTTGTATCCGGCAACGTCCATCACGGCGAACGCGCCGCGCGTCTTCCAATCGCAAGGAGGCAAGGTCGCACCGAACTTCATGAAGTCGGCTCCCATGATGCCTGCGAGCCGATTGAAGAATTCGCTGCCGACCGCCTTCTTCTTGCCGGAATGTTCGATTTCCTTCATCGCTTTTTCGTCGGTATACACGCCAAGTCCCATGGATGACAGGAAATTGAAGAAGATATTGACGCCGCAGGTCACTGGTCTGGTCGCATCGAGCCCATGCAGATATTGCGTCATGGCGTCGGTCAGAGCGATACCTCGCGGCTGCGCGGTTTCCGACACCTCATTGCCGATCGAATACATGATCACGCTCGGATGGTTATAGTCCTTGGCCACCAGATCGGCCAGATCATCACGATAGTTCGCCTCCACTTCGGTGCCGTAGTCGTAGCGGGTCTTGTGGATGTACCAGCCGTCCACATACTCGTCGAGCATCAACATGCCCAGTCGGTCACAGGCGTCAAGCAACGCCTTGGAACAAGGATTGTGCGCGGAACGGATGGCATTGTAACCGCCGCCTTTCAGCAACGCCACCTTGCGTTCCTCGGCGGCCGGATATGCGCATGCGCCCAGCAGTCCGTTGTCATGGTGGATGCAGCAACCACGCAGGATCACACGTTCGCCATTGATACGGAATCCCCGTCGCGCATCACATTCCACCGTACGCACGCCGAAGACCTCACGTTGCTCGTCATCGCCGAACCGCACCACACAGGTGTAGAGATTCGGCTCATCGGTGTTCCACAGGCGAACATCGGGAATCACGCATTCCTCATGCATGAGATTGCCCCGCCCATCGAGCCAATCCGACAACGCCTTGAATTGCGCCATGGACCTGCCGTCGGCATCGAGAACGCTCACATATACAACTCCCGGATGGCTGGTGCGTACGTCGACCGCGATGCGTCCGGTACGGTAATCGACCGTCGTTATGCGCACGCCGTCGGGCATGATATGTCGCTCCGGCATGACACATAGCCATACCGGACGATAGATGCCGGTACCGGAATACCAGCGACAGTTCGGCTGGTCGCTGTTATGCGCTTCGACCGTCAACACGTTGTCGCCTTCGGCTATGTACTCGCTCAGATCCGCATAGAAGCCGGAATAGCCATAATCATGGGAGGCGATCAGCCTACCGTTCAATCGTATGCGGGCATTACGGTAGACACCTTCGAACTCGAGCAGGGTGAGATCACCGGAAGATCTGCGAATGTCGGCGGAAGAGAAATGCTTGGTGTACAGGTAGTCGCGAGCGCTGTACCAGCCGCTGTTCACTCCGGATGGGCTGTCGGCGCTTTTCGGATCCCACTGCATGGCGTCGTGGGGAATGGTCACCGGCACTTCCTCGGCCTCGGATGCGGCCGGACGGCACGTCCAGCCGGTATTGAATGGGATTCTGTTCATGATGGTGCTTTCAAAGACGTTCACGAAGGAAGGTCGTCATTCGGGCGCAAGAACGATCGTGGCGCCCCTTCGCCCGAACGACGTCTGACAAATGGCGGAAGGCTGGCAGCCTACTTACGTTTACGCATGAACGACGACACCATGAGCATCAGCACGGTGACTGCGGTCAGCACGGTCACCGTCATGACCGGACCGAACAGGCTCTGGTCGCCGAACATGTTCAGATTCATGAAATGGCCGACGAACGTATACATGCATTCCATGACGAACGCACACCATGCGATCATGCCTATCGCCGGCGTTACGGCAATCAGCCAGTCATTGTCAAGAGGTATGGTCGCGGCCTGCGCAAGCACGACCAACACAAGCGGTGCGATGACCCACACGTTGTATGAGCCGGCGGCAACGGCATACATGGCGTAGGCAACCAGTGAGACGATGGCCATCACACCGGCGGCGAGCCCTAGGTAAAAGCCGATAGTTCTGTCGGAGAACATGGATGGAGTTCTGCTATTCATGATGATTCCTCACTTTCCCGTCGCGGTTTCGGATTCGACCTTGACCGTTTCCCGCGCATTCTTGCCTCGACGTCCGGAACGCCACATCATGCAGGCGCAGCCAAGCGTCATCAACGCAAACGCCGCATCCACACCGAAGATCGCGTAACGCCACCAAGGGGTGACTTTGACCACTTTGGCGTTGGCATCCAACCCGTTGATCAGGCTGGTACGAGTCAGCGCATAGTGGAAGTTCTTCATTGAGGTGCGCAGATAGCCGAGCATATCGCCGTCGTCATTGTCTTCGATCTGCTTCTTGATGCCTGCGGCCGCGGTATTGCCCGGATCGATGCAGTAGGTGGTCACGCCTGCTGCCAATGATGACGGGAAATGCGACTTGTAGGAGCCGCCGGCCACGCCGTCGGTTTCGATCATGCCCTTAAAGCCCCATTCGTTGCGGATCACCTGAGTGGTCAGCGCGGTGCTGGCTGAGGACCAGACCACACCGAGTCTGTTGAACGACATCATCAAAGCGGTGGCGTTCTCGTTGCTGACGATGCCTTCCACGCCCTTGAGCGCACCCTCGCGGAATGCCTGCTCGTTGAAGAACATGTTCAGACCTTCGCGATACAGCTCCTGATCATTGCCTGCAACATGCTTGACACCCTGTGCGAAGCCTTTCTTCTGAGCAGCTGAAAGTTCCACGAGGTTGTCAAGGTAGACCATGATGCTGTCTTCGGACCAGTATTCGCCATTGCGCCCGCCGAACGGAGTGCGGTGCAGATTGCCGCCACCACCCCATCCGACCGGGGTCTTGGCATACAGGGCTTCCTCACCGACCAGTTCGCCACGACGTTGCATGCGTCCGTAATCCCAAGTGCTGGCGAGCACATTGGTCGCCGGATACAGGGTGACGTCACGGGCGTCACCGTACTCTTTGGCGTAGGTATTGCCGCCGACGCTGGCGGTACCGTCACCAGCCGCATACGCCGGTCGGTTCACGGAAGCCGCTTCGGCCGTGCCGAACAAATCGGAAAGCTGGGTGGTCATCTCATCGATAGTCATTTCGTCAAGATATTTGTTCCAGGTCTCGTCATCGTTGTAATCGACGTCTTTCATCATCACGAACGTCAGACCATTGTCGGCTCCCTGCGTGTAGTCGCTGACGGACTTGGAGTCCTTGGATTGCCGATACAGATCACCCTTAAGCAGTTCGATCATCTTGCCGGTAGCGGTCATCTTGACCGGTTCGGTCGGGAAGGTGCCTTTCCAATCGGAACGGGTCAGATAGGTGACAGCACCATCCTTCCAATAGTTCGCGTCGGCATCCTCGAACCGGTTGGTGACCCGTTCGCCCGCATCGGATTTGGCATAGGTCTTGGTGTCGACGTCGTCATACGACCACCGGTAGGTTTTGGCCGCATCCCCTTCCACCGGCTTGCCATCGAAGTCGGTCATACCAGTGGCGTTTTCGGCCGCAAGTACATTATTCAAAGCATCATGCGCATTGTCGCCAATGGTGAAATAGTAGTCACCGGCGCTCAGAATATAGCCCTTGGCCTTGGTCATAGTTCCATGCCGAGGCACCATGTGAAGCTCCGACCGAGCTGGCCGCTCCGCTGCCCGGATTCGTCACGGCGTCCGCGTAGCGGGTCTCATAGTATTTATAGCCGACATAGATGTTCTCGGACTGTACGGTCACATTATCGATATTGACCGGCTTATCGCTGACTGCGGCGTTCACTTCATCGACGTTCGTCCATTGGTTTGAGTTCTGGCTGGAAGTGTGCGCGGCCGGCGACGACATGGAATCGACGGCATACGTGTCGGTCAAACGGCCCGAAGGATTGGCCTTGCCCACCAACAGATTGGCCACTCCTTCGAAACCACGCTGCCCTGGATTGCCGATCCACATGCAGGCATCCACACCGTAGTCATCAAGCCAGCCGACCTCCATCGGAAAGGCGGAATTGAGCAGCACGATGGTCTTGGAGAACTTGCCGGAATCCTTGATCATCTGCAGCAGGTCCTTCTCGTCCTGATGCAGACTCAGAGCACTGATGCCCTCCGGATCCTTCATCATCATCTCCTTGTCTTCACCGCCTTCACGGGCAAGCATGACGATGGCGACATCGTGGTAATCGTCCTGCCAGCTGGCCTTGAGCTGATCGGTATAGAACGATGCCGGCTCCTCGCCAAGCACCGGGGCGTCATTCAACGCGCCATTCGAACGTGGATCGCCGGAAACCTGCAGGTTGTTGCTGGCCACACGCTTGGTATCGCTCTTCGAATAGGCTTCAAACAGAGTGTTGTTCACCGAGAAACCGGCATGTTCCAGTGCGGATTTCAGATCAATCACATATTTGCCGGTGTCGGCGGCACTGTTGGCGCCACCCGGGCTGTAGACCGGCTGCACCACGGCGTGGCCGAACAACGTGACATGTTTGTCTGAGGCAAGCGGCAGCGTGCCGTCGTTGTTGCGCAACAGCACCGAACCCTCCTCCTGCTCAAGCACGGACTCGCCGTACGCGTCGGCGATGAGCTTCTGTAGATTTTCGGCATTCAAGTCGCCATATTCGCTGGCGTAGTACGTAGTGTTTCCGCCGCCTTCACCGGCGACGATTCTCGTGCTGGACGTTCCCAGCGCGGAGTTGATCGTTCCCGCATACATGTACGAGCATTGCGTCCCACAGATGCCAAGCACCAGCAATGTGCCTGTCACCGATGTGAGCCCTCGCCACAGCAGACCGGAATTCCCTTTCATCTCGACTCCTTCGTT
>PPYE01208511.1_pt1 | contig 11250 bp, 11 predicted proteins | sample 1559881 | NCBI WGS metagenome assembly PPYE01 (sample SAMN08240022, study PRJNA423297) | Human gut metagenome, whole genome shotgun sequencing project.
AGAAGTGAAAATTCAAGAGCACATCACCATCATTAAGCGCATCTGCAAAATTTTGCCTATCTCTCTTGTAAGAGTAGAAACAGCAGAATTTGACACGCAGCGCTTGAAGGCGATGCTTGCTGGAAAACCTCTACCGGTGGGAACAGACTATCAGCTTGGTGAGATGTACGACGAATACAATGTCCGTCAGTATGTCTTGAAGAGAGACAACTACACCTGTCAGTGCTGTGGTGCTCATACTACTGCCAAGAAGTTGGTCAAGCTGCATGTACATCATCTCGAAAGCCGTAAGACTGGCGGCAACGCTCCAAGCAACCTTGTTACTTTGTGTACCACATGCCACAAGAACCTTCACAAAGGAAAAGTGACCCTTGACGGCAAGGAACGCGGCAAGCCTCTTCGTGATGCTGCTTTCATGGGTATCATGCGCAAGACCTTAATGGCGCGTTTGAAAGAGGAGCTGCCTATCCCTGTTCAGGGAACTTATGGCTATATCACTAAAATGCGCCGTGAGCAAAATGACATCAAGAAGGGTCATACAAACGATGCTCGCTGTATTAGTAAGCATCCGTTAGCTGAGCCTTGCAGCGTTTGCTACCGTACAAAGGCTATCAGGCACCACAATCGGCAAACCCATAAAGCAAATTTCTCTAAAAAGGGTATCCGTAAAAGAAGCCAAATGCCCTATCTCGTTGAAGGTTACCGTTTGTGGGACAAGGTCCTCTACAAAGAGCAAGAATGCTTCGTTTCCGGGCGTCGCTCTTCGGGGAGCTTTACGCTTAAAAAGCTAGATGGCACAAGCGTCTCTAAAGGCGTGACATTCAAAAAGCTGCGACTTTTAGAGCCCGCAACAAATTATTTAATTGAAAGGATGTGAACGGGCAGTTCCTCCCACGACTGAAGTCGCGGGTCTCCTTGCCCTGATTTATGAAAAAGAAAATCACGATTGTGGATAAGGACCTGAACCAGCTTGTGATTGTTGCAGATTGCAGTAGTGCTCTGTATCAGGACCGGGGCACGAAACTCGGTGAACAGAATCTTCTTTCCGATACTGCCGTCACCTTTAAGGTCTATGATGGAACGGCTCAAGTTGCTGTAATGATGGCAGACATCCTTCAGGTTCCGACCAAGCAGGGAACGATGGCGGATATCTGGCCTACTCCTGCCAATCCGCTTCCCGACAAGCAGCTTGCTATCAACTATCTCTGTGCCCGAAATGCCGAACGCCAGATGTTGTGCGACAAAGACCCGAAAGACAGCGTTGCGATGGTCCTGCCTATTACGACACATCTTTATATCGACTCTATCAAAGTCGAGAACGCCTATAAACGGCGCGGGATTGCTACCGGTATGCTGGACTTTGCTGTGAGCCTTGCTTTGCCCGAAACCATCGGCTTGTTCTGCGCCAATGAGGACGCAGAGATGAAAGCAATGCTGAAAGCCCTCAAATTCGCTCAGTCCCCACTCAAGGCACAGAACATGCCCTGGAAAGAGAAGTTCTTTTATTACAAGCACTTGAAGCGCCTGGCACGATAAAATATCAGGAGGCTTTATTTTGATGGAATCTAATAAACCGCTTCGTACACATCCCAAGATGACGAAAGTTTTGCTCGGCCAGATTGATTCACTGGATAAGGCAGGACATTCGGTTGAAGACATTGCAGCTACGCTGAATACTACTCCGGAAGCTGTTCAGCGTGGCATCGATAAGCTGATTGACCGGCGACGCTCTGAGATTCGTGCAACGCCTGGTGGTGCATTTACGGTGGCTGCTCAAAAGAAAACGGTCCGCGCCGTATGTGCCGAACGGAGCTGCCCGTGGCGCTGTGACGCGAAGGACTACTGCGTTTGGCCGACTTGCCTGAAGCAGGCTGTCAATCTTGACAAGACCGTTCCGGTATGTGCCAGCGTCGTGAGCAGTGAGACAATGTCCAATAATGCAATGCCTGGTGCTGAGCCCTAAGTTGGGCCCAGTGCTGAAGCTAATACTCAAGCCCCGAATGTTTGAGAAGGAGGATTATGAATTATGTCTGAGAACCGCAGTTTGAACAGCTTGTTTGCTCGGCTGGATGAATCGAAAGCAAACCGCGCAAATGAGGCAAACCGTGAGCGGGAGAAAGCCGCAGAGGAAGCTGAAAAGGAACGCCAGAAAAAGAAGGTGGAGGAATCCGCTGTCGAGAAGTACCGCGTGTACGATGACGACTACGAGCCGGAGGTTATGATTCCGAAAGGAAACCCCGGCGCTGTGCAGCAGCCTGCTAAACCGAAAAAGGAAAAGAAGGGAACTAAGGAACAGGAGATGGATGAGATTACGGACGGGAATCCGTTTATCAACACTCTGTTCCGCCGCAGCAGCAAAACCCAGGACCAGAATCCGACAGCTGCCGCCAAGCCCTCTGCGCAACCTGCTGCACCTGCACAGCCTGCATCTGCACCGCAGCCTACGCCTGCCGACGCTCCTTCCCTGGACAATGAGCAGGAAGATGACACCCTCGTATTCCAGCACATTCTGGACGGTGCAAAGAGCCCTGACGCAAATGCCGCTCAGAGCGTTTCTCAGCCCGAGAACGATGGGATTGAAATTGACCTGAGCGATATCGAAAACGACGCTGCAGAGCCTGCCAAGGGGGATGATGAGCCGATTGAAACCTCTTTGAGCTTCTCTCAGAACGAGCCTGAAGCCCCTGCTGTTTCGGATTCTTTCTCTTCAGAGATTCCGAACGAACAGTTTGTTATGCCGGATACCATGTCGGATAATGACGGGGCGCAGAAAGAATCGGTTCAAGAAGATGAAGCGGCCGAGTGGCCGAGCGGCATGAGTGCTCCTCATTTCGGTGAGGAAGAAAACTCTTCCAGTGACATCAAGCCTGTGGGCGATGAGGAAGCCAATGCTTTCCTCTATGCACGGTTCGACAAGAACAATCAGTATGGCGCGTTTGGTCTGTGCATTGATACCGGCAAGAATCTGATTCAGAGCTCTTACAGCGGCGATGCAGCCAATGAAGTGGAATATGCGCTGCGCGGCGCTATCGAGATGTTCCGGATTCTGGAAGAGCATGATATCCATGCTGTGACCGTCTATACGGAGCCGGAACTTTCCAAGGCGATGAAAGAGAACGCTCGCCGTCTTATTAACGGCAAGTCCGAGATTTGCCGCAAATACATCGAGATGTCCTGGAAGGCCATGACCAGTATCGGCATTGAGTTTGATACAAACCGGGATATCCACAGCGAGTATGCACAGCTTGCACTTGCAACGGCTCGCTATCTGGCGTTCCGGGAAGATGTTTAAGGGGAGGATAAATTGCTTATGAATCCGTTGGTCATTGCTGTTGATACTGGCAACAAGAACATCAAGACGCCGCACACTGAGCCGTTCAATTCGGGTCTTATCTGTCACGGTGCAATTCCTCCGGCAGTAAAGTCCGATACGCTTCTCTTTGACGGCAACTATTATACCCTTACTCAGTCTCGTATCCCTTATATGTACAATAAAACGACGGACTGGTCCTATTACGTTCTGACTCTCATTGCGATTGCCAAAGAGATGATGGCGATGGGGTATGTACGCCCTGGCCAGAAGCAGGTCAAGCAGGATGTGTGTCTTGCGATGGGCCTTCCTCCGACTCACATCCATGACCTTGCCTCTGAGTACGACAAGTACTTTGGCCGTGATGGCCGCCGTGTGGTGTTTACCTACAACAATGTGGATTTTGAAATCCGCATCGTTCGTGTTATGGTCTTCCCGCAGGGCGTTGCCGCGATTGCACCTTACATGTCCAAAATCATGGCCCGCCCGGAAGCCTATACTTACATCATCGATATTGGCGGTTACACCACCGACGTTGTGAAGTTCAGCCGTGGCGGTCAGGTTGACATGGCGTTCTGTGAGAGCTTCAATAACGGCGTTATCAAGATGTATGATGAAGTGCAGCGGGCGGTTCGTAATCGCTTTCAGCTGGATGTGGATGACTACACCATCGACAACATTCTGCGCTGCGGTTACAATCCCGGTAAAGAACTCAATGATGTGGTTCACACGACCGCTCAGAACTATGCCCGTACTCTGATTCGGTCCCTGAAAGAAAAAGGCGTTGACCTGACGCTGTCGTATCCCGTATTTATCGGCGGTGGTTCTATCTTGATGCGTCCCGTCATTGAAAGCGAACTCGGCCGCGATGATTATCTCTTCATCGATGACCCCCGCGCCAATGCAGTTGGCTACAAAATGATGGCAGAAAGCAGGTTGACTGCCGAAAATCGTTGATTGCGAGGTGATACACCTTGGCATCATCGAAACAAGACAAGGGTAATCGGGTGAGACTTCCGGTTTCTTTTGACCTCACAGACCCGAAACAGAAGGCGGCTTACGATATTCTGAAAAACGCAGGATATGGAAAGCGGACACCGACTATCGTAGATGCGCTTTTGAACTCTCTTCAAAGTGTTCCTGAGAGCGTCAGCCTCGAACAATGCCCTTCCTCAACGGAACTCCGAAATGTGATAGAAGAAGCTGTTGAAACTGCATTGCGCAAGTATCAGCTTTCTGGTTCTGCAGTTCAGACTCCCGAACCGCAAGTTTCGGTCCAAGACGTTGTGGCAAGGAAACCTTCTAAGGCACATAAATCCGTGCCTTCTCCATTGCCAAGACAGCCAAAACCGCTTGAACGTCCCACAAGCAAGTATCAGCCGGAGCAGAATGAACCGGCAGTCTCCGGTAGCAATATGGATATGCTGCTGTCTATGGCAGATGCATTTTACTAAAAAAGAGCCTCGTACACCAGACTTGAACTGGATAGTACGGGGCTCTTTTGTTTGTTGGGTTATTGACCTCGTCCTTCTTTTGCTCTTTCCTCGTTTTGGAGATTCTGTGCAAAAGCGGTAAGAATTTGGGCGCAGCGACGCCTTACCATGGCTGTGGCAGGGCCTTCACTATTAAGATTGGCGATATCTGACGCGGCATTATAGATAATATGGTGCCCGAGAGCTTCAATGGCAGCACCTATCTGCATGTAATCACCAAATCGCTCTGCTCTGTTTTTTTCACTCTGAATATTGATGAGTTCTGAAATGTCGTAGTGGAAAACATAACAGAACGCCAACACCAACTCGAGCGGCATCTGCTTCGTGCCTTCCCGAATGTGCTGGATGGTTTTATAAGAGCATGTCGAACCGAGAAGCGTGTTGTAGAACGTTGTAACATTCAGCCCTGACGCTATTCTCTGTGCTTCCATTACAGACAATATCTGCTTCTGAGTTTCTTTGTTCCACGAATCAAGCGGCATCCGAATTTGATTTGCGTATTGAACAACGTTATCCATGGAAATGTCTATATCTTGATTTGTCAAACTCATGCACCTCCTGACAGTATTTCATGGGAGTATACCCCTATATACAGTATATCACAAAGTTGTATGAAACGCAATTTAATTCAATAGTATCAACAGTTTTGTGACCGCTGCCCATCATATTACAACGTTCAGAATTTTGCTAGATAACAAGTTGTACATATAATGTGCTTAAAATTTGGATACACACTATATATTGTGGTTAGATGTGCAATTTCCTATTGCAAACCACTATATATTGTTGTATAATGCAAATATGATACAAGATATAGTGTCCGGGACGTTAAAAAGTATTCTTGCACGTCTGTGCGAATTGACTATCATTTGAGGTAGTATCCTGTTAAAGATAGCGAGGAACAATTCTTTGAGCTAAGCCTGAACATCGAAGACAAATCATGGCGACAACGAAACCTGAAATAATAACAATCATTTGAGTCGAGGAAGTGCGTTTATGATATCAAGTAAAAGACCTATCGTTGTATACATTGAACAGGCAAGAATCCCGGACGAAACAACAAGCATCACGAGAAGCGAAGTGCCCATCACCGGCGATATCGTGGTCCACCATCGTATTCAGAACGGAGCCAATAACAAAGCTATGGGTGATGGCTTTTTGAAAGAATTGTATGACGTCCTTAATGGAGCGGTCGGCGAGAACCTGAGATTTGAAGATGGGGCTTCCATCTTCGTCTACACTTCCTGCGGAAGGAGCGTAGAGAACTTTGAGAATTTTGAGAGCAACGTCAAGTTCGGGTCTAGCTTACCTGTACACAGTTTCAGAGCGTGCCAAAAGATTTTCAACCTTTGTAAAGAGCATCATTATGACTTGAACATTTCTCAGAACACGCTGCTGGCCGACACCATCAAAAGTGATGCGAAGACTGAGTTACTTACTATATTGAGAAAAACAGGGGAGAGGGGGAAAATGAACGATGGCACTGGAAAATAATCTGGTCATGGATTCGGATGCTGAACTGAAAGCATTTTTGAGTTCCATCCTGTCCTCGGAGGGAATTGTTGTGAACATCAATCGAACTTTTATTGCCTACAATAACGGTACAAACCGCAACAGGGTGTTTGCCCGATGCGCGAATCGTATGGCACAAAAGGGAACTGACGAGAAGTTTGTGGTCATTGCCTTGATGTGCTATCCGGCATTGAACTGGATTCTCAAAGCGCAGGATATCGATGCAATGATTGAACGACTTCATGATATGGATATGGATGGCTCGGTCCGTAACATTTCGGAGATTCAGTCCCTGTTGGAAAACAGCACAGGATACTCAAAACCTCGCTTGCACCTGGAGATGCGTAAGCTTTTCTTTGCAAGATGCCAGCAGCTGGTGGATGCGGTTGACGATGCGATGAATCGGGCAGTGTTCCGAAACGCTCAGTCCTATAAGCCCGCCCGCATTTCACTGGCGATGGCAATGCTGCGTGGGTCTATTCTGGACAGTGACCCGGTATCTGCCGTCATGATTCGGAATAACTTTGATGGAATCATCGAAGATGTGACGAAAGTTGGTGGCGAAACCATCAAGGAGCTGGTTTTACAGTTGGCTCCCAACGAGGGCATGGTTCAGGGGGCTGAGGCTGCCTATCTCTACCATAACACGGAGGTACTGCTTCGTGAGTATTCCCGTATCACGCATCCGTCAAGCGTTGACGGAAACAGTACCCTGCGCTTGATTGCAACTGCCGGTAATCAGCTGGATGTATCTGACCACAAATCGGATGCACGCTATGCTCAGGCGCAGATTCTTCTGCAGTATGCAAGGCTGATTGGCAGCGCAATTGAGCTGCTGAAGCAGTTCCCGGACGGCGATACGAAACTCTACGATGTGCTGATGCTCGTTGTTAATGAGAAGTATGGCCCGAACGGAACCGATGAAGCAACTCTTGCCAAACGGGTAGGAATCAACAGTTCTTACTTTTGTGAAAAAAAACATCGTGCGTATACCGCACTCTCTGCTCTTTTGTGGGGATGCGATATTGAATCTTTGCTATCTTTGCTTAGCAAGGATTAGTTTTCTGTTGTCCAAAATCGAGACTGGAGTTTCGACTAATCGAGTTTCAGCAGATTTGGAAACCAAACCATAACTTTGTATTAACCTCATACCCCGTTATACAGGGTATGGGGTCGATAAAACACACGCAAAAACGAGACTGTAATTTCGACTAATGGCAGGAGGTTAGCGAAAATGGCAAACAACAATGGTTATCTTACGCACTGCCGCATCTGCGGTACACCGATTTTTAGCCTGGGGAACCGTCAATTTTGCTCTGCGTGCTACGCTCAGAATCGGCGCAATGCAGCACATCGCAGCAATGCAGAAGCCAAAATGAGAAGAGAACAGGCAAAGCGCGAGGAGGAAAAAATGAAAGCATCTAATAAAACTGTTACTAGCGCACAGGAATTGGCTATGAGAGCAAAGCTCTCTGAAATGGGTGGTATCTCTTACGGGGAACTGTCTTTGTGGGAAATGTCTCACGGCCTGGAATTCTCTGCATGGGAACACGAATGGGAAAAGCTCAACGGTGGCACGAATTCTGACGGCACCAAGTTTCCGGACCATCTGCCGGAAGGGTTCCCGAAGCGCCGTGTTCCGCCGGAGCATCCTTGGGTCCATTCGGCTGCCTGCCATGGCTAATCACCGGAAAAAGTATAAACGGTCTGAGGATTACCGAAACCGGTATATCTTGAATCATCCCGGAACTTTTGGAAAGTTCTACATGTGCCCGTATTGTGGACGCATTATGACGCGCAATTCGATGCAGGTTGACCATATCATTTCCATCAATTTGGCTAACGAGCATCGGGCGTACCGAATCCTTGTTCCGAACGATGACATCAACAATATCCGAAATCTAACGGCTTCTTGCCCTGAATGCAATAACAGGAAATCTGATTCGGGCGGCGGCTGGATATTCCTTGGCCGATTCGGCAAGTACATCTTTATTTTGATTTGGGCAATTCTTCTTTTGTCTTGCTTAGCTTTTGTCCTATGCTGCATGTCTGGGACTCTTAAACGTGGCTTTTTGATTCCATATGTTGCAGATATTGCAAATGTTTTGCTGCACTGGATTTCCGACACGATTGCTCAAATGTTTCGATTTAATACATAACACCACACAAAAACCGAAAGGAGATATTTGTTCATGGAACCGAATTCGACTCTGGGCGAGCCTATTGGCGTTGTCCACGTTACTATCAACGGCCAGAAAGTTCCGGCCAATGTCTATGCCGACCGCACCTGCATCATGCCGGATGGCACGATTCGAAAGGTCAAACAGGAGGTGGTCGATGCACTGCTTGCAAAGAAACGTGCGGCAGAGATTCCGGCTCAGACTCCTGCACAACAGGCCCCCGCTGCTCAGCCTTTTATTACCCGCGTTCAGTCTCAGCCTGTTGTTCAGCCCGTGCAGCCTGCCGCACCTCAGCCCGCTGTTCAGACTCCGCAGACCTCGATGCAGTATGGCGTTTCTTCTCATGGCGTCTCTCCTGCACAAGCTCCTGGATATCAAGTGCCTGTAACGAGTTCTGTTGAACAGCCTTCCCAAGCGACTGCATCCGTTCCCTATATTCCTGACCCCAATGAACTTCCGGACCAGATGACGGCCACTCGCCAGACAATGGTGGCTCAGGAATTGATGCAGCAGGAAGCAAACGAAGCGGCCAAGAAGCGTTTCGGGCTTGGCAAGGGCAAAAAGGAAAAGCCTGCAAGCGGCGTTCACCACGCCGCACCGGCACCGACTCAAGCCACCGCAGAGCCTGCTCGGCCTTCGCAAAAGAAAAAGAGCAGCAAGGTCATTGCAGCAATTCTGGCAGTTGTCATCGTTGGCGGTGTGGCTGGCTATGCTTTCGTACCGTCCGTCTATGATGGTGTAAACGGAGCTCTCACTGCTGTAACCGGACATCAGGTTGGCGTACCTCCCGTATCTGAAAATTCCAATAGTGATGATGTCGTTACGCCTCAGCCCACTGTTAATCAGCCTGCATCGGGTAATACCGACACTGCAACGAAGGCTCTCGGCGATATCGACATGAGCGGCGATGTCACCATTGAATTTTACGCCAACGTTAAGACTGCAGATGGCAGAGAATATAAAGTTTCTCTGTCTACCGCAAACCTCACCGATGGCACTCTGACCTCGCTTCTTGATTCTGGCGGCTATCCGCTAACTCAGAATGCTCAGTGAATCGGTATCAGCTTACACAAATCAACTTCAAAAAGGAGGATAAGCGGGGCTGATGCCGCTTCTTGCCAACAAGTAAAGAATGCAGCATTAAAAAGCCCAGCCGATTTCGCGTCGGTTGGGCTTTCTCGCTTGAATGAAACATGAACAATATGATTAACTCGCAGAAAACCAAATACGCTCTCTGTGCTGCTGGCAGTGCAGCTCTTGGCCTTATCTTTGCACTGTATACACGAAGAATTGTGCTCATTGCTGCTGGATTTTTCGTGGCCGGGTATTTTGTCGTGGAATATCTGGGAGTTGTACAGAGGGCGAAAGACGGGAAATATGTCACGGTAAAGGCTTTGGCCGTCTCGGCTGACCAGCAGCGTGACATGACCGGCACTAAAGAGACTTGGCGGTTTGTCCCGGTAGATGAAGAGGGAAATCCGCTTCGTGACACAGCTTCCCACGACATCTTCCTCACCGTAAAGCAAAAGGACCGTGACTACCATATTGGTGGAACCTACAACATGCTGTTTTGCCTTGAAGACGATAAGGGAATGAACAACGAAACGCTCGTCAGTATCGAGCAGTGCTTTCCGGCTTCCTCGACCGCAAAAAAGGCACAGGAACCGGTTCAAGAGCAGACCGCAACGCAAGAAGTTGGCGCAAGCGTGAAGAAAGTGAACTTCCAGAACGTAACCAACAAACCCAAGCTGATTGTGCTGGATAATCGAAACCGTAAGCAGGACGGTGATACTGAATGAACTTTCCGATGATTGTTCTTTTGTGCTTCGTGTGCTGTCTGTTCTCGTGCAGAGTAACGAAAGATAGAAGAACTCTGACGGGAATCGTGGTTATGGGTAGAACCTATAAGCGACGCAGTAAATCGCTGGAAGCGACGGCACTCGAAATCATTGTGACGGATACAGGAAACACTGCCCTTAAATTGGAAGTTCCGGGGTGCAAGGATTATGTTGCTTTGCGCCTGAACCGCCACGAAGTAAAAAAATTCAAGGAAGCCTTGATAGCGTGCGGGAACGAGCCGATGGTCGTGACTCTGTTTCAATATAAAGTCAACGGCAAGCACTGTTATATTCTTTATCATGAGCCCGGCAAGGAAGACTCGTACCCGAAATTTGACGGCGCAAAAGAAGATGAGCTGAAAACAAAATGCCGCACCGCTCGCAACATTGCCTTTGTGCTCTATGGCTTCTCTCTTATTCTGTATCCATTAGCGTGGTGGGTATCGGTAATCCTGATAGTAGCTGCTTCCATCCTGATATACCTGAACATTCCATTGCTGGATGATGAGCTTTGGTTTGATTCCTGCGAATTCATTAAGCGTCCGAAACAGGTAAAAGGGAAAAACTCGGATTCTGATATAGTTGCTTCTCAGGCATCAATTATCCTTGAAGAGATTTCTGAAAAATATCAGGACAAAGGGAAATCGGACAAAGACTATGTACAGCATCAGGAAACATCTGCTAAACCGCCTGAAAAAGAACCGACCAAGGATTCTAAGAAACCCGAAACATCCGCCCCGATTGACAACAACGAACCTGTAAACGTCAAGGTGAACATTCACACCGAAATCAATCCGGAACCCTCCGAAATCCTTGACGTTCTGGAAGATGAATCTGAACCTATCGTTCCTCCCGCCCCTAAATCTGCATCGACACCAGAAAGTGCAGATGCCACGAAGCCCTTTGACGCTGCGGAT
>PPYE01721717.1_pt1 | contig 11249 bp, 6 predicted proteins | sample 1559881 | NCBI WGS metagenome assembly PPYE01 (sample SAMN08240022, study PRJNA423297) | Human gut metagenome, whole genome shotgun sequencing project.
ATATAGGAGGTTGTTGCATTCTTCATTATTTTTTATGCAGAGCAAAAATAATGAAAGCAATGAAAGAAACGAAATAAAACGGGAGAAAATATTTTTTTCTTTTTTAGTTTAGTATATTTGCGCTGCCAACTGTATTAATAACAGAGGTATTATATTTTTTTATAGTAAAAGGATGATTGAACATGGATGAATCTATCTTGATGAACTACCTGAGGGGAGGATGCAATGACGAAGAATGTCAGCAGGTAGAACTATGGTGTGAAGAAGCACCGGAAAACCGACAAATACTAGAGCAGCTATATTATACCCTTTTTGTAGGCGACCGTATGGCAGTGATGGATGCTGTAGATACAGAAGTGTCACTGACGAAGTTTAAGTCGCTCGTACGTGAAAAGGAGAAAAAAGCCAAGCGAAGAAGTATATCGGTTCGATGGGGACGTTATGCGTCCGCGACAGCCGCTTTTCTGGCAGGTCTTGTTTTCGCAGGCGGAATTGCGTGGGGATTGCTTTCCAATAAACTTTCTGATTATACAGTGATGACTACCGGTGGACAGAGAGCGCAAACAGTGCTTCCGGACGGTAGTAAGGTTTGGCTGAATGCATCTACGAAGCTTATTTACCGTAACTCTTTCTGGAGTACGGATCGTCAGATTGATTTGTCGGGCGAGGCTTACTTTGAAGTGGCTCGTGACAAGCATGCTCCATTCATTGTAAATACGAAGCATATTAAGACTTGTGTATTGGGTACAAAGTTTAATGTACGGGCACGTGAAGAAGAGGACAGGGTAGTGACCACTCTGTTACAAGGTTCTGTACGAATGGAATCTCCGCGAACCGTCAATAATGGCTATCTGCTGAAACCGGGACAAACGTTGAACATTAATACAACGACCTATCAGGCTGAATTAATAGAATATGCCGAGCCGACCGAAGTTCTTCTGTGGATTAACGGAAAACTGAAATTCAAGCAACATTCATTGCTGGAGATTACAAATATTATGGAGAAACTATATGACTTGAAGTTTGTGTATGATGACGAAAGTCTGAAGACCGAACGGTTTACCGGTGAATTCTCTACTGATAATCTTCCGGACGAAATATTGAATGTATTGATGCATACAAATCACTTCAGCTATAAGAAGGAAGGACGGATTATTCGATTGTCTAAAAAATAAAGAGGATAAAGAGAATGTTAAAAAAAGGTATGTCGCCCAGCGACATACCTTTTTAAGTTTTATTCCAGCCCTATTTCATCTACGAATATAAATGCCGGTCTTCCTTTACCCCAATGCCATGCCGGTATGTTATATTCCGGACGGGCTGTTATTTTTACATAACGTGCCTGCACTGTATCGAAAGAAAGTTCATGGGTATAGATGCCATTCTTATCTTCCTTACTGACGGCGGGGTAAACTTCGGATTTTACTTCTTTATACTCTTTCCCATCGTTTGATACGGCTACGGAAAGTTCGCGTAAATCAAGAATTTCTTCTCCTATTTCTACGTAGGTGCGTACCCATGCTTTGCTTATCGGAGTCTCCTGTTGCAGGTCAATCACTGCTTCAAGGTCGTTCTGATAGAAGGCAATCCATCGTCCGGTACGGTAATTTCTGCTTCCTGCCAGTCCGTCAATGAGTGTATTCTTTCCTTCGAATTTATACTTTTCATTAATGGGCTGCTGCATGGTGATCGGCTTCATGGTGGCTTTGTTGAATTTGATATCCTCTTTCAACACTGCACTACTGCCGTTGGGACGGATAGTGATTGCTTTCAGTGTGCAGCTTTGGCCGATTTTCAGTGTGTCCGTGTATATATTGGAACTGGCTGTAGGTTCACTGCCATCAAGTGTATAGTAGACCGGAGTATTATCAATAGTAGATAAAACAACATTCAATACGTTGGCTTCGGTATCAGGTATATATTGGGACTTTACCTGGAAGATATGTTTGGCATAGTTATATTGATTGATGTCATAGACAGCGATCAGTCCGGGCAATCGTTTCAGGAAATCCGCATATTCTTTTTTCTTCGGCATAGTCCACTGTATTTCTGATAATGCGGCCATACGGGGTAGTTCCATATATTCTACCTGACTATAAGTAGGGATATATTCCGTCCATAAGTTGGCTTGTACGCCCACGATATGCTTAGCTTCTTCAGGAGTGAGTATCTGAGGAACCGGTTCGTAGCTATATACCTTTTCTAAAGGTACATACCCTCCGATAGCAGGCGGTTCATTGTCTGTATCCATGGTCTGATAGTAATCGAAGTACAGGAATGAACTGGGTGTCATGATTGCGTCGTGTTTATGCTTCACTGCTTCAATTCCTCCTTCTATGCCCCTCCATGACATGACAGTGGCATTGGGTGCCAGTCCTCCTTCCAGTATTTCTTCCCAGCCAATGATCTGACGTCCTTTGCCGTTAAGAAACTGTTCCGCATAATTTATGATATAACTCTGAAGTCTTTGTTCGGCTGTGTGACCTTTATCGGCTTTTAGCCCCAGTTCCTTGATACGTGCCTGACATTTCGGGCATTTCTTCCAACGTACCTTCGGGCATTCATCACCACCGACATGAATATATTCGGATGGGAAAATATCTACAATTTCATTCAGGACATCTTCTATAAATGTCAGTGTCTTGTCATTTCCTGCACAGAGCACATCTTCTGATACTCCCCACATTTTCCATACTTCATAGAGGCCGCCCGTGCAACCCAATTCGGGGTAAGCAGCAAGCGCAGCCTGCATATGTCCCGGAAGGTCAATTTCCGGTATTACTGTGATATGGCGTTCCTTTGCATATTTTACAATCTCCCTAGCTTCATCCTGTGTATAAAAACCACTATAGGGAATGCCGTCATATTCTCCGGAATTATGTCCGATGACTGTCTCCGAGCGTTTGGAACCGATAGTGGTCAACTCCGGACGTTTTTTGATTTCAATTCTCCATCCCTGATCATCGGTCAGATGCCAATGAAGACGGTTGATATTGTGTAAAGCCATCATATCAATAAAGTGTTTGACAGAGTCGGCCGGGAAGAAATGGCGTGAAACATCTAAATGTACTCCGCGATAGGAGAAACGTGGATAGTCGTTAATTTCGGCAGCAGGAAGGCTTATGTCTCCTTTGTTTGTAATTGGGAGTGACTTCCGTAAAGTCTGTATGCCATAAAAAGTTCCTGCTTCTGAAGTACCTGTGATGGTTACGTTGTCTTGGGTTACTTTTAGTTGATATGCTTCGGCATTGTCTGCATTCAGACCTGTTGCTAAGATTATTGCGTTTGAAGTGACTGGCTCGTCAGTGACTTTCAGCTTTTTGCCGGACATCTGATGAATGTATTCCGCCAACAGATTTGCATTTTGCTGCATTTCCTTGTTATCTTTCGGATAGACGATGGAAGTACGGTCATTTAGTACAAAGTTTCCGGTCGTAATTTTGATTTCCTGAGGCAGAGGAATAACTTCGTAGTTTGCCTGCTGAATAACTCCTGAAGAACAGGAAAATAGTCCACTGCATAAAAGAATGACTCCTAATAGATGATGTTTTTTCATTTTATCTAATTTATGTTTGCTAAAGGTGGATTGTAGCTCTATATAAAAACAAGAGCAAACTTATACATTTTTCTTGTAAGTCTGCTCTTGTCCGGTATTTTATTGATGGAAAACTTATTCCATACACTTATTCCCAAGAATATATATAGAATCTTGTAATATCTACACGACCGGGAACAGTGATCATCTGATACTTCAGATAGCGTGTTTTGACACTTTCTTCAAATGTGATAGTCTGAGTTCCTCCCTTTGTAGTCCATTGACCGATGGATACCCATTTTTCGCCATCTTCAGATGTGAATATCTCGACTTTCGTAGGAGCATATCCAGCTCCCCAATGTCTCTGGTTTGAATGCCTGTCAGAGTTTTCACTGTTTTTAGGTCAACAGTCAACCAGAAAGGTATTCCGTTGGTCGCAACATCACTGCTTCCTGTTCCTGCGACCGAGTTTGATTCAGGATTTTCTACTCCTTCCATAAAGGTGAAGATCCAGTCTTTAGCATTGGTGAGCAGTACATTCTCCTTTTTCCTTTCAGCGCTTTTAGAGATTTTCAGCACTATCTCCTGATAGTATGCTGCATTGGCAACATCTGTTGCTGTTGATTCTATACCTGTTATTTTTATTCTCAGAGTATAGTTTGCCTCTCCTTTGATACTTTCCAACTCATCCCAGTCCGTAATACTTAAGGTAATAGGTTCTGAAGCTGTAGCATTTGCCTTTATTACGGCTGTTTTGGAAGTTAAGTTGATCTTATCTGCTGAGATTCCATCACAGGTAGCGTCAATATTTACATTTATATCCTGGGCAACAGCTTTTTGTGTTGTAGCCATAAACTGAAACTCAACACTGCCTTCAATACCTTCTTCTTCCACATGCTTTAGTGTAAACGAAGGAGTCGGTCTCAAATAATCTGCCGGCAATAAAGAAACATAGCTCATATCCCATTCGTTGACCGAATCATCATCGCTGCAAGATGAGAAGAAAGGGATCATTGCACTCATGAGTGTAATGATTATTGATTGAAATACTTTATTCATAGTAACTATATTAAAATTGTACCATCATTTTATTTCCATGGAGTAGCTTCATCTGTAGACAGAATCTTATCTATCCACACAGGAGTGACTGTTGTGGTAATAGTATGCCCTTTACCGGTAGCATCTTCAAATACATTACCTTTACCTTCATTGAATCTCCAATAAGCTTCTAATCCCGGAGATTTTGGACTTGTGATAGTCATGTTGTTCTGAATCTGAATTTCCGACCGGCATACAGACCAGATACGGGCTTCACTTACCAAGATTTTACATCCGCTCCACCAGCTACCGCCACTGAACCAACTCATATTACCAAATATACAAGGCCCGCCGGCAACGTCTTTTGAACCTCCGTCTTTACCGTTAATATAGATACGATATTTAGAACCGTTGTATGTCACAGCAAGATGTTGCCACTTATTAGGTTCGAAAGAGTAGGTCGGATTCAGATAGGTTTCATGAGTCTGAATCTGAACTAATGAGTGAGCTTTGTGGTCACTATTGTCGCTTTGCGGATCTTCGAAACGCAATAACAAGCTCTTGCCGTCGCTGCCGGATGTGCTGAATACTGCACGGTTACGATTGGCAGTATTGCTTACCTGGAAACGAACTTCGACAGTAAACTCGTTGTAGGTTTCAGGAGCTTCAGAGAATTTCTGGGCTACGAGTTCTGTACTTCCAACAAATTGCGGGGCGGAAAATTCCATGATACTATTGGCAAGAATCACCAAGCTACCGGTAACAGGCATTACATCAATACTACCTTGTTTGGCTACCAGGCGTACGGGTAAAGCATATGATTCACCGGATGCATTCATTTCCTCGGAGAATGCTTTGATATGTATGGAAATAGGATCTGCATTATAAGCACCTGCCTTAATCGTAATATTGTCCGGAAGGGTGTAATGGGTTTCCGGTAATGCGATGTAGTTTGTACCATTAGCCTTGTTGTATGCGTCAAGAGCAGCCTGATCTATTGCCAGACTATAGCTGTTGTCTTTCTGTTGTGTATTGCTGATATGCGCGTTCAGTGTGACATTGGTTTCACCGCTGCCCATAACAGTCACTTTGGTGCTTATTGCAGTTAAAGCTTCTTTGAAGAAGACGTGCGTGTCCAATGTACTATAATTCGCATCGTCACAGCCGATCCATGTACCGCCTGCGATAAGCGATATCAACAAGAAGTTTCTTATGTTTTTAATCTGTTTCATAGTGAATTAATATTTAATTAACGGTTTGGTAGAAGGATTCATAATCTGGATAGCTTTGCGTAGATTCTTGTATTCCGGATTTGTCGGATACTCTGCTTCCATATGATAGCTTCCTACTCCGCCTTTACGGAAACCATTTTTCGGTTGCCAGCGTGCCATTCCTTCCAAAGATTTCATGCTGTTGCCATAACGGTCGGTATAAGGATATCCGCCATCCATAGCAGCATCTACAGCCTCAAAGTTTTCGGTCATGATGGTCATCTTTGTGATTTGCTCTTCGGACATTACGCTACCGTAAGTCTGAACGAGTCCCGGACCTGCTACACCACCGTCTATCAGACGTTTGTCCAGATTGTTGTCATTACCGGGTTTATAGGCCTGAATGATAAAGTAATCAAAGTAAGGGCCTACATCGGGTCTGTTCTTTATACTTTGCGGTTCGCCATCAATGATCAATAACTTGCCGGTTCCCGATTTAGGACCGAAGTGTTTGCCAAGTTCGTCTACGAATATGAACATTCTGTCATCGTCGTCCACAATGTTACCTTTATTACCATAGTTTGGTTCGTAGTCGATATCGAATCCGTCATAGCCGTATTTGTTGATCGTATCAGCGATAGCATTTGCATATTTGCGGATAGATGCTTCGACGGCTTCTTTATCAGACTCGTCCGAAGGCCAGCCCCAGAAATCATTAACAGCTTCCTGTTGGCTTGCGAATCCCATTGACTCCCAATTGTCATATATATGTTGTGGAGTGATCTGTGTACCTACCGAAGTGATGATAAAGCACATGGTGAAGCGAGTTCCTTTTACTTCTTGACAGAACTTGAGATCCTTCTTTTGCGCTTCTGTAATATTCGACCAATTCCCCCAGATGGAAACGACATCCACGCTATCCGGGATTCCTGCCATGCTGTTTACTAATGAAGCGCCTTCGCCTGTCCAGTTGCCGAACCATCCGAAAGTTTTGGGATGATCAGACTTTTTATATGCGCGCAGGGCTGCATAGTATTCTTCTGAAGGACCTTCGAAGTAATCTTTTGCTTCTGATTCTGTCCAGTCATTACAGCTCACCCATATTGGGGTGCTCAACGCTAACAATAAAAAATATAGTAAATAATTCTTTTTCATATTAATTCTAGTTAGGAGGTTATATTAATTAGTTTTTCCCCACGACAAATCTGTGGCTTCATTATCCGGACCACCATTTTTCAGATACGAAACACCTTGCTGATAATTGGAATGGTTGTTCTGTACTTCCGTGTAAGGGAATCTCAGACGACGCATACCACGCTTGCTGTCTACTCCTGATGGAGACAGATTGTCGATGCAAGGATAGAGTTCCGGATAACCGGTACGGCGATATTCAGCCCATGCTTCCAGTCCCAACGGATAGTTGGCTATCCATTTCTGAGTAATGATACGCTGAAGATTTTCTTCTTCATTGTTGTCATTCCATGCAACGGCAACGGTGTTGGAGATGGTATATGCATGGCCTCTGGGATCATTATTATGTGATACTGTCGGTTTTTCGGTATTTGTCAGATAATTGTCAGGCATTGTTGTGCCGTACTGTTCCATGGAGAGTTTGATTCCTTCTTCATAGTACTCTTTAGCCGATTTATTGCCGACAGACCAGTTCTTCAGTTTGCCTTCCGCACGGAGGAATGCTGTTTCAGCAGCGCAGAATACCAATAGCTTTGAAGTTCCTGTGATGGCCGGTATGGAATAACCTGCAACGTCACTTTTGGCAAAACCATCTTCTCCGGAGCGCATGCCTACATATTCCTGAGTGTGACCAGTGAATGTTGAATGGTTGAAGTATTTAGACATACGCGGATCACCGTATCCGTTCATATAATCAACGATATTGGCATTGACACGCAAATCACCCCAGCTTACAGCTGCCAATTGGTAAGGGTTTGTCTGCGAGCCGCAATCCATCATGGCATTGTCATTATTTGCTTCGATCAGTCCGGCTTCATGAGATGCGGCAGCTTCCGCATTTTCTTTTGCCATCTCCGGATATGCTGTACTGATGCGGATAGCCACCCTCAGTCGCATGGAATTTGCGAGTCTTGCCCAGTTGGCATAATTGCCGCTGAATACAGGGTCGTTGCTGGCGAGCGGTGCGTTACCATTGGTATCTTTGTAATAGTTATAGAGTACGTTGGCAGCGCTTGCAAAATCTTCCATTATATTCTTATAGACTTGTTCTTCTGTGTCATAAGCTACATAGAAGTTACCTTTTTTCACTTGACTGTAGGGCATCGGACCGTAACAATCGGCAACACGCAGCATGGTTATGGCCCGTATCATACGTGCAAAAGCATAATAGTGCCCGCTTTCATTAGTTGCTTCCTGTATCTGGAAGAAATTACCGTATATTTTCTCGAAATTAGTATTCCAGGGACCTGCATTCCAGGCATCACTTTGATTGAATGTGCCGAAGTTAGTGCCGCTCCATACATTCGCACATGTCAGATAGCCTCCTAACTGACCGACCATCTGATCCATCATCTGCGAGTCATTCTGTTGAATGTTTACAATCGTCTCAATCATTGACTTCATCAAAGTAGAAGGGTCAGCTTCATGAATCTGGAATTGATTGGTGTTGTATTCTTCAAAATTACCAGTACAACTCCCGGCAACTAATACCAAAGCAGTACCGACTGTTATATTTCTTAGATATTTCTTCATAATAATTTTCTCATTAATTTAGAATTGTACTTTTACATTAAATCCTATATTGCGCATGCTCGGTTGCATGAAGTAGTCCACATTCATATAGTAATTACTGGATGTAGAAGCAGACAATTCAGGGTCAAACGGTGCTTTGCAATAGATCATCCACAGGTTGCGTCCTACAAGCCCGAAGGTTACATTGGCTACATTGTTCAGCCATTTCTTGGGAAGTGTATAGCTAAGACTGAGTTCCTGAAGACGGACATTGGTGGCACTGTATAAATAGTATCTTCCGTAACCGCCTTCACCGGTACCGATGGTCTGATAGTATTTCTGTGTATCCACTTTTCCGTTATTCATTGGTACACCTTTATTGTCACGTGCATTTGCCGTGATACTTGATACACCATAGTAGTCCAGAACACCTTGCGTGGCTGAGTATGCCAGACCACCTACACGTGCGGAAAGTACGACTCCCAGATTGATTCCTTTGTAAGTGAAATTGTTGGTCCAGCCTAAATTATAGTTAGCGTTCAAATTTCCGACTTTGGTAGGAGTCTCTGCCGTATGCATACTAAGTCCTCCGGTTTGAGCATCCACTTTTATATTTCCGTTATTATCTTTGGTTAATTCATTGTACACGTATATGTCGGTCATTGTACCTCCTTCTGTCAAGATTACTCGGGGAGCTACATTCTCTTTACCAAGCCATCCTACAGGCATGTTTGGCATATCAATCAGTTCGCCCGTTACAGGGTTGGTGCTACCGCCTGCCAGACGTTTTACCTTGTTGCGGTTCAGAGTGAAAGTAGCATTTGATGCCCATCTGAATCCTGCCCATTCGTCGGTGAAGCCGAGCGCCAGTTCGATTCCCTGGTTTTGTACATTACCAGTCTGAACGATTGCCTTATTATATCCGGAGGAAGAGGGAATATCTACTTTAAATGTCTGGTTTAAAGTATTGGAACGATAATAGGTTGCGTCCAGATTGAAGCGGTTTTCCCAGAACTTCAAGTTCAGACCGATTTCCCATGATTTGGTTTTCTCCGGTTTCAGATTGTCCATCGGGTAAACTGTCGGGTTTGCCCAGTTGTGAGTCTGGCTGTTATATTCGTATCCCGGGTTAGTCAGGTAGCGGTCGAAAGAAGAGGCTACAACTGTGTAAGAACCACGTACTTTTGCATAAGATATGATTTTAGGCAGAGCGAACATTTCCGTCAGTACAGCCGATAAGCCGACAGAAGGGTAGAAATATGAAGACTGATTGGAGAAAGCCAGTTTGGAATCCCAGTCATTACGTCCGGTCAACGTGAGGTAAAGTTGACTTCTCCATCCTAATTCGACATTAGCGAATATACTTTGTACTTCGTCATCGTATCCGTCCGGTAGTGGTTTATAGTTTGCAGCGTAATTAATATTATTCAGTGCAAAGAAGTTAGGTATAATCAGGTCACCAGCAAAGCCGATTGTCTGCATGGAAGTGTGATAAAGTGACATACCTATATTGGTATTCAGACGGAAATCTCCGAATGTTTTATCAACAGTAGCCATTAAATCGGTATATAAAGAACGTTCCTGACGCATAGCATCTTCAAAACCACCATTGACAGAGCAGAAAGTGGCAAGTGTTGAAGCGTATTTTTCTGTTTTGTTACGATAATCCGAGTTGTCCAAATTGACACGTCCGGTGATATTTAACCAGTCTGTAACTTTCCATTTCAGAGAGGCATTCAGCATATAGCGTTTTTTGTCAGAGGTACGTCTGATGCGGTTTTGAGTCCAGTAAGGATTCTGCAAAGACAGTCCGCCGTCGCCATAAGGCCAGTATTGTTTCATAAATCCGTAATTTGTATCGTAACGTTCGTACAGGCGGATTTCATCAAAATTATCTCCGCGTGGAAACAGATACAAAGCGGGTAGGGGATTGTAATATTGTCCCTGAGATACCATATTGGTATTATTCTGTATGATATATTGCGCACCGATATCCAGTGTCAGCTTATCATTCAGGAAGTTAGTTGTATTGCGTGCGGTAAAGTTATAGCGGTTGTAGCTGTTATTTGGTAAAATACCATCTGAATTTGTCGTGGAAGCTGAGAAGTAAGTCTGATTTTTATCGCTTCCTGTCGATAATGTAATGGAGTTTATGATATTACTACCGGTATTGAAGAAGTCTTTCGGATCATATCTTTTATCTGTCAGATCTCCCCAGCTGAACAAGCCTGAACTTGTTCCGTATCTGTTCTGCATCTCAGGCATAATATATGCCTTGGAGAAGGTCGTACTATTGGAAACAGTAAGTGATATCTTTTCTTTTTTCCCTTTCTTTGTGTTAACCAGGACTACTCCATTGGCTGCGGCAGAGCCATAAAGGGCAGCAGCTGACGGTCCGGTCATCATACTTATACTTTCTATATCGTCCGGGTTTAAGTCTGCTACTGCATCAGAACCACCCATTGATCCGTACTGACCGTCACCACCACTTGAACCTGTGTTAAACATAGGTACACCGTCAATCACATATAAAGCATTGTTATTCTTGGTCAATGACTTCATACCACGCATTACAACACGTGTAGCACCACCGGCACCTGTAGCACCGCTGCTTATCTGCACACCGGCTACTTTACCTGCAAGCGAATTGATAAAGTTGGCATCTTTCACCGCTGTTAAAGCTTCTCCCTTTACTTGCTGTACATTATAACTCAACGCTTTTTGTTCACGTTTGATACCCAACGCAGTAACTACTACTTCGT
>PPYE01759518.1_pt1 | contig 11249 bp, 9 predicted proteins | sample 1559881 | NCBI WGS metagenome assembly PPYE01 (sample SAMN08240022, study PRJNA423297) | Human gut metagenome, whole genome shotgun sequencing project.
TGATGGAAATGTTTTCAAAGGAATTGATTCAACTGGATAGAAACACGGTGCAGTACATGATAGATGAAATGCAGGATACGATTGATGTTCAGAAAGAAACCATTGACACACAAAAGGAGAAACTGGAAGAACAGAAAACAACCATTAATACTCAAAAGGAAGAACTAGAGGCTAAACAGAATACCATTGACACACAAAAAGATGAAATTGAAACAATGAAGCAGCAATTACAGTCAGTCATGGCACAGATTGAACAGTTAAAGAAACAGTAAAGACTCCGCAAAACTTTAACAGAGCAGAACAAAGGCATAGTTGTTGTAAAAACAGCATCATTCTTGACAATTTCCTCCAAAAATATCACAATATATGGTAAAATGCGTTAGAAATTAATACAGATTATAAGGTGAAAAGGGAGAAAAGATAAGAATGGATAGTTTTATTTACAGTATTAATGCAACAGTGCCGATTTTTTTGGTAATGATTGTCGGCTGGGTGATAAAACAGCTTGGCGTGATTGATGAACATTTTGTCAGCAAGGCAAATAAATATGTGTTTCATGTAGCATTGCCGGTACTGTTATTCCAGCAGATTTCAAGTGCGGACATGACATCGCAGTTTGATATCCGGTTTGTGCTGTACTGTATGCTTGCAACAACGGCATTTTTCGTAATTACATGGGTGGTGACGGAACTGTTGATGAAGGACGATACGCAGAAGGGAAGCTTTGTGCAGTGTGCCTGCCGGAGCAGTGCAGCAATTCTTGGCATGGCATTTATTCAGAATATGTACTCATCAACCGGCATGGCACCGTTGATGATTGTATCAGCCGTTCCGTTATTTAATATTTATTCGGTCATTATTCTGACATTAAAAGCACACCCGGAGGTAAAAACAGGCAGTGCGGTCAAGAAAGAGCCACACAGTGCGGTAATTAAGAGAGCCTTTATCAATGTCTTAAAAAATCCGATTATTATAGGAATCGTACTGGGACTGCCGTTTTCATTACTGCATGTGCAGTTCCCGGTGATTATTAATAAGACGCTGACAAGTATCGCGCAGACGGCGACACCGATAGCGCTGATTGTAATCGGTGCGGGTTTTGAGGGCAGAAAGGCAATTAAAAAGATTAAGCCGACCGTAATTGCAACCTTTATTAAGTTAATCGGTATTGCGGCAGTCTGCCTGCCGATAGCTGTTGCCATGGGATACCGCAATCAGGAGCTGGTGGCAATTCTTATTATGGTGGCATCACCGACAACCGTGAGCTGCTATATTATGTCGGAAAATATGGACAATGACGGTGTGTTAGCATCCAGTATCATTGTACTTACGACGTTATTATCCTCTATTACGCTGACCGGCTGGATTTACCTGTTACGCAGTATGGGGCTTATCTGATATAAAACAGTTGAAATGAAAACAAGGCTATGATATAATAAACGTTAGTTTATAAACAAAAGGAGGTATTGTCGTGAAGCATATTAAGACAATCAGCAACCGCGTATTGAAAGATACAATGAAGCACGGCGGATGCGGCGAATGCCAGACATCATGTCAGTCAGCCTGCAAGACTTCTTGCACAGTAGGTAATCAGAGCTGCGAGAACAAGAATAACTAATGTAATTGATAAGAGAGTGTTAAGGTTTTATCAACACTCTCTTTCTTTCGCAATAAGATTATTGTGCAGACAGCAATTAAGAAAAGAAATGGAAAATTAGAAATGGTACATCAGTATAAAAATAATGGTTATAACATCGTGCTGGATGTCAACAGTGGTTCAGTACATGTTGTAGATGATATGGTTTATGATATCATCGCACTTTATGAGAAGATGCCGCTTGATACAATTGTTGAGGAACTTGAAAACAAGTACCCGGAAAATGATATCAGAGAGGCTTATTCTGAAATAGAACAGTTAAAAGAAGCAGGACAGTTATTTACAGAAGATATTTATGAAAATTATATCGATGCATTTAAAGACAGACCGACGGTTGTAAAGGCACTCTGTCTGCATATTGCGCATGACTGTAATCTTGCCTGTCGCTACTGCTTTGCAGAAGAAGGCGAATATCACGGCCGCAGAGCGTTAATGAGCTTTGAAGTCGGTAAAAAAGCGCTTGACTTTTTAGTTGCCAATTCCGGTTCTAGAAAGAATCTGGAAGTCGATTTCTTCGGTGGAGAACCGACAATGAACTGGGAAGTTGTAAAACAGCTTGTTGAATACGGAAGAAGTATTGAAGAAGCGAACAACAAAAAGTTCCGTTTTACGCTTACAACCAATGGAATCCTGTTAAATGACGAGATTCTTGAATTTGCAAATAAAGAAATGTCCAACATCGTATTAAGTATCGATGGACGAAAAGAAATCAATGACCTGATGCGTCCGACAAGAAACGGACACGGAAGTTCTTATGATATTATCATGCCGAAGTTTAAGAAAGTTGCAGAGAGCAGAAACCAGATGAATTATTATGTAAGAGGCACCTTTACGCATAACAATCTGGATTTTTCAAAAGATGTTCTGCATCTGGCAGATGAAGGATTTGAACAGATTTCCGTAGAACCTGTTGTTGCACAGCCGACAGATTCATATGCAATCAGGGAGGAAGATATTCCTTATCTTTGTGAGCAGTATGACATGCTTGCAAAAGAACTGGTTAAGAGAAAGAAAGCCGGCAACGGTTTTAATTTCTTCCATTTTATGATTGATTTAAACGGCGGTCCATGTGTGGCAAAGAGATTATCCGGCTGTGGTTCGGGCTGTGAGTATCTTGCAGTGACCCCGTGGGGAGATTTTTATCCATGTCATCAGTTCGTTGGAAATGAAAAGTTCCTGATGGGAAATGTTGATGAAGGAATCAAAGAACAGATATCCGTGAAGAATTCAAAAACAGCAATGTTTATTCTAAGGAAAAATGTAAAAAATGCTTTGCAAAGTTTTACTGCAGCGGCGGCTGTGCGGCCAATTCATACAATTTCCACGGTAATATCAACGATGCTTATGATATAGGTTGTGAATTGCAGAGAAAAAGAATTGAATGTGCGATTATGATAAAAGCAGCACTGGCAGAGGATTAAACGGACCAAAATGAACAATGTGGAGAAGGAGTAACCGCAAAAATGAAGTATAACATGACAAAAAAAGTCTGCTACTCCATCATCATTGCAGCCATGGCAATCGGATTTACACTCATTGCTATCTTTGGTATTGATGAAAATGGTTCAGGTAGTGCAAAAGACATCAATCTGGGTCTGGACTTAGCAGGCGGCGTAAGTATTACTTACGAAATTCAGGAAGACAATCCTACATCACAGGATGTCGATGATACGATTTACAAGCTGCAAAAGCGTGTAGAGGGTAAGAGTACAGAATCACAGGTATATAAAGCCGGTGATAACCGTATTACAGTTGAAATTCCGGGTGTTACGGATGCCAACGAAATTTTACAGGAACTCGGTACACCGGGTTCATTGGAATTCCTTGATTCAGACGGCTATACAGCATGGGCAAACGGCGAAGAATACACACCGCTGCTTACCGGTTCTGATGTGAAGGGCGCCCAGGCATACACAGATACCTCATCAAACTCATCAAGTTCATTTGGTGTACAGCTTACATTTACAGATGAGGGTTCTACAAAATTTGCCGAAGCCACTAAGGCAAACTTAAATAAAATTATTTATATTGTATATGATGGTGAAGTAAAGAGTGCGCCGACTGTACAGTCAGAAATCACAGGCGGAACAGCATCCATTACCAATATGGAATCTTATGAATCAGCCGACACACTGGCAACTTTTGTAAGAATCGGTTCAATTCCGCTGACCTTACAGGAAGTAAGTTCTAACATCGTAGGTGCACAGTTAGGACATGATGCGATTACGACCAGCCTTTATGCAGCAATTCTCGGTCTGGTTTTATTATGTGTATTTATGATTGCAGTTTACCGTATTCCGGGTGTTGTCGCAACGATTGCATTATGGATTTACACAGCAGGTGTATTAATTTTAGTAAGCGTATACGATCTGACACTGACACTGCCGGGTATCGCAGGTATTATCCTCGGTATCGGTATGGCAGTTGATGCAAATGTCATTATTTATACACGAATCCGTGAAGAAATTGCAGCGGGCAGAGCCGTTGAAAGTGCCATTACAACCGGTTACAGCAAAGCGCTGTCAGCGATTGTCGACGGTAATGTGACAACACTGATTTCCGCAGCTGTTCTTTATATTTTCGGTTCAGGTCCGATTAAGGGCTTTGCAACGACACTGGCAGTCGGCATTGTAGCTTCAATGTTTACGGCACTTGTAATTACAAGAGTGATTATGAAGCTGCTTTATAACTTCGGATTTACCGATCCAAAGTGGTATGGCAAGACCGTACATAAAAAGACCTTTAACGTACTCGGTATCAGAAAATGGTGCTTTATCGGTTCAATTGTTGTCATCGTGGCAGGATTTATCGGTATGGGTGCATTTTCCGCAGCCGGTAAGAAGACTTTAAATTACAGCCTTGAATTTGTCGGCGGTACAACAACAACCTTTACATTTGATAAGGAATACACACAGGCAGAAATCGAAAATGACATGATTCCGATTATCAAAACAGCTGCAAATGTAACGGAAGTACAGCAGCAGAAGGTACAGAACAGTACAAAGGTATCCTTTAAGACAAAGGATTTAACATTAGACCAGCGTGAAGCAATGGAAAATGCAGTAACTGCAAAGTATCCGGTTCAGGATGGTACAATTGTAGAATCTGATACAATCAGTTCATCTGTCAGTGCAACGACGAAGCGTGATGCGTTTGTATCCGTCATTATTGCAACCGTTTGTATGCTGATTTACATCTGGTTCCGTTTCCGTGATATCCGCTTTGCGGCAGCCGCTGTTATTGCGCTGATTCACGATGTATTGATTGTGTTGACTTTCTATGCACTGGCAAGAGTATCTGTCGGAACAACGTTTATTGCATGTATGCTGACAATCGTCGGATATTCTATCAACGGTACAATCATTATCTTTGACAGAATCCGTGAGAAGTTAAAGAGTGCCAATGCAAAGACCGATATTACAGAACTTGTAAATTCTTCAATTACATATACATTTACAAGAAATGTCAATACGACACTGACAACACTCATTATGCTGGTATGCCTGTTAATCTTCGGCGTTGCATCTGTAAAAGAGTTTGCGGCACCATTGATTGTGGGTATTCTGGCAGGTGCTTATTCGTCAATCTGTATCACAAGTGCATTGTGGTATATCATGGGTGGAAAGAAGCGCGGTATTGTGAATGAACAGCCTGTAAAAGCAAAGACTTACGAAGACGGCGCGCAGGTTTAAGACACACTGAGCAGTAAAAGTAAATTTGAGAAATCTGACAGGGGATTCTAAATAAAGAGTCCCCTGTTTTTTTAGAATGGAGAGTAAATGAAAAGTAAGTGGCTGGTATATGCCAAAAAAGCGGATTTTAAGGCGATAGAGCAAAAATACGGAATTGACCAGGTGATTGCGCGGATTATGCGCAACCGTGACGTCTGCACCGATGAGGAAATGCAGATGTATTTAAACGGCAGTATCGACGGACTGCACGCACCGGAATTGTTAAAGGATGCACAAAAAGCGGTAGATATTTTAACGGAAAAAATCGCACAGCATAAAAAAATCCGGATTATCGGGGATTACGATATTGACGGGATTTGTTCGATTACAATTCTTTATAAAGCATTAAAAAAGGCTGGCGCAGACGTGGATTACGTTGTGCCGCACCGGATTACGGACGGATACGGGATTAATGAACATTTAATTGACAATGCGGCTGCAGAGGGGAAAGATACGATTCTGACCTGTGATAACGGTATTGCGGCAATTCCACAGATTCAGTATGCAAAGGAACACGGGCTTACGGTGATTGTAACCGACCACCACGATATCCCGTTTACCGAGGAAAACGGCGAAAAGAAACTGCTGACGTCCTGCGCCGATGCAATAGTAGACCCGAAACAGCCGGACTGTGAATATCCGTTTGATAAAATCTGCGGCGCGGTTGTGGCATACAAGGTCATGCAGATTTTATATGAAAAACTGGGACTGGACAAGACGGATTTTAAAGAATATACGGAACTTGCGGCAATCGCAACGGTCGGCGATGTCGTGGATTTAAAAGATGAAAACCGTGTCATCGTAAGACAGGGGCTGGCATGGATTGCAACGACAAAAAATACCGGACTGCGGGCGCTGATTGAAGCCTGCGAGCTGGATGCGGCTCATTTATCGGCATATCATATCGGATTTATTATTGGACCGTGTTTAAATGCCAGCGGACGGCTTGACACGGCACAGCGTGCAATTGAACTATTGTTATGCACCGAACCCGGTAAGGCGCATGAAATGGCACAGGAATTGCGGGAATTAAATGAAGAACGCAAAAATATGACGGATACGGAAGCGAAAAAAGCAATTGAAATGGTCGAAGGAACGGATTTGTATGAAGATAACGTGTTGGTGGTGTATCTGCCGGAGTGCCATGAGAGCGTGGCGGGGATTATCGCAGGCCGTTTAAGAGAGCATTTCTACAAGCCGTCGATTGTCATTACCGATGCGGCGGACGGCGCAAAGGGTTCGGGCCGCTCGATTGAAGGCTATAATATGTTTGAAGAAATCACAAAATGCAAGGAACTGCTTACAAAATTTGGCGGACATCCGATGGCGGCGGGCTTATCCCTGCCGACGGAAAATATTGATTTGTTCCGTGCGAAACTCAACCGCCAGCAGACGTTGACAGAAAAAGAACTGACACCGGTGACCTGGATTGATGTTCCGATGCCGGTTTCGTATGCAAGTAAAAAGCTGGTGGAACAGCTCCGCGTACTAGAGCCGTTTGGAAAGGGCAACGAAAAGCCTGTTTTTGCCGACAGAAAGCTTACGGTGCGTTCCGCCAATATGATTGGAAAAAACAAAAATGTATTAAAAATGCAATTGGAAGATACGCAGGGACACGTTGTTGATGCAATTCAGTTTAAGGTTGAAGAAGAAGATATGCCGCTTCGCGGAAAAGAAATCTCCATTGTGTATTACCCGGATATTAATGAATTCAGGGGAAATCAGACATTACAGTTTATCGTTCAGGAATGGTGCTATACAACTTGATATTGCATAAAAAGTATGCTAAGGTAGGGATGAAAACAAGCAAAGGAGAGCAGAAAATGAGAAAAGGCGTAAAAGTAACCGCACTGCTTCTTGGTGCAGTCCTGCTTTTGGGACTGGCGGCATGCGGTAAAAAAAATGTGCAGAATCCGCAGACAACAGCGGCAGGCAGTGAAAATACAGCGGAAACCACAGCAGTTTTGAAACAGCAGATTAAAGTAGCAGCATTAAAAGGTCCGACGGCAATCGGCATGGTACAGCTGATGGAAAATGCCAAAGAGCAGACGGCTAAAAATGATTATGAATTCCAGATTGCGGCGACGGCAGATGAATTCAGCGCAGACCTGATTAAAGGCAATGTAGCGCTGGCGGCGCTTCCGTGTAATGCAGCAGCAACCCTGTATAATAAGAGCAACGGTAAAATCAGGATATTAGGAATTAATACGCTGGGTGTTTTATCAATTTTAGATACAGGCGATTCGGTGCAGACAGTTGCAGATTTGAAGGGAAAGACCATTTATACAACGGGAAAGGGAACGACACCGGAGTATACCCTGCGTTATCTGTTAAGCAGTGCCGGATTAAATCCTGACAGTGATGTGACAATCGAATTCAAATCCGAAGCGGCAGAAGTAGCGGCAGTCATGGCAAATGCAGGCACGGAAGAAGTGATTGCAATGCTCCCACAGCCGTATGCAGCAACGGTTTTAATGCAGCAGCCGGATACAAGAATTGCACTTGATGTCACCGAAGAATGGGAGAAGTTAAACGGTTCAGACAGCACCGTTGTTACAGGCGTTCTTGTGGTGAATACCGAATTTTATAAAAACAACCGTCAGGCAGTCGATGATTTCTTAAAAGAATATAAATCATCAGTTCAGTATGTGAACAGCAATGTGGACGGTGCGGCACAGCTCGTTGAAGATTTTGATATTTTCAAAGCGGCAGTGGCTAAAAAGGCAATTCCGAAGTGTAATATTACATTGATTACAGGACAGGAAATGCAGGATAAAGTTGAAAAGTATTTAAAGGTACTTTGCGATGCCAACCCGAATGCCGTAGGCGGTCAGATGCCGGATGACGGGTTTTATGTAAAATAGATAGATCTGTAAAAACAGTATTTATAGAGGTAATTGCAGGTATATTTTCAGATAAAAAACACGATAAATAAAAACAGCCGTTTTTTCGGTGGCATACCCGGTCAGAATGCTCATGTACGGTAGAGAAGCACAAAGCAAAACAAGGATAGCCAGCCCTGCCACTATTCCGAAGTCAGGGGAACGCAATAGAAAAATTCATAGCTGTATGCTATACTTAATTAGCATTTGAACATATCAAGCTGACACAGCAATCTCTTTACTTGCCGTTAATGCGCGTCTACCAATAGTCCGCACAAAGCAAGAGTAGCGTAAAGGTATAAAAATTTCAAACTTCTTTGTAACGAAATTCCGATTTCTCCGTCTAACCTATGAAGCTGAAGGAGGTGATGACAAGTATGGACTATGAAAAGCTCTATAAAGCCTACTATTTACAGGTATACTCGTATACTATTTCTCTTGCCAAAAATCGTGAGATAGCAGAGGAAATCACGCAGAACACATTCTATAAGGCTGTTTCTACAACATCACAATTCAAAGGTAAGTCAGATGAATTGACATGGCTCTGCTCCATAGCAAAAAACCTTTACCATGATGAAATGCGAAGCCGTCAGCGAGTAGCTGATGTGAGTGAAATCAATGACTTGCCATCAAATGAAAATGTTGAGAACTCAGTTGCAGATTCTGACATGGCGTTCCGCATACACCTCGTTCTTCACCGTTTGGAAGAACCATACAAAGAAGTCTTTCAGCTTCGCGTATTCGGGGAACTATCTTTTTCACAAATCGCTGCAATTTTTGGAAAAACAGAATCATGGGCGAGAGTTACTTATCATCGTGCAAAGCTAAAAATTCAAGAAAGGATGGATGAAAAGCATGAGTAAACAATGCGATATTGTTCGAGATATTCTTCCGCTGTATGTTGACGGTGCTTGCAGCGAAGCAAGCGCAGAGATGGTAAAAGAGCATTTGAACGCCTGTGCTGACTGTAACGCAATTTATCAGAAATTGCTTTCTCACACGAGCGAAGATGTTCTTCACGAAGAAAGCGAAAGCGTTATTATGCGCCATGAGGCAAAAGAAAAGCAGAGAGGCAGAAAAAAGATAACGATTGCTGTTCTCGTTTCCATCGCTCTTTGTATCATTGCAATTTTTACAGCTCTCTTTCTGTTACCTATAAACATTGCTTATGAGCCTGTCAAAATCGACTTCCCATTTGAGGTTGAAGATGTCGAAAACGTTGAAATGTACCACTATGACGGAGTGCCTGCATCAGCAGAAAAGAAAGTAGTTGTTGCTGAAAATGATATAAAGACCCTGTATGATAAGTTCAAGGGCTTATCCCTAAAAGGCAAAACGACTGAGGAAACTGCCGGAGCAGATGTGACCAGCTTTAGATTTAACCTCTCAGATGGAACAAGCTACGATTTGATTTACGCCTGCTATGGGGTTAAAAACGGCGAATTGAAGTCAGCAGCAGGCGGTTTTAAGTATTTCACAAGTGCGGATATCGGCTCTTATTGGAACAATTTGAATACGGAACTTGAGGCAATTCCTATCAATGAGAGTGAATTGCCGTGAGCAGATAGCAAACCCAGCCGAGCCTGTCAACGGTCAAGATGAACGGCGCAAATGCGCCGCCGTTGACAGCCCCGCCCGTCTTTGCTGTTCGGTAATCAAGAGGGCGACAGCACAAGATGCTGCCGCCCTCTGCCATTATTCAGAAAGGGGGATTTTCCATGACCGAACACGAAAAGTATCAAGAACATATCCGGCATACACACGATGCCTTTTGCAAGACTGTTATTCGCCACGCTGCCATAGACGCAGCCCGGAGCATACGGAGCCGCCGCAAGCGGGAAATCTCGCTTGAATATCTGATAGAAGAAAAACACTATCCATTCAGTACCACAGATAAATACTTTGCGGAGCAATCCGGCATGACCAGCTATCCGCTTTTCGTCTGTGGTCAGATGGTGCTTTTGGAAAGTCCAGAGCTTGCCGCAGCCCTGTCCGCACTATCACAGATGGAACAGGAAATCATTTTCTTGTACTACTTCCAACGATTGACGCATAGGGAGATTGGACGGAGATATGGACGGGCTGGCAACACAACCGGGCGGCGTATTCAGATGATTTTACGGCGGCTACGGGCAGAGTTGGAGGGTTTGTCCTATGAGCCAGATACTTCCCTATGAGACAATCGTTAAGGCAAGCGAGGGCGACCCGGAAGCTGTTGCCGCCGTCCTATCCCATTATGCGGGATATGTCCGCTCTTGTGCGAAAATGGACGGACAGATTAACACGGATATGCAGGAGCATATCGTCAGGCAACTGATAGAAAGCCTGTTGAAGTTCCGCTTTGACCGCTAAACAGAAAAGTTGTATAATTAGAGCCTGACAAATTAAACTTCAATGAGGGTAGAGCAAATGGAACAGATTGTCAATTATAGAGACATACCCACAGATAAAAGGATTGACATATTAAATGCTCTTGAGCGAATAGGTTTTTTTCCGGCATACGGCGGCGTGAGAACAATGCAGCAAATTATGGAAAAGTCAGTTCCAGGTTCAGGCCCACAATTCTATTTCGTTTTCCGTGAAAATGAGTTGATAGGGTACAATTTTCTCATTGGGGACACTAAGAAATATAAAGCGTTCCCATGGCTTGCTATTAGCAATATGGATGAGCAGAAGTTGACTGTTTGTGAAGAACTGACGAAAATACAAATTGCCTTTTTTGAAGAACTCGGAATGCAAAAGATAGCAGATCATTGCGTTAGGATTATGGAAGATTACAGAAAAGGAATTGGAAAGCGGAAAGAAAGCGATTGCAGATAAATTCCATTTGAAAAACGGCTGACAATTTAATACCGCCGCCCATCACAGCGGCAGATAAGCAGTAAATCTTGAAAAGGTTTACTGCTTTTTTTGCGCCCATTTTCAAAAATCTTTGGCAAACCACACCGCCGGATTGTTGTAGGGAGCAGACAGGGAAAA
>PPYE01208513.1_pt1 | contig 11248 bp, 8 predicted proteins | sample 1559881 | NCBI WGS metagenome assembly PPYE01 (sample SAMN08240022, study PRJNA423297) | Human gut metagenome, whole genome shotgun sequencing project.
GGGAGGAAAAGGAATGCAGTGTTTTCAGGGAAAATCTGTATATAAAGGGATTGCGATGGGACCAATCGTGGTTCTTAAGAAAAATGATTATCAGGTAAAACGTACCCGTATCGAAGATACAGAAGCAGAAGTAAAACGTGTGGATGAGGCATTAAAAGCATCCCAGGAACAGCTTCAGAAACTGTATGACAAGGCTGTCAGAGAAGTTGGCGAGGCCAGTGCAGCAATCTTCGAAGTACATCAGATGATGTTGGAGGATGAGGACTATCTGGAGGCAATTCAGAATATGATCCGCACCGAACAGGTCAACGCCGAGTATGCAGTTGCGGTTACCGGTGATAATTTTGCAGAGATGTTTGCTTCCATGGACGATGATTATATGAAAGCACGTTCTGCCGATATCAAAGATATCTCCGAACGTCTTGTACGTAATTTAAGCGGCCAGGGAGATGTGGATTTAAGCTCTATCGAGCCGTCTGTAATTGTAGCGGATGATCTCAGTCCAAGCGAGACAGTCCAGATGGACAAAGATAAGATCCTTGCATTTGTAACAGTTCACGGATCTACCAATTCTCATACAGCGATTCTTGCACGTATGATGAATATTCCGGCATTGATCGGAGTAAAAATGGATCTGGAAGCTTTTCAGAGCGGAATGACAGCGGTTGTAGACGGTTTCCAGGGAATCGTTACTTTTGATCCGGATGAAGAGACAAAAGTTCAGACAGAAACCAAAATGCAGGAAGAAGCTGAGAAACTGAAACTTCTTCAGGAACTCAAAGGCAAAGAAAACGTTACTCTGGACGGACGTAAGATCAATATTTATGCAAACATTGGAAGCGTTGGCGATATTGGTTATGTAATGGAAAACGATGCCGGTGGAATCGGACTTTTCAGAAGTGAATTCCTGTATCTTGGAAGAAATGATTTCCCTACTGAGGAGGAACAGTTCCAGGCTTACAAGCAGGCAGTACAGATGATGGCAGGTAAGAAGGTTATTATCCGTACATTGGATATCGGAGCTGATAAACAGGTAGATTATTTCAATCTTGGTAATGAAGATAATCCGGCTATGGGATACCGTGCGATCCGTATTTGTCTGAGACAGCCGGAAATCTTCAAAACTCAGCTTCGTGCACTTCTCCGTGCAGCCGTTTATGGAAATCTTTCTATCATGTATCCGATGATTACTTCTACAGAAGAAGTAAAGAAAATTTATGAGATCGTAGCAGAAGCAAAAGAAGAGCTGAAAGCACAGGAGATTCAGTATAAGATTCCGGAACAGGGAATCATGATTGAGACTCCGGCAGCAGCGATCATCAGTGATAAACTGGCAGAGATGGTTGATTTCTTCAGTATTGGAACGAATGATCTGACCCAGTATACACTGGCAATTGACCGCCAGAATGAAAAACTGGATGAGTTCTATAATCCACATCATGAAGCAATCCTGCGTATGATCCAGATGGTTGTGGACAATGCGCATAAATGTGGCAAATGGGCAGGTATCTGCGGAGAACTGGGAGCAGATGCAACTCTTACCGAGCAGTTTGTACGTATGGGACTGGATGAACTCTCTGTAGCACCATCCATGGTTCTGAAGCTTCGTAAAATCGTTCGCGAGATGAAAGTAGAAGAATAACTAAATAAGAAAAAATATCAAAAATGAAAACCGTTTTCATATTGACACTCTATCAGAATGTGCTATAATATGAAAACGGTTTTCATTTTGGGTAAAAAGAAGGAAGAAATTATGGGAACGAAAGCACCTTATCAGACAAAACAAATGAAACAGATACTGGCTTATCTTCAGACGATAGAGGGTACACATGTGACGGCCGCAGATGTCTGCTCATATTTCAAAGAGCAGGGAATCAATGTCGGAACGACAACAGTTTACCGTAATCTTGAAAAGATGGTAGAGCAGGGACTGGTTGCAAAATACAATGTAGACGGGACAAGCAGTGCCTGTTTTGAATATCTTGGAGCAGAGGAGCATTGCCACAAGATGTCCTGTTTCCACTGCAAATGCGAAAAATGTGGAAAACTGATACATCTTCACTGCGAGGATGTGGTTAAACTGGAACAGCATCTGATGGACAGTCATGGGTTTCGCATGGATCCGTGCAGAACGGTTTTTTACGGAATCTGTGAAGAATGCAGAGGACTGGAAGATGACAAAAAAGAAACAGAGACTGTACATATCAGGGCAAAATAAGCGGAATATAAGGTAACGGAGTAGAATGCTGAGACAGAAGAAAGCAGGTATAAGGATGAAAAAATGGATCACTGGTGCGCTGGCAATTCTGCTGGGTGTGATGAGCATTGCGGTTCCTTTTTCAGGAATGCACATAGCAGAAGCTAAAACAACGGAGGAAACAGACAGGAAACTGAATATTGTGACAACCATTTTTCCGGAATATGACTGGACAAGAAATATTCTGGGGAACAGGGAAGCGGATGTGAATCTTACGATGCTCCTGGATAATGGAACAGACCTTCATAGTTTTCAGCCGGCAGTGAAAGATATTATGAAAGTATCCAGCTGTGATCTCCTGATCTATGTGGGTGGAGAATCCGACCAGTGGATTGAGGATGCACTGGAATCGGCTCAGAATAAAGATATGAAGACGATTAATCTGATGGAAGTCCTTGGCGATACGATTAAGGAAGAAGAAACAGTTGAGGGTATGCAGGACAGTGAACACGAACATGGTCATGAGGACGAGCATGCCCATGAGGGTGAGGATGAGAAGGAATATGACGAGCATGTCTGGACTTCCATGCGAAATGCTTCTGTGATCTGTGACGCGATTGCAGAAACGCTTGAGGAGATGGATCCTGAGAATAAAGAAATCTATCAGACAAATGCTGAGAACTACAAAGCAAAACTTTCTACACTGGATCAGAAATATCAGGAAACGGTAGATACAGACAGACAGAATACGCTGATCTTTGCCGATCGTTTTGCATTTCGTTATCTGGTCGATGATTATGGACTGAACTATTATGCGGCTTTTTCCGGATGCTCTGCAGAGTCGGAAGCAAGCTTCAAGACTGTGACTTTTCTTGCGGGTAAACTGGATGAACTGGGAATAAAAACAGTATTGACGATTGAGAAGTCCGATGACAGGATAGCACAGACCGTGATTGAAAATACAAAAAAGAAAGATCAGAAGATCCTCGAGCTTAATTCCATGCAGTCGATCACTTCGGATGAGATTAAAAATGGAGTGACATATCTTTCTGTGATGGAAGATAATCTGAAGGTTCTGAAAGAAGCACTTAAGTAGGAAAAGAGGAACAACAATGGCACAGCTTACATGTAAAAATCTTACATTGGGATATGATAACCGGGCAATTCAGGAAGACCTGAATTTCTCTATTGATGCAGGTGATTACCTTTGCATCGTAGGTGAAAATGGTTCCGGTAAATCTACATTGATGAAGACACTTCTTCATCTGCAGGCACCGATCAGCGGCAGTATTGAACTGGGAGATGGCCTGAAAAAAAACGAAATTGGTTATCTGCCGCAGCAGACGCTGGTGCAGAGAGATTTTCCGGCATCCGTGAGGGAAATTGTGTTATCTGGATGCCAGAGTCGTTGTGGATGGAGACCTTTTTATAACAAAGAGGAAAAAATGGTTGCCCAGAGAGCCATGGAAAAAATGATGATCCAGGATCTGGCAGATCAGTGCTATCGCGAACTTTCCGGAGGGCAGCAGCAGCGGGTTCTTCTTGCAAGAGCTCTTTGTGCAGCACAGAAGATCCTGCTTCTGGATGAGCCGGTTTCGGGACTTGATCCGAGAGTGACAGCAGAGATGTACCAGCTGATCAGGAATCTGAATAAAAAAGATGGAATTACGATCATTATGATCTCACATGATATTGCGGCGGCAGTAAAATATGCAACACATATCCTGCATATCGGGGAGCATTGCTTCTTCGGAACAAAGAAACAGTATCTGGAAAGCAGTCTGGGAAAGGCGTTTACTGGACAGGAAGGAGAGGACGAATAAGATGTTTGAGACACTTCGTATGTATTTTCAATACCCGTTTGTGCGTTATGCATTGATCGTTGGGGTACTGATCGCATTATGTTCTTCACTTCTGGGCGTGACTCTGGTATTGAAACGTTTTTCCTTTATCGGTGACGGACTTTCTCATGTGGCATTTGGTGCAATGGCGATAGCATCTGTTCTGAATATTACCAACAATATGCTGTTTATCCTGCCAGTAACAGTAATCTGTGCGATCCTTCTTCTTCGTGCTGGTCAGAACACAAGAATCAAGGGCGATGCGGCGATTGCCATGATCTCTGTCGGAGCCCTGGCAATCGGATATCTTTTGATGAATCTTTTTTCCACCAGCCCAAATATCTCCGGAGATGTATGCAGTACATTGTTCGGCTCCACATCGATCCTGACACTGACAAAAGGCGAGGTATGGCTGTGTGCAATCCTTTCTGTTGTGGTTGTTGCTATTTTTATTCTTTTTTATAATAAAATTTTTGCAGTAACATTTGATGAGAATTTTGCCAGAGCGACCGGAACGAGAGCGAATGCCTATAATCTGCTGATTGCAGTTGTGATTGCAGTAATCATTGTACTTGCAATGAATCTGGTAGGTTCACTTCTGATTTCAGCACTTGTAATTTTTCCGGCGTTGTCAGCAATGCGGTTGTTTAAATCTTTCCGCTCGGTAACGATCAGTGCGGCAGTGTTGTCCGTTTTAAGTGCTACTGCCGGCATTCTGATCTCCATTCTGGCAGGTACTCCGGTTGGCTCCACGATCGTGGCAGTGGATATTGCTGTATTTCTGATTTCTTATGGCATTGGAAGGATTACGGGAAGATAAAAATATCTCAGCCGGAGCTGGATCCCCGACTGAGACAGTATTTTAAAAATGTTGGTTTATAACAGGAATTCTTGTAGAACTCAGATTTCTATGAGGATTCCTTTTTCTTTGTCATAATGGCAGTATTTGCCATTTGCGGAGATGAACGGCTGATATGTATCGGTACGGGTGTCTTTGACATAGACAACACCGGTTGCGATCATCTCAACAAGAGAGAAACGTTTGCTCAGGCTGGAAATCCACGCATAGGTCTTCTCGCTGTCAGAGTCAGCTGCAAGCAGACTGTAACCGCCGTCACAGGCTTTGAGAGAGAAATAGATTTTTTCAGGTTTTACAATTTCCTTGAAAACCTGACCGGTAATGTAAGAAGAGAAATTCTCCTTTACAAATTTCTGGAAGGTTTTCGTGGTATAAACTTCTCCGGATACTTCATCAGTGATTCTGTCTCCACGCTCCAGACGGTTCTTGATCAGAGTCAGAACTTCGATCGTCCAGTTGATAAAGGAGATACTGCTGTAGGTCATGCTTTCCTGAAGCTGGTCGATCAGCTTTTTTGTCAGGACATTTGATTTGGCCGCTTCGTTAAAAAGTTCTTCGTTCATAATGTTCCCTCCATAATAAATGTATGTGGTAATTGATAATTTTTATTATAAAGTGCAGTTGTGCAAAAAGCAATGAAAAACAGATGAAACATCATAAAAATTGTATAAAATACACATACTTAGCACTTGCTGTTGCTTGAACCACATATTTTGAATATGTTGCAGAAAAATAGGGAATCAGTTACAATAGAATCAGGTGTGAAATCAGAATTCAAAATAAAGAAGAGAATAAGATCTGCCGGCAGTTCGGGGCAATTGATGGGATGGAAACAGAATGAAGAAGGATAAAGATAAGAAACTGACTTATTTTTTGAGAGCCGCGATGATGGTTCTGACAACGATATTAATCGTATTGTTTCTTGTGATCATGTCGATGGTGGGCAAAATACAGGGAACAGCCAGGGTTGTGAATTATGCGGGACTTGTCCGGGGTGGTACACAGAGGATGGTTAAGCTGGAAATCTCCGGTGCACCGCAGGATAAGATGTATGAGACGATTTCTTCTTACATAGAGGGGCTCCGAAATGGCAGTGAGAAACTGAATTTTGTACGTCTGGATGATGAAGATTTCCAGACTAAGATGGATGAACTGGAAAAATATTTTGATGAATTGAGAAGTGAAATCCTCCTTGTTCGCGAGAAGGGTTATGAGAATACAGAAATTATAGAAAAGAGCGAAAAATTTTTCCAGATCTGTGATGAGGCAGTAGGTTTTGCAGAAGTCTATTCACAGAAAAAAGCGACCGGACTGGATCATCTGGAAAAAATCGTATTGGTTGATATTCTGGGACTGGTATTGATCATTGCTACGGAACTGATAAAAGCGGTACGTTTTGCTGCACAGAATAAGATTTTGCAGAAAAAGGTCTATCTGGATGAGGCGACAGGCCTTCCAAACAAAAATAAGTGTGAGGAGATCCTGAATGAGACGGAGCCGGTACCGGTGAATGAGCTGGTGGCAATGTGTGTGTTTGATCTGAACAATCTGCGAACGATCAACAACAATCTGGGACATGACAAAGGGGATGAGTATATTCGCTCTTTTGCAATCCAGCTCCGTGAGGCGGTACCGGAAGAATTTTTTGTAGGTCGTGATGGTGGTGATGAATTCATTGCGGTTCTGAAGGGACTGGACCATGAGGGCGTTCGGAAATGTCTGCAGAACATCCGCAACCAGGCTGCAGAATATTCCAGACAGCATCCGGAAATGCCAATCAGCTATGCAGCCGGTTATGCACTGTCAAGTGACTTTGAAGGCAGTACGATGAGAGAACTCTTCCGTTTGGCTGACAAAAACATGTATATTGATAAGAATCGTGCAAAGATGGAAGAAGCTGCGGAGAAACAGAAGATGAATATTCGCCTTCTGGAAGAAATCACAGCGAAGGGATATCAGTTTACAGACTGTATTTACTGTGATGCACTTTTAGATCAGTACTATGTGCTGCGTGCGAGTTCGAGATTCTTTCTTGCCGAGGATGGAAGCTATTCCGGTGCTGTCGAGCAGATTGTACAGGAATTGGGAATGGATGAGAACCGCAAGAGTATGAGAAAGAAATTGCAGATTTCTTATCTTGCAGAACAGATCAAGGACAAAGGCGAGAAGCTGGAGCTTCCATATCAGTACAGGAAAGAGGACAGTATTTGTCGAGGACGAATGACAGCACTGTTTGTAAATAATACCGAAGATGGCAGGCTTCATCATTTCATTCTGGGATTTGAACCATTCCAGAATAAAAATGAAAACACGTCGGATGAAAAAACTCGATTAAATCGATATTATGAACAGCTGAAACAGTCCATTGTTGAAAACGAGAATTATGCGGAGGCACTCCTTCAGACTGCAAATGCAGTCTATACTGTGGATCTGACGAATGATAAGCTGGAGAATGTTTATTATCATGAAGCAGCATTTAAGGTTGAAAATGATATACAGACACCACGTTCTTATAGCGATTATTGCAATAAACGGAGTCGGTATGTGACCGAAGATACTTTGGAGAACTACAGAATCGTTGATTCTTCTTTCAAACTACTGAAGCGATTTGCTACAGGTGCGAAGCAGGTTACAGTAGAATACTGCGAAACGATGGGAAAAGAAAATAAGCCGGTATGGCTGCAGAAAACAGTTCTGATGTCCAGAGATATGGTGTATGATGCGAATACAGATAAAGAGAGTTCCGTAGTCCATGGAATTGTTCTGTTTAAGAATACTTCAGATTTCCATGAAAAGGAACAGCAGGAAAAAGCACGTCTGCAGATGGCTTATGAAGAAGCGGATTCCGAGAACAGAGCCAAGACGGAATTTATGAATCGTATGAGTCATGATATTCGTACGCCGATCAATGGAATCATGGGAATGGTAGATATCATCCGTAAAAACAGAGATGACCGGGAAAAAGTTGATGACAGTCTGGATAAGATTCAGTTGTCTACCCGACATTTGCTAGAGCTGGTCAGTGATGTCCTCGATATGAGCAAACTGGAAGCTGGTATGTTTGAGATTCATGAAGATGTATTTGATATGAATGAGCTTATGGATGAAGTTGCTGCACTTGTGGATGCTCAGCTGGTTGAATCCAGTATTACACATTGCAAGCACAGAAGTAATATTCAGCATACTGCCTTGAAGGGAAGCTCCCTGCAGCTGCGCCGCATTATGGTCAATCTTCTGAGCAATGCAATCAAATATAATAAACCAAATGGAACAATTGATACATATGCGGAAGAACTTTCCTGTGACGGTACAACCGTGTGGTATGAATTTAAAATCGTTGATACCGGAATCGGTATGAGTGAAGAATTTATAAAAGAACAGCTGTTTAAACCTTTTACACAGGAAAAGAATGACGCCAGAACACTGTACAGAGGAACCGGTCTGGGAATGTCGATCGTCAAGGCGCTTCTGGATAAAATGGGAGGTTCTATAGAAGTAGAGAGCCAACTTGGAGAGGGAAGTACTTTTACTTTCCGCCTTCCGTTTAAAGTTGATGAAAATGCCATCGAAACCAAAAAAGAAGAGCAGAGCTCAGGCGAACAGAAGCTGGAAGGAAAGCAGATTCTTCTGGTTGAGGATAATGAGATCAACATGGAGATTGCAGAGTTCTATCTGAAGGAACTGGGAATTGTGGTTGATAAGGCATGGAATGGCAAGGAAGCGATTGACAAGTTTGAAGAGTCAGCACCGGGAACTTATGATCTGATTCTGATGGATATTATGATGCCGGTTATGGGCGGCAGAGAAGCAGCCCGTCGTATACGGACACTGGAGCGATCGGATGCAGAAACGGTGCGTATATATGCCATGACGGCGCAGGTTTCTTCCGAAAGTGTACATAAATGTCTGGCTTCCGGAATGAATGGACACATTGCGAAGCCGATTGATGAAAGCAAACTCAGAGAAATCCTGACCAGATGTGAAAGCGTGAAAAAGCAGAAGGATTAAGATAAAATAGAGATACGATAAAGCAAGATCAAAAGTTCCAGTGAATTTTTGTTATCGCTAATCAATTATGTGCTGGAGACAGCCCGGATTGAGAGTGGAAAGACGAGTCTGAAAAAAGAAGTTCGCTGTGCTTCCAGATTGATCGAATCCTTTATCAATATCATTGGAAATTCACTGAAATATACTCCGGCAGGTGGTAAGATCACCATAGATATCAGGGAGATTCCGTTTGACAGGGAAAATTATATTGCATATAAGATTGTAGTTGAAGATACTGGAATTGGGATGAGTGAAGACTATCTTCCACATATTTTTGAAGAATTTTCCAGAGAACATACAAGTACGGAAAGCAAAGTAGTCGGAACAGGTTTGGGGCTTCCAGAGCTGCTGTTCCGATCGTAGCCATGACAGCGAATGCTTTTGAAGAGGACAGGCAGAAGACACTTGATGCAGGCATGAATGCACATGTATCAAAGCCGGTGGATATGAATGTTCTGTTCCGAGTGATGGCGAAGTTCATCTGATTTCGCTGTCGTTATAATATATGGAAGAAGCACAGTAAATAGCTGCATGAGGAGGAGCTGTCCATGATACAGCAGAAAAAGATTAATGTTGAAAGAATTCTTCGCGTCAACAGAGTAGGAGCATGGAGAATAGAAATTGAGGATGGGAAATCACCGAGATTTTATGCAGATGCGGTGATGGATGAATTACTTGGAATCCAGGGAGAAATCTCACCGGAAGAGCGATTTACATTTCATCGGGCGCGTGTACATCCGGATGATATGCAGTTATTTCTGGAATATTCAGATAAACTGTCAGAGACAAAATCAGAAATCGTATATCGCTATATTCATCCTACATTTGGAGAGATGTTCGTACGTTGCAGTGGCATAAGAGATAGGTCTGTAGTAGACGGTATTTCTATTATGGGAATACATCAGGACATTTCAGAGACAGCGCGTATGGAGAAAGAAAAAGAGGCAGAACGCCGTCTGGCAGAACTTAATGATACACTCCGTAAAGAAAAGATTGAACAGGAAGATTATTACAAAGAACTGCTGGAAATGCAAAGTTGTGGTGTACTTGCATATACAATTCCCGGGCATAAGATCATTCATATGAATGCACAGGCTTTGCGCATGTATGGTGTAAAGAGCATAGAAGAAGCACAGTCCAAACTCGGTATTATGCTGAAAAAAGTAATCTATCCGGATGTGGACGTAATAGAGAAGTTGAAAAGACTTCACAAAGTAGATGCTATGGTTGATTATGAGTGTATCATCGGGAAAGGTGAGTCGAATGAATGTCATGCACTTGCTACAACGAAAGTGGTTCGCATTCCGTCGGGAGAAAGAGCTGTGATCACCACATTTCTTGATGTATCAGAGATGGTAGTACTTAAGAATGCACTGCAGAAGGCGGAAGAGGGAAACAGGGCAAAATTATCCTTTTTATTTGCCATGTCACACGATCTGCGGACTCCGATGAATGCAATTATAGGATATGCAGAACTTATGGAGCGGCACTGGGGAGACAATGAGCTTACGACAAATTATCTACATAAGTTGAAGGGAGCGAGCCAGTTCCTGCTTGCATTGATAGGAAATGTACTGGAAATTGCCCGTATTGAAAGTGGTAAGGAAACTTTGAATGAAGCACCATGGAATCTGAAGAAAATAAATGATACGTTGGAGATTGTTCTTGACAGAGAAATTCTGAATAAACAGCTACATGTAGCACGAAATATAGAAATTCAGCATGCAGATGTATATTGTGATTCGCTGAAGATTCAGGAGATTATCATGAATCTTGTAAGTAATGCAATTAAATATACACCGGATGGAGGAAAAATAGACGTAGATATCGAGGAAATGGAGGATGTCAGAGAGGATTCCATAATTCTGCGGATTTGTGTTTCGGATACGGGAATTGGTATCAGCCAGAAATATATTCCACATATATTTGAGGCATTTACACGCGAGAAAAATTCTTCGGAAAGTGGTATAATGGGAACTGGTCTAGGACTGCGTATCGTAAAATCCTTTGTAGATCTGATGGATGGAAGCGTGATCGTACAAAGTGAACCTGGAAAAGGCAGCAGTTTTATCGTTGAGATTCCATGTCGGATCGTATCGGAAGAAAAACGTATTGACCAGGCAGAACAGAGCCTGCCAGAGAACCCTCTGAAGTACAAAAGAATTCTTCTTGTAGAAGATAATGAATTAAATATGGAGATTGCAAGGACAATTCTTCAGGATGCAAAGGCAGAGGTGGAAGTAGCTGCGGATGGCGCGATTGCAGTTGCAATGCTGCAAAAGGCTCCTGTCGGGTATTATGATG
>PPYE01433627.1_pt1 | contig 11247 bp, 10 predicted proteins | sample 1559881 | NCBI WGS metagenome assembly PPYE01 (sample SAMN08240022, study PRJNA423297) | Human gut metagenome, whole genome shotgun sequencing project.
TTTTTCAAAAAACTTGCAGGGTGTGGGACAGCGTCCCACGGCCCTAAGGGGGGTGCGGGACCGTAGGTCCTGCCTTCCCCTACTCCAAAAAAGGGGGGACGAATGTCCCCCTCTTGGGGTGCCACAGAGACCGCTCCCGGGGCTATCGCCTACGGCTTGTGTGTGCTGTTAGGTTCGGCTTGTTCATAAATTGGTTACAATTATGTCATAATTATTGACAAACTGTGAATTGCCTGGTATACTTAATCCACAATAAAATAAAAAGGAGGTAGGTAAAAACTATATAAAATCGTTGAGTTCAAAAGAAGCAAAAACACCCGACGGACATTTTTTGCATGCAACCGAAAGGATGACAGAAATGCGGCTCTCTCACGGTCCTGGCAAAGGGAGGGAAGCGGAGAGCATGATCCTTTCCCTGGCGGTGGGGCAGGCCGCGGATTGGAAGGAGATTTGAGTATGAAACGATTGTCAGTTGTGTTCCTGGCGTTCCTGTTGCTTCTCCTGGCGGTTGGCTGCGGCCAGCAGCCCCAAGAAGGGGGAGAGGCCCTTTTGGCGGGCGGAGAGCTGCGGCTGGAGGATTTGCAGGACGAAGACGGCGCGTTCCAGCTGGAGAGCCTGCCGGTGGGCACCTCCAAGGCGGATGTGCAGCAGCGCTTTGGGGATTCCCTGAATTTCGGCGGCGGTGTGGACACCAATGAAATCTGGGGCCTGCTGGAGAAAGCTTCCTACGAGGGGTACGATGTGCAAGTGACCTTTGAGCTCAACAACGAAGCGCTGGAGCTGGTCCACCTGTACTTCCGCATCCCCGAGGACGCGGACCCGGAAGCGGGCGCCGAACTGTACGACACATTGAGCCAAGAGATGGAAGAGCTCTACGGCGCGCCGGATGATGTTCTGGGAAACGAGAACCAGCAGATCACATCCACCGTCTCCCGCTGGTATTCCACCGAGGGGGAGCGGCCCACCCTGGCCAATTTGGGCCACGCCCAGATGAACGGCAAAACATCCAGCCTGTACCTTATGTTTGGCTTAAATCAGCTCATCACGGACTCCTCTGCCACAGAGTGAGGTTCGATAGAATAAGAAAGCGCCCTTCCTTGTGGGGAAGGGCGCTTTTTGCGTGCTATGTAACTGCCAAAGGCGTTCACCGCCAGATGGAGCAGGGCCGGGGCATAGGCGTTTTTGTATTTCCAGCGCAGCAGACCGAAGAGCACCCCCAGGCACAGGCCGGTGACCACCTTCCAAAACAGCAGGATAGTATGAATGTTTGTGTTGCGGGCAGGGCCTGGACCTGGTAAAATGAATTGAACCGTATGCTGCCCGGCAGCTGCAGGTGCCCATTCAATGCGCAGAAGGAGCAAGGCTATAAGTCCCAGCGGAATCTTCCGCCGGCTTTCAAGCTTTTGAAACAATGAAACGGCTTAGAGAGGATCTCCTGGCCGGATCCGTTCTGCTCCAAATTCCGGAAACGACTCTTTTCCCAGAAAGGTGAAAACAAGATGGAAGAAGCCCTTATTTTGCTGCGGCAGTTGATCACCATGTTTTTGTATGTGGGTGTGGGCTGGTGCCTACGCCGGTTCCGGCTGGTCACCCAGGAGAACAGTTCCGCTTTAAGCAACTTGCTGCTGTACGCTATCCTGCCATGCGTCATCGTTCAATCGTTCCTCCGGGAGGCCACCCCCCAGGCCACCCAAAACCTGTTGTGGTCTTTGCTGCTTTCCGCGCTGGCCCTGGGTGTGTCCGTGGGGGTGTCCGCCCTGTTGTTTTGGAAAAAGCCCGCCTCGAATTTTGGCAGCGCCTTCTCCAACGCGGGGTTTATGGGGATTCCCTTGATCACTGCTGTGGTAGGGGAGGGGGCCGTGTTTTACATCGCCGGGTTTGTGGCGCTGCTGAACATCCTCCAGTGGACTTACGGCCAGGCCATTTTAGGGGATGCTCAGGCCGCCAAGCCGTTGGGCGTTTTGAAAAATCCCCTGGTGATCGCTTTCGCGGTGGGGCTGCTGCTGTACTTTTTACCCATCGCCCTGCCGGTGATCTTCACCAATGCGGTGAGCTCCGTGGCGGCCTGCAACGCGCCGGTGGCCATGGTGATCTTAGGCGTGCTGCTGGGGAACATTTCCCCCAAGAGGATGTTTCTCTCCAAGGAGGCCTGGCTGGCCGGCGGGGTTCGGCTGCTGCTCATCCCCCTGCTGACAGTGCTGCTGCTCAAGGCGTTTCCCGGCGTTCCTGGGGAGATGCGGGCCGCGCTGATCATTGCCGCCGCTGCACCGGTGGGCTCCAACTTGGCGGTGTATGTCCAGCGCCAGGGCGGGGATTCCCAGGCTGCCGCAGGGATGGTGTGCCTTTCCACCATCTTGTCCATTATCACCATGCCCCTGGTCCTGCTGGTTTCCTGACCTGGGCCGAAAATAGGAGAGGAGCAATTGAAATGAGCGAAAAAATGGCCATTGAACAGCGGGTTGAGAGAGAAATCACCGCCCGCATGGAGGAGCTGGACCAAAAGCTGGTTGCTGAAAAGCTGGAGCGCTATCGCCGGTTGAACCAATTTGCCCAGCTGGGAAAGGTGCTGTTTGTGGGCTCCAGCCTGATGGAGCAGTTCCCCATCAATGAACTGCTGTTGGACATGGGCCGAACCTACACTGTGTACAACCGGGGTATGGGGGGATACACCACGCAGCAGCTTGCCAAGTCGCTGGACGTGTGTGTTTACGAGCTGCAGCCCAGCCAAGTGCTCATCAACATTGGCACCAACGATATGAATACCCAGGAGTACACTGTGGAGGGGTTGATGGAGCGGTACGAAGCCATCCTGCGGGACATTCAGGCCCATGTGCCGGGGGTTAAGCTGACCTTGTTGGCCTACTATCCCCTCTGCGAGCCGAAACTGGCGGAAGACCCCCACGGCCGGGAGATTTTAAAGTCCCGGAACAATCGAACCATTGCCCAGGCAAATCAAGCTGTGCAGGCACTGGCGAAGAAGGTTGGGGCCGGTTTCATCAACTGCAACAGCGCCATCACCGATGAAAGCGGCAACATGCGTCCCGAATACACCATCGAAGGAATGCACATGTACGGCGACGGCTACGCCCAGGTGCTGAAGGCCCTGCTGCCATGGCTGGACGAAGCGGCCGCCTCGTCCGATTCGCGGCAGAGCGCCGTTGGCGCCCGTTTTCCCCACGGCACGGAGGGGGGCGCGCCCATGCCTCTAAATTGATCATGCGTGTGGAAGAATGATGGCGCCGGTGATTGCGGCGTCGCAGCGTGCCGGCCTGCGGTCAGAATTTGGCGCGAGCTATAGGAAATTTTGGAACATCTATGGGATGGCCGGGAGCGATCCCGGCCTTCTTCAATACCCAACAGCAAGGGCAGAACTGCCTTGGAATTGAGGAGCGCCCCCGCGGCACGAAAAAGCATACCGCCCCACTGGGGGACAGCGTGCCTTAGCTATTTTATATCAGGGCAGCCATTGAGCGGTAGGTGCCGTAAACGGTTATCTCTACTACCGAATAGGAAGGAGCTCCGCCATTTCGTGGACAGGGCTCCTGCCGGTCAATGGGTATCGGAATAGGTCTCCTGATACTGGGAGGGCGTCATGCCGGTTTTGCTTTTAAACACTTTCAAGAAATAAAAATAATCCTCAAACCCGCAAGCCGCACTGGTTTCTAAAATGGTGTAGCCAGAACTGAGCATACGCTTGGCCTGCTCCACCCGCAGGATCCCCTGCATCTGCTTGATCGTCACGCCGTACACAGCCTGGAAGATGGCGTTCAGGCGGCGGTAAGTCATGCCAAAGGCAGCGGCGTAGTCCTGGTTTTGTAGCTGCCGGCCTTTGTTGTTGTCAATATATTGCAGGATCTGGAGGGCCGTCCTGTTTTCCCGCTTGGGCCACAGCCGCTTTTTTTGCATAGCCAAACTGAGCTGGTACAGGATTGCCTGGATCTGGGAGGAGAGGAAATTTTCGTTGAAAAAGGGCGGGGCCCTGTGGCAGGCCGCGTACTCCATCAGGTCAAAGCAGGGGAGCTCCAGAGGAACCTGTCCCCATAATGGCAGCAGGATATGGCCGTTGTCCAGCTCCGTGGGTGGCGGGGTCTCTGCCCCCTCTGCCTGGAAATGGGCAAAATAGGCCTCGTGCTCGTCATGCTGCAGCCCGTAATGCCGCACATAGGGCGGCAGCAGAAAAAATTCGCCGCCGTGAACTGCATAATCCCCCCCATAGATGCGGAAGGTCCGCGTCCCACTGATCATCAGCACCAGAACCCACTGGGCCATCACCCGGTCCGGGTGTACGTTCCCGCCGCTGAATTTATCCACAATTTCCACATGGATCTCCCCCGCCAGCCGGAACCACCGGGGAAGCCCTTGTCCGGTATTCATAGATGCCGCACCTGCCTTTTCCAATATGTCCATTTCATAATAGGCCGCGCTGAAGAGAAAAGTCAAGCAGGGGATAAATAAAATGTCCATTTATTCCATATACCTTTCGTTCCCTCCATAGACATTTCCCCTGGGGCGCGGTATGATGCTGTCAAAGCACCCAAGGAGGGATATGAAATGAAAAACGGCAAGCTCCGAGTGGCGCTGGTGGGGGTCTCCTTCGGCGCGGAGTTTGTGCCCATCTACTTGAAACACCCAGATGTGGATTCCCTGGTACTGGTGGATACCGACCGGACGCAGTTGAATAAGATCGGCGATAAGTTCCTGCTGAAGGAACGTCTGACAGACTTCGACGCCATGCTGGCGGACGAGACCATTGACGCGGTCCATCTGGTGACACCCCCGGCCACGCACGCTCCCCTGTCTGTAAAGGCACTGAACGCAGGCAAGCACTGCGCTTGCACCATTCCCATGGGCATGACCATCGACGAGCTGTACCAGGTCATCGAGGCCCGGAAAAAGAGCGGAAAGCACTATATGTTCATGGAAACCTCCGTCTATGGGCGGGAATTCCTGTATGTGAAGGACCTGTACGAAAAGGGGGAGCTGGGCAGGATCCAGTTCATGCGCTGCGCCCATTACCAGGACATGGAGGGATGGCCGGACTACTGGCTGGGCTTCCCTCCCCTGATGCATCCCACCCACGCGGTGGCCCCCTGCCTGATGCTGCTGGGAAAGCGCCCAGAGAGCGTGTACTGCAAGGGTTCCGGCAAGGTGCGCAAAGAGGTGGAAGAGCCCTATGGCTGCCCCTTCGCCTTTGAGTCCGCCCTTATCTCTCTGAAGGACAGCGATGTGGGCATCGAAATGGCCCGTTTTCTCTACCATGTGGCCCGGGGCTATACCGAATGCTTCAACATCTACGGCGAGCGGAAGAGCTTTGAGTGGCAGCAGTTGGAATCCGAGAAACCGGTGCTGTTCTCCATGGCCTTCGATCCCAATGCGGAGCATGTGATGAACGACTACGGCCGAGGCGGGCTGGTGACGGAAGAGCGCATCCAGATCCCTGACTATGCGGACCGGCTGCCTGCGGAGATTGGGCGATTTACCCGGCAAACGGTATACGATGAAAGCAATCCCCACCTGGCGTTCCTTCAAGGTGGAGGCCATGGGGGCTCCCATCCCCACTTGGTCCATGAATTCGTCCGAAGCATTATTGAGGACCGGGACCCTGTCCCCAGCGACATTGACGGCGCTTACTGGACCGGCGTGGGCATCTGCGCCCATCAGTCCGCCATGGAGGGCGGCGTGGTGAAGCGTGTTCCTGTTTTTGAGTAAAACCCCAGCAAACAATTAACCATTGGTTGAGAGGTCTCCGGGGGAGGAGAGCGTCCGGGACAGGCGCAGGAGCCCTCTCTATTATAGTAAAGGAAAGGTCGGGGATGCTCCCGGCCTTTTCCTTTTACCAAAGCAGTAGAAGGGCCGTTGCAATGAAAAAGTGCAGGGAATGTTCCCCAAGCTAGGGCACTCTACCACCAGTCGGTTGCTGGTGCGGGTGGACTGTGTTATGCTGAAGAAAACATCGAAGGGGAGGAAAATCTATGAACGTATCACAAATCGGGCGTTTTATCAGCCGGCGCAGGGCGGATCTGGGGCTTACCCAAGCCCAGTTAGCTCAGCGGCTGGATGTGACCGACAAAGCGGTTTCCAAGTGGGAACGGGGCAAAAGCCTGCCTGATGTGGCGCTTCTCAGCCGCGTGGCCGCGGAGCTGCGGGTCAGTGTGGTGGAGCTTCTCAGCGGCGAGTCCATGAATGTGGCCCGCAGCAGCAACCTGGACGAGGCCGACGGCTGGGAGAGGGAAGCTGCCCAGGCTACGCCCCTCACTTTGCAGCGGAAAGCCCCGGAGGACCTGTTGGTATCGCCTTACCTGTTTGGCAGCAACCTGGAGCACACCCGCTCCTGCCTCTATACCGGCTTATCCGCCCAAATGGTCCGCAATCGGAAGTTCGCCGGGAAGCCCACTGCCTGCGAGGGCTGCGCGATGGAATGGTTCCCCTTGGGGAAACGGGCTGTGTTTGCCTTGGACGAGCCCTACACCCGCCACGGGGAGGGCTACCACATGAAACGGAACACGGAATGCAATTCCGTCAGCATCTTCAATCCCTTCCAGGGGGAATCCGCCGGCATGGACCAGAATGGAATCGCCATCTCCCAAGGGCAGCCGTATCTGTTCGGAATGGTGGTCAAGACTCAGAACCCGGTAGAGTTTGCCGTTTCTTTAACGGACCGGGCGGGGAAGGAAGTCTATTGCCGCACCACATTCACAGGGGAAGGGGCCGATTGGACCCGTTTTGAAGTTGAACTTACCCCCCAGGCCGCGGATCCCGACGCCGATCTGCGCATCTGTTGGGAAGAGGCGGGCCAGGTCTGTGTGGGGGCCATCTCCCTGCTTCCCAAGGACCACTTCCACGGGATGCGCCGCGATGTGGTGGAAGCCATGAAGGAATTGGGCATCAAAGTGCTTCGCTGGCCGGGCGGAAATTTTGCCGGAGAATTTAACTGGATGGACGGACTTCTGCCTGTGGATATGCGCGCCCCCTTCCAGTCCTATTTGGGCCTGGAGACCCAGCCCCACACCATGGGTTACGATTACAGCGAGATCAATACGGACGACTTTATTGCCCTGTGCCGGGAGATCGGCGCCGAGCCGTTCATCACCATCAACCCCTGTTGGAATACTCCCGAGGAGAACGCCGCCTGGGTGGAGTACTGCAATGGCGACGCCTCCACCCCCTATGGGAAGCTCCGGGCCCAACGAGGCCACCAAGAACCTTACAATGTGCAGCTTTGGTCCTTGGGCAACGAATTCGGCTACGGCCATATGGAGGGCGACAACACCCCCAGTGGATACTGCCAGATTGCCCTGGAAAACGGCAAGAAAATGCTGGAGGCCTCTCCCAATCTCAGCCTGTGTTCCTCTGGCCCCTATCCCAACAAGGAATGGGCGGAGCTTTCCGCCAAGCCCCTTGGGGGAATCTCTCAGATGATCTCCCAGCACTATTACGGCTACGCCCCCCATTACACCAGTCTTGCCACCGTAGAGGAAGAGTATAACCGGTGCCTGGCCTCCGTTTCCCGGATGCGGGATCTGCTCCACCAGTCCCGGCAGTGGCTGGAGCCTTCTACGCGCATCTCCATGGACGAGTGGAACGTGTGGTACGCCTGGTACCGCCCCTCCAGCGTCACCGACGGCATTTATGCGGCCCTTGCCCTGCACATGTTGATGGAAGAAGCCGAGAAAAGCGGGATCGCCCTTGCGTGCCACTTCCAGGCGGTCAATGAGGGGATGTTGTGCGTGAAACCAGATCATGTGAGCCTGACGGCTCAGGGCCAGGTGTTCTCCCGGATGAATCGCTGGCACATGGGGAATCGTCTGTGCTCCGCATCTCAAGAGGCCGTTGTCAGCGTGGACAGAGAGGGGCGGATGGCCGTTACGGTGGTGAACGCCGCGTTTCGCTGCGAAAAGCCGGTGGACTTCTCCTCCTTTGGGCCTTGTAGCGAGGCGGTGCTCTTCTCCAGTGACATCGTGCTGCCGCCCTCTGAATTTACGGTGACGGATGTATTGGAGCAGGCCGCAGGCGGAACTTTCCAGATGCCGCCCCACAGTGTTTTGTTCTTGCGGTTCCCCAGCGTGAACTAAGCAAGAAAAGTCGGAAATGCAGAATGAAGTGTTGCTTTTTTGAAGAAAATAATTCAATCAATTCCTCCAGTGACCTGCATATGGTGGTGGAATTGTCCAACGACATTTGGTTTAATGACAAGATCCATGTGAAACGGAATCCCTTCTGTTAGACATACAGGGGTCTCGATAGATAAGGGAGGAAGACAAAACATCAGGAGGGAGACCTCTTGATGTTTTGTCATGCTTTGACACGGATTGGTTTGCGGAAGACAGGAAAGAATGAACGCTTATATTATGCGGTTGTAATCATTAGACGAAGAGCCATGGGCGCTGCAGGGCCTGGTAGAGATCATTGACTGGGGCAGTAACGATTTTTCCATTATAGGCCAGTTTACAGATCCGGATGAGGCCTTTGAGTTCCTGTGCGAAAAAGAACCTGATGTGGTGTTTACGAATATCCGAATACCCGGTCTTTCCAGACTGGATCTCATAGAGATGTCTCACAGGGAGGGACTAAATTGCGAGTTTGCGCTCATAAGCGCGTATGAGGATTTTGAAGTGGCACAAAAAGAAATTCGCCTACATGTGTGGGAATATATTTTAAAACCATAGAATGCGGAAGATTTCCATTATGCCACGAAAATGCTCCTGCGTCATTTGGGAGAGAGGAATGATCTTGTCGGGGTGGAATGGAACGATCCTTCCGAAGAAATCTTGTGGAAAGCAGAGGCGTTTCAAAATTAGACGGAGAACTATCAAACAGCGGACTTATACCTTTGCTCCCGCCCATGCAAAGAACCAGAGATCCTGAAGGAAGGGGAGCGTATTTGAGAATATCTGCAGAATCCCACATGACTTTGCTCAGCTTGCTCCAGGAAGATAATCGAAAGTGGGGAGTGAGTCCGGAGCACAAAAGCGGGATAACGGATCTGCCTCAAATGCTTCAAGAAGTCTGGTACTCATTGTGGGGGGATTCTCCTATTCTAGCAGAGAAAATGTGGGGGGAGACCCAGTTCTATTTCTGAAAAATGTGTGCCTGAGTGAGTGTAGGCCTTTTCTCTCTAACCCAGCCGCTGCAAGGATTCTGTAATATCACTTTTAAAAATTCATAAGCCTGATGTAATTTCAATGATCATCCGGCATTGATGGCGTATCCTCCCGAAAATATACCCCTTACCGCAAGTCTTGAATTATGGCGATGGCTGTGCCGTTGAACGGAACCAGACTTGCACAGAGATTCAGGGCAAGAGAAAGTCAGCCCCTTCCCCTCGTAGAAAGAGGCTTCCTATCATACTTAGTCTATCAAATCATGTCCAGCAGATCATACCATGTTGACTTGCATCGGGCCAAAAAAGAAAAATTTTGGGACATGGACGGAAGTAGGGTTTGCGCCCCGGTCCATAGGAACCCGGAAGCCCAAAAACGTATTCACCCTTTTTTTCGTTCATCCGTGGGGGAAGCACCCATCACACGGCGGTAGACTTGAGAAAAATAAGAGAAATTATCATATCCAAGTTTTGACGCGATCACGCTGACAGGCAACTCCGTCGTGGTAAGAAGCATCCGGGCCGCATCCATCTTTCTTCGGATGATGTGCTCCTTCAAGGAAGTTCCTGTCTCATTTTTGAACACTCGAGAGAGATAATCGGCATTCACAAACAGCGCTGATGCGACGCTGTTCACATTGAGGGGGCGGTCTAGATTATCCTCCACGTAGTCGCAAGCCTGGTCTACCAGCTTTTTTACGTTGCCATCGTACTGTTCCGCCTGTGGGAAAAGGGCAATCACTTTTTCCAGTGCTCTATGCAATTCCGGCAGGGAAGCCGCTTGATTTCCCTGGGCCAGCTTGTCTAAAAAGAGGGAAAGATCCGCTCTTAGGGTCTGAGCGGCGTTTAGAACCACCTGCTGGAACTGAATCCAAAAGTTGTGCAGGCTGCTCTGGTTCAAGGAATCCGTTTTCGCCAACGCATCCAGATATTCCTTGGCTTCGTCTAGTACCACCTGGCAAGCGCCGCCAGTCAAAAGATGCTCCCATCTGTGCATTTGCACCTGATCCAATAGTTTTTCAGTATGGGCCTTTGCAATCTTATGGCTGGGACGGAAAATACCGTTCGCCCGCAGAACATTGTCCTGCTTAGCCCTCAGCAGCAGGGCAGCTTGGCTGTTAATATTCCTTAAGGAAACCACATACCCTACATAGAAGGCCGCTTTCCAGGGAAACGACTGGGATAGGACCAGATAAGCCTCGTTCAAAGGGCCAAGGACCATTTTATCATCACAAGGTTTTGGCTCTGGAGCATAGACGAACCATCCCAAGGAAGTCTTATCGATGGTGAATGGCAAAACCTCCCATCCCGCCTTTTGATAGACTTCTGTGAGGATGTTGTTCCAGGCATAGACCCATGTTTGGGTAGGCCAGGGCTCTGCTTTCCAGCGCAACAAGTGCCCCCAGAGGAGAAAACAGGGGCTTTCGGCGTCCAATCTCTTTCCCAACTTCTCCAGGGTAGATTGCACCGCCTGGATGGAAAGTGGCTGCCCTCCAATCCAATCGCTGAACAGGTTTTGGAACAGAACCGATTCCTGGTTTTTCGCCATCAGACCGTAGTGGAGCAGCTCTTTTTCAGCATTGTCGTTTTTCACCCGGGTGATAGCCCTGGCAATGGTAGCCTGTATCTCATCGTATCGGGCTGGCTGGAGGATATAGTCAAAGCTGCCCAGTTGGATGGCTTCCTTGGCATACAGAAAGTCCGCATGGGAAGTGAGGAAAACGCAAACAAAGTCCTGCCCCTGCTGCCGTGCCCAGCGCAGCAAAGAAAGTCCGTTCTCCCCTGGCATCTCAATATCGCACAACAGGATGTCCACGTGCTCCTGCAGTAAAATAGTCTTTGCCGCCTGGGCGCTGCTGGCGGTGCGGATACCCGTGACACCCAGAGCTGCCCAGTCCAGTCCGGAAATGAGGCCGCTTAGAATACGGACCTGGTCATCCACCAATAAGACATTCATAAAGTCTCTCCTTCCGTCCGGTCTTGCTCGATAGGTAGGAACAGTTCCACGCAGGCGCCCTCCGAGCGATTTCGAAAAGACACCGTGGCCCGGGCACCGTACTGCAGCCGCAGCCGCTGCCGGATATTGGCGATGCCCACATGGCGTCCGCTCGGATCGCCGCCGTGATTGAGTTCTTCCAGCTGCTGGG